>Ga0208514_100353_pt1 | contig 27987 bp, 31 predicted proteins | sample LakWasMet70_HOW9_2_FD_183900 | JGI IMG/M metagenome (GOLD analysis project Ga0208514, IMG submission 183900) | Freshwater sediment methanotrophic microbial communities from Lake Washington under simulated oxygen tension - Sediment Metagenome... | ecosystem: Environmental > Aquatic > Freshwater >...
CGCAACTTATCTGCTCATCGCTATTGCCAAGAAGCGTCTCCAGCTGCCCCAAAGTCTCTACGAAATCCTACAGATTCTCAGCCTGACGCTTTTCGAAACAAGCCCAATAAATCAGCTACTTACCAGACCACCTAGCGAAGAGAAGCAGGAGAACGGGCCGTTTCAGCTCGCTCTCCTATGAAAAACGTTGGGACACTAGTGGGACAGACCCGGTTTTCGCGGCAAGATTGCCGTGAAAACCGGGTCTGTCCCCGATTTTCTAGGCGTCCGCTTCGCGCAGGGAGGCCTGGGCCCAGGCGAAGGCGGCGGCGCTGGCCTCGGTCAGCGTGGCCGGGTCGATGCCGAGCAGCTGCGCGACCTTGGCGGCGCGCTCCAGCTGGGCACGCTCGAGCAGCAGCGCCAGCATCAGGTAGTGGCCATACTTGCCGGCGCTCTTCAGGAGCACGGCGGCCACGTCCTCGGACAAGTGCATCTTCTCCAGCACCCGCGGCATCGGCATCCCCAGCAGCACATCGAACAGGGACAACAGGCCGACCAGGAACAGCTCGTCGCGCGCGGCCTGGCCGAGCTGGCCCTGGTTGACCGTTTCCAGAAAGCGCGCGCGCGTCAGCGCCACTTCCAGCAACGCTTCGTCGCGCGGCTTGTGCTTGCCGAGCCGGAACATCGACACGGTCAGCCAGCGGTACAGTGTGTTGCGCCCAAGTACGACAATCGCCTGCGCCAGACTGGTGATGGTCGTGGCCTGGCCGTTGACGGGCGCGTTGGCCCACTTGAGCAGCTGGAAGGTGATGCCGGGATCGTGCTTGGCCACGTCCGCCAGGTCCTCCAGCTCGGCCTCGCTGCGCAGCTGGTTGAGCATCTCGAGCGCCGTCAGCCGGCTCTGGTCGAGGCCGCCGTCCCCGTCCTCGCGGTCGGGCTTGGTGAGGAAGGTGCCGAGGCAGTAGTCGCAGCCCCAGGCCAGGCACATGCGCTGCTCGTCCCAGGTCTGCACGTTCTCGGCCGCGACCTGCAGGCCGGGGCGCAGCGCGTGCAGCTGGCGCACCGCCGTCTGGAATTGCGGCAGCCCAAAGCCGTTCAAGTCGAGAAAGACCACGTCGCAGCACTCGAGCAGGATCAGGTCGGCGTCGCTCGGCACGAAGCCGCGCAGACCGACCTTGCCCCCGCTCTCCTTCAGCGCCAGCATGCGCGGCGCCAGGCCGGCGGCCGGCCCGGCGTGCTCGCGGTCGATCACGAACAGGGTATGGGGGGCGAGCAGGGGCTGGTGGCGGTTGAACAGCACGGCGTCGAGCGTGAGTGGAATCGCGGCCAGGCGCTGGGCGGCGAACTCGGGGACGCGATTGGCCAGCAGGGCGTCGATGAATTCCGTCTCCGGATGCACGCCGTCCTGGGCCAGCTGGCCGAACCGGTAGCCGCACAGGCGGTTTTTCTGGTCGAGGATCTCTTCGCGACGCAGGCCCGGCGGGCGCGGCGCGGGCGGGGCCGTAACGCGCGGCGCGGCGGGCGCGGCGGCCATGGCGGGAGACGCTGACGCTTCCTTGCGGCCCAGGAACGACAGGATGCCCATGATGTGCCTCCATGCAAGTTCTCAAGCGAAATAATACTCCTTTGCGCGGACGCTATAATCGCTTGCGACCGCCCCGATACGGAAACAACACATGCGCACTGCCGAGCTCTCCTGTCCTCGCCTGACCACCCGCGCCGGCGGCCCAGAACTGTCCCGGGTCGTGGCCGGCATGTGGCGCATGGCGAGCTGGAATTATTCGGTGCCGGAGCGGGTCCGCTTCATCGAGCAGTGCCTGGACCTGGGCGTGACCACGTTCGACCACGCCGACATCTACGGCAGCTACACGGTCGAAGGCCTGTTCGGGGAAGCCCTGCGCGCCAGTCCGGGGCTGCGCGGCCGCATGGAGCTGATCAGCAAGTGCGGCATCAAACTGGTCTCGCCGCAGCGCCCGCTCCACACCGACAAGCACTACGACACCAGCGCCGAACACATCGTCGCTTCGGCCGAGGAATCCCTGCGCCAGCTGGGCACCGACCATCTCGACCTGCTCCTGATCCACCGTCCCGACCCGCTGATGGACTTCGACGCGATCGCCGACGCCTTCACCCGCCTGCGCGCGGACGGCAAGGTGCGCCACTTCGGGGTGTCGAACTTCACGCGCCACCAGTTCGAGTGCCTGGACCGGCGCTTTCCGCTGGCGACCAACCAGGTCGAGTTCTCGCCCCTGCACCTGGACCCGCTCGGCGACGAGACCTTCGACGGCCTGCAGGACCTGGGCGTGGCGCCGATGGTGTGGTCGCCCCTGGGTGGCGGCCAGCTGTTCACCAGCGCCGCCCCCCAGGCGGAGGCCCTGCGCCTGGCCATCAAGGAGATCGCGGACGCCCACGGCCAAGCGTTCGCGAGCGTGGTCTACGCCTGGATCATGGCCCTGCCCAGCCGCCCGCTGCCGATCACGGGCAGCCGGCGCATCGAGGCGATCGAGGTGGCGGTGGCCGGGGCCGGCCTGCGGCTGCCCCGCCCGGACTGGTTCAAGATCCTGCGCGCGGCCAGCGCGCGCGACGTGGCCTAGGAGACGCCGTGGACCAGCCCCCGCTCAGCCCGGAACAGAAGCAGGACCTGCTGCACCGCCTGGCGCGGGTGGAAGGCCAGCTGCGCGGAGTGCAGCGCCTGATCGCGCTGGCGGCGGCGCCGTCCGACTGCGATGCCGCGGCCCAGCAGATGGCGGCAGCCAGCAAGGCGCTGGACCGCTGTTTCGTGCGCCTGCTCTCGGCCAGCCTGCGCACTCAATGCGGCGCGGCGGACGAACTCGACGCGGCGCGCGCGGCGGCCGACCACCTGGCGCAGATCCTCGACAAATACCTGTGACTAGGCGGCGCGGTCGCGCGGCGGCGCGACGCCGCGCCAGCCCGTGCGCCAGCCGATGTTGAGCAGCAGGGTGGCGCTCACGTAGACCAGGAAGAACAGCACGAAGAAACGGCTCTGCAGCCAGGCCAGCAGCACCAGCATGACGGCCAGCACGGCGAAGGTGATGGCGTTCTTCGGTTGCTTGGAGCTGGGAAAACGCACGGTCGAGACCATCAGGGCGCCGACGGCGATCATCAGCGCCGCCACGGCCAGCCGCTGGCCGAGCGTGACCAGCGGCTCGGGCCAGGCCACCACCACCGCGGCGACGCAGGCGGCGCCGGCCGTGATCGGCATGCCGACGAAGTAGCGCGGGTCGGTCTTGCCGGCCGAGACGTTGAAGCGCGCCAGGCGCAGCGCGCCGCAGGCCACGAACAGGAAGCAGGCCAGGCCGCCGATGCGCAGCAGGGTCGGATGGGCCGGCCCCAGCTGGGCGAAGCCGTAGCAGTACAGCAGCAGGCCGGGCGCGCAGCCGAAATTCATCACGTCGGCGATGGAATCGAGCTGGACCCCGAACTCGGAACTGGTGCCGGTGGCGCGCGCGACCAGCCCGTCGAGGGCGTCGAACACCCCGGCCAGCACCAGCAGCACGGCCGCCATGCGGTAGGCGCCGGGGTCGCCCAGCGGGGCATTGTCGACCGAGATGACGATGCTGCCGAAGCCGCAGGCGATCGAGAGCAGGGTGACCAGGCTGGGCAGGGCGAACTTGGCGCGCGCAAGGCGCTGGCGGCGGGAAGATGTCACGCGTGTGCAGGGTAGTTGCTGGATTGTCCTATTCTACAGGCTGGGCCTGGACTGCCGGGCGCCGTAAAAAACTCACCAATTCTCACTTTCTAGGTAGAATGGGCCTCATGCGAACCGATTCCCGCCTGCGCACCACCCTGGCCGCCCTGCTGGCCAGCCTGCTGCTGGCCGCCTGCGGCGGGGGCGGGGACGGCGGCAGCCCGACCAGCCCGCCTCAGGCCAACGCCGTCCCGAGCGGCCCCGGCGCCCCGGCGGCGACCGGCGACATCGCCACCGACGGCCGCAACTGGATCAACTACCGGCGCGGCCAGGCCGGCATGGCGGGACTGAGCCACAATGCCATGGTGGACGTGGCGGCGCTGGGCCACTCGAACTACCTACGCCTGAACAACCTCGTCAGCCACACCCAGACCCCGGGCAACCCCGGCTTCACGGGCGTGAGCCTGTTCGACCGCCTGAACGCGGCCGGCTACACCTTCTCGCGCAGCGCGGCCTATGCCTACGGCGAGGTGATCTCCGCCACCTCCAGCAGCTCCGGCTTCTACATGGCGGAGGAGCTGATCACGGCGATCTACCACCGCTTCGTGATCTTCGAGCCGAAGTTCAAGGAACTCGGCACCGGCGCGGCCACCAATGCCAGCGGCTACGCCTATTTCACGGCCGACTTCACGGCCAACAACGGTTACGGTCCGGGCCTGGCCGGCGCCGGCCTGGTCACCTGGCCCTACGCCGGCCAGAGCGGGGTGGCGACCAACTTCCTGAGCGACTACGAGGCGCCCGACCCCGTGCCCGGCCGCAACGAGGTCGGCTACCCGATCAGCGTGCACGCCAACATCAACGCGGTGCTCACGGTGGGCAGCTTCACCGTCCAGCCGCACGGGGGCGCCGCGCTCCAGGTGCAGCCCCTGACGACGGCCACCGACGCCGACACGCCGCGCTCGGCCGCCGCCATCATTCCCCTGGCCCCGCTGCTGGCCCACACCACCTACGACGTCAGCTTCTCCGGCACGGTCGATGGCGTGGCCGTGACGCGCACATGGTCTTTTAGCACAAAGTAAGGTATTGTTGCCGATATACAACTTCGGCAACCCATGAGAGACGACGTCCACGACCCGGTCGACCTGCGCGACGATCCCGCCACGCGCCAGATTCTCGATCTGACCGACGGCCTGGAACGGGTCATGGGCGACCGCGACCTGTACGCGCGCATGCTGCGCCGCTTCTATGCCGATTACGCGACCGGGGCGCTCCCGATCCGCGCCGCCCTGGCCGCCGGCGAGCGCGGCCGCGCCCATCTGCTGGCCGTGACCCTGGCCGGGGCCGCGGGCGTGCTGGGCGCGCACGCCGTGCATGCGGCCAGCGCGGAGCTGGAGCAAGCCCTGCGCCTGGAACAGGACGACGGCGCTGCCTTGACGGAGCTGGAAGGCCAGCTGGCCCGGCTGCAGGAGCGGTTGGGGGCGATGCTGCATCCGCGCCCGGCCCCGCTGCGCTCGCTGGCCGGACAGGCGGCTCTGCTGGAGGAGCTGCGCGCCCTGCTGGCGCGCGCCGACGGCGCGGCGGTGGATATTTTGGAGGAGTCCGCGGCCAACCTGCGCACGGCCCTGGGCCAGCCGGCCTATGCGGCCGTGCTGGAAGCGGCCCGGGCGTTCGACTTCAAGCGCGCCCTGGCGCTATTGGCGGCGCCGCCCTGATCAGCGGTCCGAATGAAACAGTTCGCGCTCTTCGTCGAAGGCGTCGGCGCAGTCCTTGCCGCAGAAGCGCTTGACGCTGTCGAGCGGCTTCTCGCAATACCAGCACGATCCCTTGGGCGGCAGGCTCTGGCGCGCCGGCGCGCCCGTTCCTGAGGCCAGCAGCACGGCCGGATCGAGGTCCGGCGGATTCCTGTGTAGCGTTCCCATAAAGCCCCCTGGCATATTCTCAGCAAGATTACTCAAGTGGAATATTGCTGGGATGAGACTGCGCAAACCCTGCTTTTCCACGACACGACCACGTATGACTGTCCTCTCCGGCCGGCATGGGAAAACCGCCCGGAGCCGTGCACAGTGTGCGCCGAATGCAGGCGCTCCGCAATGCTGTGATTAAGGACAGTTCTCCGTATTCGTTGTCGGAAATCATATCAGCAGCTGGGCCGCGCACGATTCAACTCGACAGTTGCGTGGAGCAAGAATTGGCGCGTGCGAGCAACAGTTCGCGTTCACGCAGGTTGCGGGTCAGGGCGGCGGCGCGCTCGAATTCGGCCCGCGCCTCGGCGGCCCGGCCCAGCTTGGCGAGCAGGTCGCCGCGCACGCTGGGCAGCAGATGGTAGTCGCGCAGGGCCGGCGCGTCCTGCAGGCGGTCGACCAGCTCCAGGCCGGCCGCCGGGCCATAGGCCATGGACACGGCCACGGCGCGGTTCAGCTCCACCACGGGCGAGGGCGTGAGCGCGGCCAGGGCCTCGTACAGGGCGGCGATGCGGGTCCAGTCGGTGTCCGCGGCGCGCACCGCGCGCGCGTGGCAGGCCGCGATCGCGGCCTGCAGGGCGTAGGGACCGTAGCTGCCGTGGGTGGCGGCGCGCTCCAGGGCGGCCAGGCCGCGCCGGATCAGGAGCTGGTCCCAGCGGCTGCGGTCCTGGTCCATCAGCAGCACCGGTTTGCCGGCCGCGTCCACCCGCGCGCGGCTGCGCGAGGACTGGATTTCCATCAGGGCCACCAGGCCGTGCACCTCGCCCTCTTCCGGCATCAGCTCGGCCAGGATGCGGCCCAGGCGCAGCGCCTCCTCGCACAGCTGCGGACGCAGCCAGTCGTCGCCGGCGCTGGCGGAATAGCCTTCGTTGAACAGCAGGTAGATCACCTGCAGCACCGAGGCCAGGCGCGCGCGGCGCTCGGCGCCGTCCGGAACCGCGAACGGCACCCGCGCCTCCGCCAGGCTGCGCTTGGCGCGCACGATGCGCTGGGCCACGGTAGCCTCCGCGACCAGGAAGGCGCGCGCGATCTCGCCGGTGCTCAGGCCCGCCACCATGCGCAGGGTGAGCGCGGCGCGGCCCTCGGTGGACAGCACCGGGTGGCAGGCGACGAACATCAGGCGCAGCAGGTCATCGCCGATGTCCTCCTGTTCCAGCGCCGCGTCCGGGGCGGCTTGCGCGTCCCGCAGGCGGGTCTCTTCCTCCCAGGTGATGGCCGCTTCCTTGTCGCGCTGCAGGGCCTGGTGGCGCAGGTGGTCGAGGGCGCGCCGCTTGGCGACCTGGGTCAGCCAGGCGGCGGGATTGTCCGGCACGCCGGCGGCGGGCCAGCTTTCCAGCGCCTGTAGCAGCGCGTCCTGGGCCAGTTCCTCGGCCAGGCCGACGTCGCGCAGCATGCGCGCCAGCGCGCCGATGATGCGCGCGCCTTCCATGCGCCAGACGGCTTCGGCGACGCGCGCGCTGTCGGGACCGGCCATCGCGGTCCTCAGCGCCGCGGCAGGGCGCCGGCCAGTTCGGCGCGCAAGGCGGCGTCGAGCTGTTCGGCCCGCAGGTGCTGGTCGGCGCGCAGCTGGGCGGCCGTGAGCGGGGCCGGCTGCACGCGCCGGATCTCCACCTCCACGTACGGTCCGGTGGGATAGGGCACGGTGCGGGCCCAGGCCAGGGCCTCCTCCAGGCTGGCGGCGCGGATCATCCAGAACCCGGCCACCAGCTCCTTGGCTTCCGCGAACGGGCCGTCCACCGCGGCCGGGGGCTCCTGCCCGAGCAGCACGCGGGCGCCGCGCGCGGTCGACTTCAGGCCGTCGCCGGCCAGCAGCACGCCCGCTTGCGCCGCGCGCGCATTGAAGGCGTTCAGCGCATCCAGAACCGGCTGGGGCTGGATGGCGTCCGCTTCGCCCGCCTCGTCCGAGCGCAGCAGGATCACGTAGCGCGCGCCGCTGCCGGGCGGCGCCGGCGGCACCGTGGCGCAGCCGCCGGGGCAGCCCGTCTCGCGCACTTCCAGCACGGAGGCGCCCTCGGTGCGCGGCCACTGGCGCGCCCACGCGATGGCGGCGGCCAGGGTCGGTACGTCCACCACCGTGAAGCCGGCGACCAGTGAGGTGGCCGGTCCGAACGGCCCGGGCGTCACCTCCGAGCCGCCCGGCCACAGGCGCAGGCGCGCGGCTTCGGTGCTCGGCTCCAGGCGCAGGTTCAGACCCAGCACGCCCGCCGCGGCCAGGCGCGCGTGCCACTCGGCCAGCGCAGCCTGGCCGGCGCGGTCGGGCGCGCGGGCGCCCTCGGTGGCGGCGTCCGCCTGGCGCAGGATCATGTAGGCCATGGTCGCTCCGGTCAGCGGCTGGCGATGCGCTCGCGCTGGCTCTCTTCCTGCGCGCGCAGCTCGGGCGTGAAGGCCTCGCCGAAATCCTCGGCGCTGAACACCTGGCGGATCTCGAGGATCGACTCGCCCTCCTCGTGCGGATTCGGGCAGCGCTTCATCCACTCGATGCACTCCTCCTTCGACTTCATTTCCAGCAGCCAGAAGCCGGCCACTAGCTCCTTGGTTTCGGCGAAGGGGCCGTCCACCACCGTGCGCTGGCTGCCATTGAAGACGATGCGGGCGCCGTTCGAGCTCGGATGCAGGCCTTCGCCGGCCAGCATGACGCCGGCCTTGACCAGCTCTTCATTGAACTTGCCCATGTCGGCCAGCAGCTTTTCGCTCGGCATCTCGCCGCGCTCGGAGGCCTTGCTGGCCTTGACGATCACCATGAATTTCATCGCTGTTCTCCTTATTCCTTGCACTGCTCGGCCATGGCCGCGGATGCCGCTTGTTTCATCTCGTCCGGCGTCAGGTCCTTGATGTGGGTGGCGATCGACCACTTGTGGCCGAACGGATCCTGCAGCACGCCGTAGCGGTCGCCCCAGAACATGTCGGCCAGCGGCATCAGGGGCTTGGCGCCGGCGTCGACCGCGCGTTTGAAGACGGCGTCGGCGTCGTCCACGTACAGGTGGATGGTGACCGGCGAAGGGCGCGCGGCGTCCGGGCCGAAGCTGCCCCACTCGGGGAACTCGTCGACCAGCATGACGGGCGAGTCGCCGATCGTGATCTGGGCATGCATGACGCGACCGTCCTCGGTCGGCATGACGCCGCCGGCCTTGGCGCCGAAAGCCTTGACGTAGAACTCGATGGCCTGGGCCGCGCCCTTGCACACCAGGTGCGGGGTGACGGAATGCATGCCTTCGGGAATGGGTTTAACTGGGCTCATGATAGATCTCCTAGTGTTTGTTCGGTTGTTCCAGGTGCTGCTATCACTACGACGAACGAGAAGGCGCGCTTTCGACAGCGCGTGAAAAAAAATTTAGCGGGCCGGTTCCAGGGTCACCTCGACCGCGCCGGCCGTCGTGACCAGGCGGGTCGGAACGAACTGGACGCCGGCCAGGCGCAGGTCTTCGGGGCGGAACTGGTAGACCACCAGGTCGCGCACCACGCGGTCGAGCAGGACGTTGGCAATGCGCGTCATCTGCTTCTGGGTGGCGGGGTCGAGCCGGTCGAGGTAGAACTGGTCGACCCGGCCGTCGTGCAGGGTCACGGCGTTGCGGCCCTGGTCCAGGGCCAGGCGGCCGGACAGGGAGAGCGCGCCGCGCCACTCGGTGCCGCTAAAGCGCGGGGCCAGCACGGCTTCCATGTCGAGCGCCACCCGGTCCCGGTCCGGCAGCAGGGTCAGGCGCGGATGGCTGAGCACGATGTCGAACACTTCCAGCAGGCGCTGGTCGAGCGGGAACCGCCGGTCCAGGGAGGCCTGCATCCGCTCCACCGGGAGTCTCACCTGGCGCGGGCCCAGCAGGCCGGCACATCCGGCCAGGAGTCCGCCGGCGAGCAGCGCCAGCAGGTACTGTCTTCTCGTCATGTTCACCTCCGGCCAGCACTCTAGCACGCACCGACCCGCGATTCGATAGGCAATACGCTTGCATTCGCTTGGCCTTGGAGTAACATTGCGTTAACAGGCTATTATGTTTGCCAATAAATTAATTAGAAGAAAAGACATGCGAAACGGTGAAAGGCGCCAGGATGCCGCCACGGCGGAACGGATCGACATGGCCTTGCAGACCATGCGCGCGTTCGATGCCCACACAGCCAAGCGCTTCATGGACATCACCGGGATTCCCAAGCGCCTGATCGACTGCATTCTGAACCGGCCGATCGGCAAGACGCGGCGCGACAACCTGCTGTCGAGCACCGCCTACGACCGCCGCAAGGCCTAAGGCCTCATCCCCTCCAGTAGCGCGCATAGATGGCCAGTTCGGCCGTCTTGACGATGTCGGCGCCCGTGTTCGGGTCCTCGATGACGAGGGCGTATTCGTCGGGGTTGGTGGTGTTCTGGCGCCATTGCCAGCCGGTGTAGCCGACCCCGGCCGCGTTCAAGCGCGCCAAGCCGGCGTCCAGGTAGAAGTGGGTCGGATCGTCGCCGCTGCGCACCCCGAACTGCTGGATGAAGACCGGCACCTGGCGCGCGTCGCGCATGGCGGTGAGGGCGGCCAGGCGCGCTTCGAGGTTGGCGATGTTCTGCTCCTGCGTGTTCCCGGTCCGCAGGAACAGGTTGCCGGTGTAGACCACGCGGTTGGCCCAGCGCGGCGTGGCAATGTAGGCTTCGTCGCACAGCTTGATGTTGTAGGCGTCGCGCGCGCCCACCAGGAACGGCGTGCGGCGGTCGCCCGCGCCGTCCTCGATGGCGGCCATCAGCTCCTGATAGAAGCTCGACACCTGCGCCGCGTAGCTCGCGTCGTGGCCCTCCAGCGGTTCGGGCAGCAGCTCGTAGAAGGCGATGCGCGGCGTGTCCTTGAGGATGCCGGCCAGGTGGACCCAGGCCTCCTTGAACAGCTGGCGCTGGGTCAGGTCGGTCCAGAAATTGTGGCCGCCTGGGTAGCTGCCGGTGGCGTCGCAGTAGTGCGCCATGGCCGCGTCCTGCAGGCCGTTCTGGCCGCAGTTCGAATCGATCACGGGGATCACCCACAGGCCGGCGTCCTGACACCACTTCACCTCCTGCAGGAAGCGCTCGAGATGGTCCGGCTTGAAGTGGCCCGGCGCGGCGTCGGCGCGGCTTTCGACGTCGTTGGTGCCGTACAGCCCCCACCAGCGGATCAGGACCCGCACCACGTTCGCGCCCTGGGCCGCGATGGCGGCCGCGTCGCCGCTGCGCATTTCGCCCCAGGTACCTTCGTTGATGCCGCGCAGGGCGAGCGCGCTGCCGTCCGGCGCCAGCATGCGCGTCCCGCTCAGGGTCAGGCGCGCGGGCGGGGGCGGCGGAGCCGGAGTGGGAGCCGGCGTCGGGCCGGAAGTGCCGGAGGCGGAGCCGCCACCGCCGCAGGCCGCCGCGGCGGCGCCGATCAGGGTGGCGAGCACCGCGCGGCGCATGGGAGAAGCTGGCAGGTCGGTTTTCATGGGCCCTATCCTGACACGCACCATGCCGCACGAACAAGTTTGCAGTTGTAACCAAACCTGTCCAAAACGGCATGAAAATAGTCGTGTGCGGCCATGTCGCGGCGCCAGCGGGAGCGCGATCATGTGGCTCCCTCGACAAGCAAGACAGGAACGCCAGCATGACCCAGGACGATCCCCTCGACGACTTCCATCCCCGCACCATCACGCTGGACGACGTGAGCAAGCGCGTCTATGTGGCCGGCCAAGGCCCGGCCGTGATCGTGATGACCGAGATGCCGGGCATCAGCCCGCACGTGGCCCGCTTCGCGCGCTGGGTGCGCGACGCCGGCTTCACGGTCTACATGCCGTCCCTGTTCGGCCGCGACGGCGCCCTGCCGCAAGCCGAGGAAGGCGCCCAGATCCTGCAGCGCGCCTGCGTGAGCGCGGAGTTCCGCGCCCTGGCCGCGAACAAGTCGAGCCCCGTGACGCAGTGGCTGCGCGCACTGGCGCGCCTGGCGCACGAGGAATGCGGCGGGCCGGGCGTGGGCGCGATCGGCATGTGCTTCACCGGGAACTTTGCGCTCACCATGATGCTGGAGCCGGCCATGCTGGCGCCCGTCCTGTGCCAGCCCGCCCTGCCCTTCGACGACCCGGCCGGCATCGAAATGGCCCCCGAGGAGCTCCAGGCCGTGCGCGCACGCCTGGAGCGCGACAAGCTCAGTGTGCTGGCCTATCGCTTCGAAGGCGACAAGTATTGCCGCGCCGAGCGCTTCGCCGCCTATGCCGAGGCGCTCGGCCAGCGCTTCATCGCGCGCGTGCTGCCGGACAGCGCGGCCAATCCGCAGACCACGCCCTTCTTCGAGCACGTGGTGCGCTGCCCGCACAGCGTGGTGACGGCCCACCTGATCGACGCGGCGGGCCAGCCCACCAGCGCCGCGCGCGACGAGATCCTGGCCTTCTTCCGTGTGCGCCTACGCTGACTTTGGACCCATGCATGCAGCCGGATCTGGCACTGGAACAGCGCCAATCCGGCGCGTAGCATGCTTGCATGAATTCCTACGACCTGTTCCGCTTTCTGCTGCTGCCCGCCGTATGGGGCGGCTCCTATCTGTTCATCCGCATCGGCGCCGGTGAATTCGGCTCGGTGCCCCTGGGCGGCATGCGCGCGCTGCTGGCCACGCTTATGCTGGTGCCGCTCCTCGTCGCGCGCGGCGCGGGACGCGACCTGGTGCGCCATTGGAAGCCGATCGCCCTGGTGGCGCTGGCCAACTGCGGCATTCCCTACGTGCTGTTCGCCGCGGCGGAGCACCACATCTCGGCGGGCATGGCTTCCATTCTCGGTTCCACCACGCCGCTGTTCAACGCGCTGATCGCCTGGCTGTGGCTGCACGAGCGCCTGACGCCGCCGCGCGTGTTCGGCCTGCTGCTCGGATTCACCGGCGTGTGGCTGCTGATGTCCGGCCGCATCGGCGGCGCGCAGGGAACGGACGCGCACGCCGTGCTGTGGGCGGGCGCCGCCTGCATCGCCTCCACCGCCATGTACGGCTTCGCGACCAACTACACCAAGCGCCACCTGTCCGGCGTGAAGCCGCTCAGCGTGGCGTTCGGCTGTCAGTTCTTTTCCGCGCTGGTGCTGGCCGTGCCCACGCTCGCCACCTGGCCGCAGGCCATGCCGTCCGCGACCGCCTGGGGCGCGGTGCTGGCCTTGTCCGCGCTGTGCACGGCGCTGGCCTACGTGCTGTTCTTCGGGCTGCTGGCCGATATCGGGCCGGCGGCGGCCACGCCCTGCCTGTTCCTCATTCCCGTGTTCGGCGTGGCCTGGGGTTACCTGTTCCTGCACGAAGCGGTATCCACCACCATGGTGGCGAGTGTCGCGGTGATCCTCACCGGCGCCGTGCTGGCGTCCGGCCTGCTGCCGCGGCCCGCGCTCTTGCCGCGCTGATGCCCGTGTGTCAGCATGGCTGCACAAGGAGGAAACGATGGATATCACATGGTCCGATGATCTCGAGGGCGTGGATTGGGACGAGATGGCGGCAATGTACCGCGCGTCGCTTGGGAACAAGGACCCCGATCTGCTGCGGCTCGCCTTCTCCAACAGCCGCTACCACTTCATCGTGCGTGAGGACGGGCGGATCGTGGGCGCTGGCCGCGTGCTGAGCGACGGCGTGGATGTCGCCTATGTGGCGGACATCGCCTTCCTCCCCAGCCACCAGGGGCGCGGGCTCGGCCGGGAAATGATCCGCCGCCTGCTCGACCTGGTGCGCGGCCACAAGAAGGTCCTGTTGTACGCGAAGCCGGGCGTCGAGGACTTCTACCGCGGCTTCGGGTTCCGGCGCATGGCCACGGCCATGATCATCTTCGAGAACCCGGAGGCCGCGCAGGCCAACGGCTACCTCGCCGATTAGGCCGGCACCTTGAGCCCGGCCTGCACGGCGGGACGCTCGAGGAAGCGGCCGAGCGTACGCAGCACGCGCGGGAAGTCGTTCACGCCCACCAGGTCGCCGGCGCCGTAGTAGTTGATCAGGTTGTTCACCAACGGGAAGACCGCGATGTCCGCGATGCTGTACTCGGCGCCGGCCACCCACGCATGCTGGGTCAGCTGGTGCTCGACCACGCCGAGCAGGCGGTGCGACTCGGCCACGTAGCGGTCGCGCGGACGCTTGTCCTCGAATTCGCGGCCGGCGTACTTGTGGAAGAAGCCGACCTGGCCGAACATCGGACCGATGCCGGACACCTGGAACATCAGCCACTGGATGGTGCGGTAGCGGGCCACGGGATCGGTGGGCAGGAAGCGTCCCGACTTCTCGGCCAAGTAGAGCAGGATCGCGCCGGACTCGAACAAGGCCATGGGCTGGCCATCCGGGCCCTTGGGGTCGAGGATGGCCGGGATTTTCCCGTTCGGGTTCAGGGACAGGAATTCCGGCGACTTCTGGTCGTTGGTGTCGAAGCTGACGCGATGCGCTTCGTATGGCAGGCCGGTCTCCTCCAGCATGATCGACACCTTCACGCCGTTTGGCGTGGGCAGCGAATAAAGCTGAATGAGGTCCGGATGGTCGGCCGGCCACTTGGCCGTGATGGCGAAGGAATTGAGTCGGTTCATGCGAAGAATTCTAGTCGGATCGGCGCCGTGCTTACAGGACCAAAGCTAAGAAAATCGATCAGGCCACCTTGCGCAGCACGGCGCACAAGGCCTTGATGCCGGCCGGCGTGGCGGCAGCGGCCGTGCCGCCCAGGCCAAGCAGCAGCGTGCCCGGCGCATGGTTCCGCTCGAGCGCGATGCCGGCCTGGCGCGCCGCCGCGGCCAGCACGCCCGCGCTCTGCCGGGACGCGAGCCGCACGCACACGTGCAGCCCTGCCTCCGATCCGATCGGCTCGAGCAGGCCGCGCCCATGCTGCTGCAGCGCGGCCAGCATGGCCGCGCGCCGCTCCGCGTACACGGAACGCATCTTGCGCACGTGCCGCGCCAGATGGCCTTCGCGGATGAAGGCCGCCAGCGTGGACTGGGTCAGCAAAGGCACGCTCGCCCCGGCGCCGTCGATCATGTCGACCAGGCGCTGGCGCGCCCATGGCGGGGCGACGATGTAGCCGGTGCGCAGGGCCGGGAACAGGCTCTTCGAAAAGGTGCCGACATAGAACACGCGGCCGTGCCGGTCCAGCGTCTGCAAGGCGTCGAGCGGGCGGCCGCCGTAGCGGAACTCGGCATCGTAGTCGTCCTCCACTACCAGACAGTCGTTGCGGCGCGCGAAATCGAGCAGTTCGAGCCGGCGCGCGAGCGGCATCGCCAGGCCGAGCGGGAACTGGTGCGAGGGCGTGACGAAGACCGCCCGCGTGCGCGGCGGCAGCTTGGCCACCACCAGGCCGTGCACATCGACCGGCACCTTGGCCGGACGCACGCCGTGGTGGGACAGGATCCGCTCCAGCTGATGGTAGCCGGGGTCTTCCACCGCAACCGGCAGGCCCTCAGGCAGCAGCAACGCCTGCGTGAGCAGGGCGAAGGCGTGCTTGGCGCCGGCGGTGACGATCACGTCGTCCGCGGTGCAGGCCACGGCGCGCGCGAAGGAGACATGGCCGGCGATGGCCTCGCGCAGGCTGCGTTCGCCCTCCAGCGCGGCAAACGGCACGGGTTTGCGCTGGAACTCGCGCAGGGCGCGCGCCGACAGGCGGCGCCAGGTGTCGAAGGGGAACAGCGATTGATCGGGTTCGCCGACGCGAAAGTCGAAACGCACGGGAACGGCCGCTTCCGGCGTGGCGGCAACGGCGGGCCGTGCGCGCGGCGCGCGCGTGCGCCCGGGTGGCTCGCGGTGCATGCTGGCGACATAGGTGCCGGCGCGGCCGCGCGCCTCGATGTAGCCTTCGGAGAGCAGCAGGTCGTAGGCGCTGACCACGGTGTTGCGCGACACGCCGAGCGAGGCGGCGAGGTCGCGCGAGGTCGGCAGGCGCAGGCCCGCGGCCAGGCGGCCGTCGATGATCGCCGCTTTCAGCTGGCGATGCAGGTCCTGTAGCCGGCGCCGCGTTCCGGGCGCCGGCACCTCCAGATGAAGTTCCACATTGGCTCCGCTTAATGCATACCTTCAGCGGATTTTACGATACCAATGCGATATGCGCTCACAAGCCCCAAGGCACGGCCGGCACTCCGAAGAGATAGCGGTGCACCGACATCACGACCAGGGCCAGGACGACGCCGGCGACGACCGCGATCACATCCTGCCTGGGCACCGGCGTGAAGGTCTTGGCGGTGCCGCGCGCGGTGGCGGAGATGAAGTCGATCACGACGTAGGCGAGGAAGCCGCCGAACAGCAGCGTGGCCTTGAGGTGGCCGTTGGCCAGCAAGTGCGCCAGTGCCCACAGGCCGACACCGATCAGCATCGGATGCTTCACGGCGAGACGGATGCGGCCCTTCATGTGCGAGGCCGCGAGGAGCGCAAAGCTGACCATCATCACCAACGGCAACGCATGGCGCGCGCCCACCGACGGTGCAAAGAGCTGCGGCTCGTGCGGCGCGCGGCCATAGCCGATCACGATGAGGACCAGACCCACGGCCGACACCAGTGAGAACGCCAGTTTGTAGCCCTTCTCGCCCAGCGCCCCGAACAGCGCCTGGCGCAAGGGCACGATCATCGGTACAAGGTGCACACCCAGGAACAAAGCCAAACCAAGAATCAGAAGTTCCATCGCCACTCCATGTGAAAACAAGAATTGGCAAGATTACAGCCTTTTGAGTTGGCGAATGATCGCAGGCGGGAAAATTAACCCATCGCAACAACCATTCTCCATCGGCAGCTTAGGATGGGCTCCCACGGAACTCGAGGAGATGACCATGCCATACACCGCGCGCGGAGAATTCTTGAAACAGACTCTGGCAGTGGGAAACGGCCAATGCGTTGCGCTGGTTCGCGGACTCACCGGAGCTCCCCCTTCGTCTCTCTGGAATGAAGGAGCACGGCTTGTTGACCTACTTGAGAACGACACTTTTATTCCGCCAGGCACTGCCATCGCCACTTTCTTCAATGGACGTTACCCAAACTGGCCTCATGGCAACCACGCTGCACTTTTTCTGCGCTGGGTAGGGAATGGCATAGAGGTCTTTCACCAATGGAAAGGGAAGGCACCGCACAAACGTGTTCTGTACTTTGGACGCACGCAACCCCAAGCGTTCCTGCGCGCCGATCACTATTCGGTCGTTAAATGAGACGCGTAACCATTCTCCTGATGCTGATGGTCATGCACTGCGCCGCCTCCGCCGCACAGGTCGCGTGTCCTCGAGTCGCGCCGCAGTCGTGGGCGATAGGACCGAGACAGCTGGAATCGGTGCGCGTCATGTCTTACCCGGCCATGGAGGCGCTTGGACCGGATCGTGAGTATTACGCGACGCCGCCGTGGGAAGAACGAGAGCGCGCTGGGTTCATCGAACAGACCTGGCACATCAACGAGTCCCGCAATTTCAAGTATGACGTCGATTGCGTCTATTCAGGTACAAAACGCTTTATACAACTGAACCTTGCGGACGCGCGAACCTGCGTGGCGCGCTGGCGTGCGCGGAGCGACCACGGTGTCGTTCCGCGCAGCCTTCAGTTTTCCTGCAGGTAGCTACTTGCCGATGCAGAATGTTGAGAGCAACGAATCGACCCTCCTAGATATGGAACCTCGGGCCACAACAAAGTTCTGCGTGTACCTAAGCGTGTACCAAAAGCTCAGTCCGTCTGGTCAGTATGCTACTTCGGAAAGGTCAATATCCTCAATTCGCTAGGTCTTGACGGAGGAGAGGATCTCTCTCCGCAATCGCTCCCGCAGCGCTGAAGCGTCAGAGATCTCGCATTCCCAAACCACGATCACGTTCCAGCCGAGAGCCAATAGCGCGGCTTGATTCGCCTGATCGCGCTCCATATTGCGATCTAGCTTTGACTGCCAATAGCCCGTTCGGGTTGAAGGTCTCGCTGATCGCTTGCACCCCAAGTGTTGATGCCAGAAGCAACCATGAACGAAAATAATCGTCCGATAGCGCGGCAGAACAATGTCCGGCTTCCCAATCAAATCTTTCCGATGAAGCCGAAATCGGAACCCAGCCGCGTGGAGCAACTGACGGACAATGATTTCTGGTCGAGTGTTTTCGCTCTTAACTGCCGCCATGGTCCTACGCCGCTGCTCGGGCGTCAGGACATCCATGGTCAGTTAGCCCGCCTAACTGTTGTCCAGTTCGACTCGTGAAGCATGACATTTCCACTCTTATATCGAGTTAGTCGCTGAACGTTCACGCCATCCATGCGCACTTCGATCTCAACACTAATTGCTTCATTCGAGGGAACCGGAAACGCCTGAGCCAAAATATTTAAGAACTGCACATCCGCCAACGCCCATGGCCTCGGAGCCGGATTGTTACGCGCATCTGGAACGCTTCGTGGAAACAGATAAATGCATGGCGGAGGCACCGTCTTACCCCCAACGACCGATCCTCTGGTGGGGTCGCTGACCAACTTAGGACATGGCCTTGCAGATGTTCCGCAGAGCATGTCCCAGATGATCAATCCATCGACTCGCTCACGGCGGGATACAATCTCAGCGCTAAGGCGAGTGTGTATTCCACTCCATGCATTATGACGCGGGTCGGCTCCAGGGTTTTGGCATAGGGACCAAATTACAAACTCGTCCGCATTCGCAGGGCGCTGGAAGATATTCGTATTGTTGCCGTCCAAACAGCCCTTCGCCTCAATACAACATATTCGGTCATTTGGAAGTTTGACCTCATAATCGTGACGATCTGCGGCACCCGCAAACTGCCACGAAGTGATGCGCCCTTGCTGCTTCAATACGTCAAGCACGTTCCCGATGAAGGCTTTTTTCACACTCATCGAGGCTGATCGCTGACCACGTAAGCGCTCAACTGCGCTGTCAAAGAGACCTGATTCTGCAAATTGTTCCGGTGTCATTCCATGCCCACCGACGCCATGAGCGGCCGCTTGCAGCGCTTCGGCATAGGCTGCCACAATTTCCTTCCACCCATCGGCTGCTGCACATGGAATGATCGGGTACTTAGCCATGCGCGACTTCCATCTTCACCTCCGACTTAGCAATTAGCTTTTGAGCGGCCAATGCAACGGGACGAATTATGTGCTGCTCGATCCAACTCACGGCGGGGACGACTAGTCCGTCGCCCGTAAGGTGATAAGTGTCGTTATATCGCGTTGGCAAAATATACGACTCCGGCAACCCCATTAGCCTCGCTGTCTCACGAGGAGAAATCAGGCGAGAGCGAACTTTGTTCCCCTCTACAACCATCACAAGTTGACGGCTTGAACCGCCCGAAGGAGTACGCAAGCAACCGCTAACGCCGTCAAAGCGAATTTCAGCTCGTTGGACCTTATTCCGAGTCCGCTTGTAAATTGTGCCGACCTGTAATACTCCCGCTTTTTTTGCTTCAGCTACCTTAGCCAAATTCCCAGGCGTCATCATCGAAAGTAGTTTCTTTGTTTCGTCCGCAGTGTGCCATGCGACTCCTTGAGGTTCACGCTCAATCACATCTAGCAGATGCGGGGCCTCCGTGTTGGGCATTGGTAGCTTCCACCACAGCCAACTCTTCCGAACACTCGGCGGAAGCTCATCGACCACATCCTGCAACGCCTGCGGATGCCAAACAGGATTCGGGACTTTTGCCACAAGACCACGTGGCATCGCAACACCGCGCGCAACAGCAACCACAAATACGCGTGGACGAGATTGAGCCACAAAGAGCGCGCCGTCCAGCGCGACAACGCCGACGCGGTATCCTTCCGCCGACATGGCCGTTACCAAGTTCCTTAGGTCTTGACCACTGTGGGACGTAATGAGGCCGGAGACATTTTCAAGCGCAATAATCGGGGGACGACGCCCCTCCTTATCAAGTTCTTGCATCAGCCGCCAGAAGGCCCAAAAAACGCCAGAGCGCTCCCCCGCCAACCCCTTTCCGTTGCCTGCAAGGCTCAAGTCTTGGCAAGGGAATGAAGCCCAAGCCAGGGTAGCGTGCCTGGGCAATTGGCTCGTTCTCACCTGCGCCACGTCCCCATGATGCATCTCAGCGGCAGGAGAAAAATTCGCGCGATACGAAGCCACCTTCTTGGCGTCAAAGTCATTGGCGAATAGGCAACTCCACGCAGCGCCAAGCCCGAGTCTAGCCATACCTCCGCCAGCGAAGAATTCGTAAAATCCAAACGGCCTCAATGCGTTTAGATCTCGTACATCCAGCGCGTTTTTGCTCATTGCCCCTCCAATTTTCTTGTTCCGCGCGATTATAGCAGCGCACAAGAAGAACTGTATGCCCATACAGGAAAAAACTCAAAGGTCGAGTCAGTACCGCATGCTACCAACTAGGAATCTTGTTGACCAGATGCAATAGCATGTCATAATTCCAATGGACATTTGGCTACTTCTTGAAGATTGGCTGAAGTGATCCTTCAGTGAAATCTGCCGTTGACACCCACGTCGTCTGAGAATTCAAATTGGGAAAGGCAATCTCTCCATGAGCGGAAAGTTTCATTGCCCGTATCGCCAGTCCACGTTGCTTCAACAAGCACTCGCGCCCGACAAGATGAGAATTGCGTTCCTGCTGGGCGCAGGGTGCCCTGTAGCGATTCGCCTTCCCGATGGTGCAGGAACAAAGCCATTGATCCCCGACATCCGAGGACTAACGGATCATGTAAACGCTCAACTCGCAAAATCTGAAACGCTCAAGACCGCATATGCCACTTTGCTTGGCCGCTTTGCGAACGGCGAGCCCAAGAACCCAACAATTGAGGACATCCTTAGCCACATTCGAGCACTTCAGGATGTCGTGCGGGGCGGAAAAATCGACGGCCTGGATAAGCCAACTCTTGCCAATCTGGACCGCGAGATCTGTAAAATCACGACAAATGTCGTAAATGTTCCGCTGCCAGAGTCGCGCACGCCATACCACCAACTGGCTACATGGATTAGCGGTATTCCACGCGTTCATCCAGTTGAAGTATTCACGCCAAATTACGATCTATTGCTGGAACAGTCGTTCGAGACCCACAAAGTTCCGTACTTTGACGGATTCATTGGCTCACGTCAGGCATTTTTCGACCTAACATCCATGGAGAGCGAAGCGCTGCCGGCGCGCTGGGCGCGCCTTTGGAAAGTCCATGGCTCTGTAAATTGGTGGCGGACAAAAGGTGACGAAGTCATTCGCCGCGATAGCGGATTGGACGATGACCGGCAAATGATCTATCCGTCTCATCTAAAGTACGATCAAAGCCGACGATTGCCTTACCTGGCCATGCTAGACCGGCTGCGCGAATTTTTGGCGCGGGGTCAGGCGGTATTGGTCACCAACGGCTACTCTTTTGCTGACCAACACCTGAACGAGGTCATCTTGCACGGGCTCCGAAGCAACCCAACAGCAATTTGCTTTGCATTGCTCTTCGGTCCGCGAGCGAGCTACGAAAACGCGCTCGCCAAGGCGCGAATTCACCCCAATCTAAGTATCCTTGCCGCAGACGGAGCCATATTGGGAACGATTGAGGCCGACTGGCGTGAAGACGAAATTGCCGGGCATCCCCTTCACGGAAATTGCGTATCAAAGAAAGCGGTTGGCGCTGACGGGGTGCCTGGAAAGTGTGAATTCACGTTGGGCGATTTTAAGCACTTCGGTGAATTTCTTGCGCAGCAACTAGCACGGCCAGAAGAAGCGAGTGGAGGTCCACGTGGTACATGACCCCACTTTCATCGGGACAGTACAAGACGTCTTCGGCGCAACAATAACGGTGGAGCTAAGTTCTGAAACCGTTACCGGTCTAGGCTTTGTTGATGGCCAAGGATATCGCATTGGTCAAGTGGGCAGTTTTGTCAGGATACCGCTCGGGTTCGTTGACCTTTATGGCGTTGTATCCCAAGTTGGGGCAGGAGCTGCACCTGAGCGGGACGAATTGCGCCATGAATTCGGTAATCGCTGGCTTAAGGTTCAAATGGTGGGAGAGGGTCAGCGCGGAGGGCGCTTCGAACGCGGGATTTCTCAACATCCAACCATAGAGGACAAGGTCCACATTGTTACGGAGGCTGATCTACTTGCAATTTACGGTGCCGGTGAGCCACAAGATTTCGTCTCCATCGGCCACTTGGCAAGCGCGGAATCTATACCTTCACTTATCAACATAAACAAGCTCGTTACAAGGCACTCAGCTGTAGTGGGCACAACCGGCTCAGGAAAATCCACTACAGTGGCCGGGCTCCTGAATTCATTATCGGATCCCAGTCGCTATCCATCGGCGCGCATCATCATCTTAGACGTGCATGGTGAATATGCCAAAGCACTTTCAGATCGAGCTACTGTATTTCGCATATCAGCCGACACCGCGAGGGGTCAACGGGAGCTGCATATTCCGTTTTGGGCGTTGAATTTTGAGGAGTTATCAACGCTAGCGTTTGGAGGACTTGGCGACGGAAATGGAGCAAAGACTGCTGCGGTCGCGGACGCGGTTGTCGAACTTAAGAAGGAATCACTTGCCGCGCAGCCACGTGCGGGTATTGATCCGGCCCAAGTGACCGTAGATTCGCCAACTCCATTCTGTATCCATAAACTCTGGTTTGAGTTGCACCAACGAGAGCATCAAACCGTTATGGCAAGGCCAGGTGGAGCACAAGACGAGCTTCAACCAGCCTACGTGGTGAATGAAGACAATGTGCCCGTGCAGCTTGGCGATGCAATGACAGTTACGCCGCCGGCATATCGCACAGTGAAGACTTCGGGTCCTAAGCAGGATCAAATCAACTGGAGCCAGTCACCCCCACCCCTCGGAATGAGGCAGCAGCTCGCAGGCCTTGCAGCCAAACTTAGGGACCCTCGTTTAAGCTTTCTTTTTGATCCTGGCAATTTAAAGCCGGGCATCGACGGGAGGACAGAAAGCGACTTGGACGCCCTCCTTGAAAGTTGGATTGGCGGGCCAAATCCGATCTCCATTCTCGACTTATCTGGAATCCCATCAACTATTCTTACTGAACTTGTCGGAGCGTTGCTGCGCGTCCTCTATGACGCCATTTTTTGGGCAAGGAATCTGCCAGAAGGCGGACGCGAACGTCCGTTGCTCATGGTTTTGGAAGAGGCGCACATCTATCTCGGCAAGGAAAATACGAACGCCGCAGCATCGGCTGTGCGCCGTATCGCAAAAGAGGGACGAAAGTACGGCGTTGGCATGATGATCGTTAGCCAGCGTCCATCAGAAATTGATTCGACAATCCTATCGCAATGCGGAACGATCTTTGCAATGCGACTGGCAAACGATACGGACAGAGGGCACGTCACAAGCGCGGCGTCTGACAATTTAAAAGGCCTCTTCGATATGCTTCCTGTCTTACGTACAGGCGAGGCGATAATCGTGGGCGAGGCAGTTAGCCTCCCGGTCCGTACCCTGATAACCCCTCCGCCGCCAAACCGCCGCCCCGATAGTACTGACCCGAGAGTCGTTGAACGGAACGATATCGTGGACGGATATCACGGTCCCGGCGGGTGGGGACAACGAAGGGATCCGCCGGACTATTCGGCGATGATCCGACAGTGGCGCAAGCAAAGTCCACATTACGAGCATATCCCGCAGTCAGCCGCGCAGGTTAGAGCAAATCCACCAGAGGAGTGAGTAATGGAATTGATCGCATCGCCAGAGTCTTCGACAATCGAGCATTTTGGGTACGACAGGGAGTCACAGGTGCTCAAGGTGTCATTCAAAAGCGGCACTACGTACGATTATTACGACATACCCGAACAGGTCTTCGAAAGTTTGAAGATCGCTCCGTCAAAAGGCCAGTTTCTTGCGCAGCAAATTAAGGGGAAATACCGTTATGCGCGAATGTAATCATCCTCATGCGCGCAGCCCCAATAATCAACATACTTGTGGACACTGCGAAGATCATTGATGGATATATAGCAACGCAGTAAAAAAATACTTCGGCACTCCATCATGTGTCAACGGCAGGGGTGCGCGTTGGCCACCCGGTAACGGCATAGAAAATGGGGGCGGAGCCCCATTCCAAACGAGTCTATCTATTACAAAGGTAGGTACTACCAGTACCTACCTCTGACTAGAGCAGTTAACGAGAGCTCAGACAGAGCTCTCAAGACGATGCACAGAGCTCCAGCGAGAGCTCTCAGACATATCTCCAGAGAGCTCCATCGAGAGCTCTCAGACATCTCCAGAGAGCTCCAACAAGAGCTCTCAAGCCATCGACCGGAGAGCTCCAACGAGAGCTCTCAATCAACGGAATCGAAAACTCCCACGTGTCATGGACACGCACGCAGCAAATCCTTCCTGCCCGCTTAGCCTAGACACGAAGTAAGGAGAAGAACTGAAAGGTCAAAAAAAAGCCAGGCTGACTGCCTGGCTCTTATGCTCCCAATGATACAGCCTGCCCTATCGGCAGTTCCTGCTATCCTGGGTTCGGAAATCGCTATATCGAACCCACCCGATGTTCTTACCGGCGACAGAGTCTGGATTGGCTAGCGAATAATCTGGGATTGTGACAATCCTGACGAGGCCGAGCTTTTGCTCGGCTACCAAAACCGCACTGAACGATGTGAAGGCGCCCGAAGCTTTTTCACCTGGAGCGCTGGACACTTCGATGGGTTTCACCATATGCAGGCGCCCATCTTTTCCTGTGGTTGTCTTCGGGAAGAGACACTCGCCAACATGGTCTCCGGCCCAGCAAGCACTCGACACGAGTAAGGCGATCAAGAGAGCATAGGTCTGTCGCATAATGGTTCCTTAAAATTGGCTCATGCCCAGCACATTGCGGAGAAAGCCCATGGTTGCGATGTAACCGATGATCCAACCTATGACCTGTGGGCCGACTCTCCAAAAGACCTTCTTCCTGAACGTATCCATTGCGTCAGTTGTGAGGATCATGTCGGGTTGAACGAAACGACGAATCGCTTCCCCGATGGATACCCCTATAGTCGTGAAAACTGTGCCGGACAGAAGCCAAGCGACATGGCCTAAGAACCCGACGTGTGCTTTGCCTGAAAACAGCAGCAGTAGTGAAATTGCCAATGAAATGCCAGCGCAGATCATGGCGTGCTTGACGAGAGTTTCCTTAGCGTTCATGTCTTTCCTCTACTAGTAGGGTTAATGTGCAGGCCGGGCGGCCAAATAGTTCCAATAAAGCAACGTACGCAAATCGTACACCTATACTTAAAGTCTGTATACTCAAACTCTGTAGATACAAAGTCATCTGGAATGCATCCTGTGCGTCGTGAAATCAGCGACCACGAACGACCGGGTGCCTGCCAAGATCCTTTTCGGGGAAAGGCTGAGGTCCGCCCGTGAACTGATGGAGTTGTCACAGGAGGCGCTTGCTGAAAGCGCTGGACTTCACCGCACCTACATCGGGCAAGTCGAGCGTGGGGAACGGAACATCTCAGTCGACAATATGGAACGACTAGCGGCAGCAGTCCACCAGCCGCTTTGGGAGATGATTAAGCCTTAGGTGCTTCCTTCGCTACCTCTTGAAGAATTCGGTATACGGAAGCGATCCCGACCGAACATGCATCCGCGATCTCCTGCTTGGTGAGGCCCTTCTCTGCCAGGTTCCTTATCCGCTCGCTCTTCGCACGCGCGGTAGGCGCTCGTCCTCGATACTTCCCGGCAGTTTTCGCAGCGGCAATCCCCACTCGCTGACGCTCTAGCATGTTCTCGCGCTCGAATTGCGCGATCGATGCGAATAAGTTGAAGGTTAAACGACCTGCGGGAGTGGCCGTGTCAACCGCGAGGTCTAGAATTCGAATGGACGCTCCAACTCTCGAAACTTTCGCTTCAATGTCCACCATGTGGATCATTGATCGCGCAGCACGCGAGAGTGAAGTGAACACGAGAACATCGCCCCCTTTCAGGAGACCAAGTACTTTTGCGAACTCGGTTCGGTCTTCCATTCGGACGCTGCTGATCTGCTCGCTAAAGATAGTTTGGCCAGTACAGCCGGCGGCCTTGAGCTTCGAGATTTGATCGGCCAAGCCAGCCACTTGTTCAACAGTTGAGGTACGGGCGTATCCGTAAAAGGTCATTCGAACGTCCTTTCATCAAAAGAGTCTAGATCCAGCGAGAATTACCACTAGGGTCCTGAAGGCCGGGTTTTTGGTAGGGTTTGTAGTTGGAGCAGAGTCTTATCGTTAGACCCTGCCCATGTGGTACAGTGCAAGAGCAACATCTGTTTATTCTGTGCATTCTTTCATTCTTGCAATGGCTAAAACTACTCAGGAAGAGCGCGACCGCAACGAGCATCGCAACATCCGCGTTATTAACGAGTTCAAGAACCACTGGTACGCGCTCGGTGTTGACCTTCATCAACAGAACTTGGGGTTGATGTTTAGAGCTCAGGTTCACTACACCAGCCCCAAAGCGACGGCGGTCGAGCAAACCGATGTGCGCATCGCTTTGTCCGGCTACGGATCAGACGGCGCAATCGATATTTTTGAATCGGGGGACCTCGTCACAGAGACATTTCACTTGGGAATGGCTCCAGCTTTCGGCACTTATAAGCTCGATAAGGCAACGGGTAGCCTTAGCGTCACCAACAGTTCCCCAAAAATGGGGGGGACCTTTACGGTTCGAATCCTACCGTTGGTTTAATAAGCATCCTCGGCGCTGTTGGCCGAGGACGCATTGACGTGTCAAGCAATAAGCTGCAACGCGTGTTCAAGTGCCTTCTGCTTGATCACTGCACCTTGACCGAACCATGCAGACTCCAGTCGATAGTCAGGCCCCCGCGCCCGGCGCGAATGATCAACGAATTCAGTGACGGAATTGAGCAATCCGAATGCCGTTCCCTTCGCTGAATCTAGCTCTGCGCCGCGCCCCTGTCCGTCGAACAGGTTTCGGGTTGCCATCATCGCGCGTTCAGTAACGACGGGCGTCCCTTTGATCTCATCCGTAAAGACCCTTCTCATGAAGTTCGCTACCTCGTTCGACTTAACCTTGCGTTCGGTTAGCTTCTTCATCTGGTACATGAAGGTATCCCAGGATGAGATCGAAATGCCGAGCTGACGCTTTACTTGGTCCGGATCGAAGTCCGTACGGTGAGGCACCTTGACCCGACTTTGCCGCCCTCCCAGCGCGACAGCGAGCGTGTTATTGCAGACCACGCGAATAGATGTGAACTGGGCTGTTGTCGCAAGCGTACCGTCGCACGCGGTTGCCAAGAGAACGTAGGCATTCGAAGTGTCACCTTTAAAACTAGCCGACTGGCCAGTACGCGCAAGTGCCCAGATCTTGCGCCCCCCGCGCAATACTCCCGCCGTCTCAAGCTCAAAGCCTGAGACCTCAGTTAGGTCGCGATAGAACTCAAGTATTTCTCCCGGTTGCACTACTTTGAACCGATGCCCAACCACAGAGAGCGCTGCATGATTATCCGAACGATAGAGGACTTTATTTTCGGGGAAAGAATGGAGTGCATGGGCAGGTTCATCTTGTTCGACGTACTTGACCGGCGTTTCTTTGATTTCCCAATTTAGACCAGCCTCCTGTGCCCAGACTTCGACAGGTTGAAGATTGGTGAGTTGCGCGCCGAGGCCGTGCCATGGAACGCTTCCTACATAGGCAATTTTTTCGACGAGATGGGTCATTAGGATTCTCCCTTACGCATCGTCGGATTTGTCGAATCGCGCGCCGCAGGTCATGCATTCGCGGTTCGAAAACACGTGCCTATCTAAGACTCTTCCTAGGCTCGCTCCACTTGTGCAACCGGCAGCAGCGCCGACGAGCGCGCCAATAATCGCTCCCGCTACACTGCCTACAATCGCTCCAGGAGGCCCGGCTACAAGTCCAATCGTTGCACCGGTCTCTGCGCCACCGAACGCAGCAGATGCACAAGCTGCCGCGCCTGCGATACAACCGACCGTTCCACCGGTTTTTTCCGCCCAATTTCTTTGAAGAATATTGGTCCCGCCGCACTGAGGGCACACTACCGCACTCAGCGCGGGAGTTGACGTGCTAAAACACTCTTCTGATTCCATATCTACGCTCCTTGTGATTGTTAGAACTGCAGGCCACTCCCTGCTCAGTGAAGGTGATTTAGGTTTGATTATTTTTTCGCTGAGGCGGGAGGAGAGGAGCGAAGAGGTGACGCTCATGTCTAGTTCAACATTCGAGCGCAAGATCACAAGCTGCAATCGTCGCCTGAATCGAATAGAGGTGAACTGTTGAAGGTGCTCACCGCTTTCACCGTCAAATCGGAGAGCATTCGTTCAGATTGCTGATACGACAGTGGCAGGGCTGCGGGATGGGTGACGTTTGCTGATTTCGAACTCAAGGACACAACTGCAATTCTTGACCCTGAGAGGAAGTAGGATCGGATGACTGGACTTGGGAGCTTCGACGTGGCATGAATGCCAGGCTTGAGTGCCTAGTTGGCCCCGTTGGCCAGGTTAAATTCCCCCACCCTTGGCCAGGTCAAATTCCCCCAGGCGGGACTGCCGGATTGTAGGCCAAGTCCACGCCGTTGCACACATCAGGCCGGGTTCTGGTCGGCGGTGGCCAG
>Ga0208514_100355_pt1 | contig 27942 bp, 26 predicted proteins | sample LakWasMet70_HOW9_2_FD_183900 | JGI IMG/M metagenome (GOLD analysis project Ga0208514, IMG submission 183900) | Freshwater sediment methanotrophic microbial communities from Lake Washington under simulated oxygen tension - Sediment Metagenome... | ecosystem: Environmental > Aquatic > Freshwater >...
GTGCCGATTGCCACCGGGTTGGTAATGCTGTAGACCTCATTGAAGGATGGCGCGCGGAAGGCCCGCCCCGCCATCAGTTTGGCGGTGACGTCCAGCGACGCATCCCAGACCAGGGCCACGCGCGGGTTGGTGGTGCCGCCGAAATCCGAATACCTGTCATGGCGCACACCGGCGGTCAACGCCCAATCCTTGGCAAAGCTCCACTCGTCTTGTGCATAGACATAGTCAACCAGACGCCTGTGCGGGAACATAAAGGGATTGGTGTCGGAGAAATTGACCACCCCCCCGCCCGGGACGGGTACCAGAGCCCCCACCGGCGAATAGGTGAAGCTCCGAAGTTCAGCCGTCTTGTAGAGGTCCAGGTCGTCATGGCCCAGACCGAGGCGCAGGCTATGCCCTGCGAAACCCGAATAGGTGGCGTACGCGGACAGTCTCAACTGGCGTTCCCAGGTTTCGGGGGCACCAAGAAACCCGATAGACGAGACGCCGCCTCCAATATTGGAACCCGGTGGAAACAGTTGAAGCGGCACCGGGATGATTTGCGCATAGTGCAGGTAGCTGGCCGCAAACCCCAGTCCCCAGTCTTTGGAAAACTGGGGTTCCGTCCATGACACATCGCCCGTCAAGCGTTCACTTCTTTCTCGCCCCGCCGAATCCAGCGCGGACGCAATACCGGCACCCGTACCGAGGTTGTCGCGGAACTTGTAGCCAACATGGGCGCGCCAACTCTCAAACCCCAAGTCGAGGTTGCCATCCACCGCGTCGTAGCCATTGCGTACGGTCCCAGGCGCCAGACTGGCACGTGTGCCGAATATTCTGTCGAACCGTGTTTGTGCGTCGGCCTCTACGATTCCCTTGAAACCCTCGCTGCTGCCAATGCGCAAATAGGCCGCGACGTCCACCGATCCGATCTTTCCGCCATGCTGCACCCAGGCGTTGCGGGTGGCAAACGAGCCGCCCCGCAGCCCGACTTCGGTTCCAGGCGTCTCAGCCGCAGATTTGGTAATGATATTGATGACGCCGGAAAAGGCGTCGGCACCGTAGAGCGCGGAACCTGGCCCCCGGATGATCTCAATGCGCGCGATATGTTCGACCGGATAGCCGCCCCACAGGTTGCCCTTGCTGCCGATGAACAGGGTTGTAACCGGTATGCCGTTTTGCATCACCAGAACCTGGGGGTTGTATTGGCTGAACACGCCGCGAATGACGTACAAGGGTGTGTAGCTATTCGCAGCGCGGTTGACGTGCAATCCGGGCACGGTTTCCAGCACCTCGTCCAGGTCTGTCGCCCCCATGGCCGCAATGTCTTCGGACGTAATGACAGTGGCGACCGCTGGCGCGCGGCGCAAGGACTGCTGGCTGCCGGTCGCAATGCTGACAGTGTCCTTGTCACCGTAGGACAGCAGTAGTTCGTCCTCTTCCCCCACGGCTTGGGCGAGAACTGTCTGTGCAGGCAATGCCAGTGTTGCAAGCAGTGTGAGTTGGCCCAGTCGCTTCATGTCTCGTGAATCCTCATCGAATGTGCACTCCAACGCCTATTGTTTTATTGGCCCATTCTAGGTAATACCCAGAAAGGCCTGCTGGGTGTATGGCGTCTGCCAAAACCCCGGGGTGCTGTAGTGGAGCTTGATGAAGTCTATCCACAGCCGCACCCGCAGTGGCAGGTGCTTGCGCTGGGGAAACACGGCGTAGATGCCATTGGGTGGGGCGGCAAACTCGTCCAGCACCACCACCAGCGCACCGGCGGCAATCTCGGCCTCCACCTCCCAGATGCTGCGCCAGGCAATGCCGTAACCGCCCAGACACCAGTCGTGCAGCACCTGGCCATCCGAGCAATCCAGCGGCCCGACGGGCTTGAAATGGATGACCTCGCGGGTCTGGTCCTTGGCTATGCTGAACGCCCAGCCGCGCGTCTGGGACGCGTCGCTGGACAGCGTCAGACAGTCAAAGCGTGCCAGATCCTGCGGGCTCTGGGGTTTGCCATGCTGCGCCAGATAGGCCGGAGTCGCCACGCACAGGCGCCGGTTGTCGGCCAGGCGCAGGCTGACCAGCGACGAGTCCGGCATGTCGCCCACGCGCACGGCACAGTCATAGGCCTCGCCGGCAATGTCCACCACCCGGTCGCTGAGATTCAGGGAGATGGTGACCTCGGGGTGCAGTTCGCGAAAGCGCGGCACCAGCGGCGCCACGTGGCGGCGGCCAAAGCCGGCTGGCGCGGTGATGCGCAAATGCCCGCTGGCTTTGACGCCGCCGGCGCTGACACTGGCTTCCGCATTGGCCAGGTCCGCCAACAGACGCTGGCAGTCTTCGAGGAACGCACTGCCCTCGTGGGTCAGCGTCAGGCGCCGCGTGGTGCGCAGCAGCAGCTTGACGCCCAGGCGCTCCTCCAGGCCGTCCAGGCGCCGCCCCATGATCGCGGGGGCCACACCCTCGGCATGGGCCGCCGCCGTCAGGCTGCCGCGCGTGACCACGGAGACGAACGACTCCATCTGCTTGAGTTTGTCCATTTTGGCCTCAAACCCTCGTAAATGCTATGCAGTGCGCTATCTGTTTCATAGCACGATGCATTCTGCGTGGAGGGCTGCCACCGCGTCGGCGCTGTAGCCCAGGCTGCGCAGCAATTCGTCCGTGTGCTCCCCCAGCTTGGGCGGGTCCAGGCGCAGGCCCAGGCGCTCGCCGCCCAGCGTGATGGGCAACAGCGGCACCTGGGTGGCCCGGCCATCGGGCAGAGTCATGGGTGCCAGACCACCGGTTTGCTGCAGGTGCGGGTCGTCGAAAAGGTATTGCGGATCGGTGATGGGCGCAAATGGCAGGCCCACCTGCTCAAAGCGCTGCGACAGCTCCGCCCGGCTGAAATGCACCAGACGCTGGCGCAGCTCGGGGATCAGCCAGCCACGCGCCAGCACGCGGTCGTTGTTGGTGGTCACACGCGGATCGGCGAACAGGTCGGCATAGCCAAAGGCCTCGCAAAAGGTCTTCCACTGGCCATCACCCACCACGGCCAGGAAGATCTGCTCGCCATTCTTGACGCTGAACACGTCATAGATACCCCATGGCGAAATGCGCTCGGGCATGGGCGCGGCGGCCTTGCCGGTCACGGCGAACTGCATCATGTGCTGGGCCACCAGAAAAATGTTGTTCTCGAACAGTGCGCTCTGTACCTCCTGGCCTTTGCCGGTCTGTGCGCGCTGCGTCAGCGCCGCCATGGCGCCGATGGCCCCAAACATGCCGCCCATGATGTCGTTGACGCTCGATCCAGCCCGTAGCGGGTCGCCCGGGCGGCCCGTCATATAGGCCAGGCCACCCATCATCTGCACCACCTCGTCCAGCGCCGTGCGGTGGTCATAAGGGCCGGGCAGAAAGCCTTTGTGGCTGACGTAAATCAGGCGCTCGTCCAGTTGCTTCAGCGTGGCATAGTCCAACCCCAGCTTTTGCATGGTCTCCGTCTTGAAGTTTTCGCTGACGATGTCGGCCGTGGCGATCAGCTTGAGCACCACCTCGCGGCCTTTGGCGCTCTTCATATCGATGGCCAGGCTTTTCTTGTTGCGGTTGAACAGTGGGTAGAAGCCGGCGCCACTTCCCAAGAGCTTGCGCGTGCTGTCCCCGGCCAGCGGTTCGACCTTGATAACCTCGGCGCCCAGATCGGCCAACACCATGCCGCAGGTCGGGCCCATGACCATGTGGGTGAACTCCACGATGCGGATGCCTTGCAGGGGAAGCGGTTTGGAATCAGCCTTGGGTGCTTGCATTACATTCATTTTTGTCACGAATAAATTGATAACTACCCATATAGTATTCTTATTAAGTATGGAATACAGTACCCCATCCGCTTCGACTATTGGAAAGGCTATCTCATGTCCACTGCATCCACCACTCCCCGCACCCAGGCCAAGGGCTTGCAAGTTGCCACCGTCCTGCACCAGTTCATTGAAGAAAAAGTGTTGCCCGGAACCGGCGTGACGCCTGACGCCTTCTGGAGCGGTTTTGACGCGATTGTGGCCGACCTGGCCCCCAAGAACATCGCCCTGCTGGCCGAGCGCGACCGCATCCAGACCGAGATGGACACCTGGCACACCGCCCACCCCGGCCCCATTGCCGACATGCCGGCCTACAAGGCCTTCCTGCAAAAGATCGGCTACCTGGTCGAAAGCCCCAAGAAAGCCAAGATCAATACCTTCAATGTCGACGCCGAGCTGGCCAAGCAGGCCGGCCCGCAGCTGGTGGTGCCCATCACCAACGCCCGCTACGCCCTGAATGCCGCCAACGCGCGTTGGGGCAGCCTGTATGACGCGCTGTACGGCACCGACGTCATCAGCGAAGACAAGGGCTGTGAGAAGACCCTCCAGAAGAACGGCAAGACCGTGGGCTACAACCCCAAGCGCGGCAAAAAGGTCATCGAATACGCCCGCCACGTGCTGGACCGCACCGCACCGCTGAAGAAGGGCTCGCATGTGGGCTCCACCGGCTACCGCGTCAACAAGGACGGCCAGCTGGTCGTGGCGCTGAAAGACGGCGGCACCTCCAAGCTGCAGGACAACAGCCAATTCGTCGGCTTCCAGGGTGAGGCAAAAGCGCCCTCTTCTGTCTTGCTGCAACACAACGGCCTGCACATCGACGTCATCATCAACCGCGCCACGCCCATCGGCAAGACCGACGCGGCCGGCGTGAGCGATCTGGTGGTGGAAGCGGCCCTCTCGACCATCCTGGACCTGGAAGACTCCGTGGCCGTGGTCGATGCCGATGACAAGGTACTGGCCTATGGCAACTGGCTGGGCATTCTGCAGGGCACGCTGGTGGAGAGTTTCGAGAAGGGCGGCAAGACGCTGACCCGTGGCCTGAATGCGGACCGTGTTTACTCCGCTGCCAACGGCAAAGGCAAGGTCACACTGCACGGCCGCTCGCTGATGTTTGTGCGCAATGTCGGCCACCTGATGACGAATCCGGCCATCCTCTACACCGCCAAGGATGGCTCCACCAAGGAAATCCCCGAAGGCATCATGGACGCGGTCGTCACCACGACGATTGCGATGCACGACCTGGCACGTACCAAGAAGGACGCCATCCGCAATTCGCGCAAGGGCTCGGTCTATATCGTCAAACCCAAGATGCACGGCCCGGCCGAGGTGGCCTTTGCCGCCGAGCTGTTCACCCGCGTCGAAAAGATGCTGGGCCTCAAAGACAGCACCGTGAAGCTGGGCATCATGGACGAAGAGCGCCGCACCAGCGTCAACCTGAAGGCCTGCATTGCTGCCGCCAGCAGCCGCGTCGCCTTCATCAACACCGGCTTCCTGGACCGCACCGGCGACGAGATGCACACCGCCATGCAGGCCGGACCGATGATTCGCAAAGGCGACATGAAGACCAGCGCCTGGATTGCCGCCTACGAGAGGAACAATGTGCTGGTCGGCTTGAGCTGCGGCCTGCGCGGCAAGGCGCAGATTGGCAAAGGCATGTGGGCCATGCCCGACCTGATGAAGGCGATGATGGAGCAGAAGATTGGCCACCCGCGCGCCGGCGCCAACACTGCCTGGGTGCCCAGCCCGACCGGCGCCACGCTGCACGCGCTGCACTACCACCAGGTACTGGTCAGCGACATCCAGAAGGACCTGGAAAAGACCAACTATGAAAAGGCCCGTGACGGCATTCTGGCCAACCTGCTGCAAGTGCCAGTTACCGCCACACCCAACTGGACCGCGGCCGAGAAGCAGCAGGAGCTGGACAACAATGCCCAGGGCATTCTGGGTTATGTGGTGCGCTGGGTCGACCAGGGCGTGGGCTGCTCCAAGGTGCCCGACATCCACAACATCGGCCTGATGGAAGACCGCGCCACGCTGCGCATCAGCAGCCAGCACATGGCCAACTGGTTGCACCATGGTGTGGTCACCGAAGCGCAAGTGAAGGAAACCTTTGAACGCATGGCCGCCGTGGTGGACAAGCAGAACGCCGGGGACAAGCTGTACCAGCCCATGGCCGGCAACTTTGAGACATCGATGGCCTACAAGGCGGCGTGTGAGTTGGTGTTCAAGGGCCTGGCCCAGCCCAGCGGTTATACCGAGCCGTTGCTGCATGCGTGGCGGTTGAAGGTCAAGGCCGCGGCCTGAACGGCCATTCGTACGGAGGCGCGCTCAAGCGCGACTCCTGCGATATTCTTGCGGGATGCGCACGGCCCACACCCTGCAGGAGATAGACCTTGTATACCGCCGCGACGCGCGGCGTGTCTTTGCCACGCTGGTGCGGCTGCTGGGGGATTTTGATCTGGCGGAAGAGGCGCTGCACGAGGCCTTTCGCGCCGCGCTGGAGCAATGGCCCGAGCATGGCGTGCCCGGCAATCCCTCGGCATGGCTGGTGTCGGCAGGGCGCTTCAAGGCCATTGACAGCATCCGCAGGCAAGCGCGTTTCACGTCCACGGAAACCATGGCTGAGCCCCTGGAGGCGATGGCCGATACAACGCTGTCCACCGACGAATCTGCCGAGCTTGAAGACGACTCGCTGCGTCTCATCTTCACCTGCTGCCACCCCGCGCTGGCGCCCGATGCACAGGTGGCGCTCACCTTGCGGGAGGTCTGTGGCCTGACCACCGAGGAGATCGCCCGCGCCTACCTGACACCTGCGCCCACGGTGGCGCAGCGCATCGTCCGCGCCAAGGCCAAAATCCGGGACGCCAAGATTCCGTACCGCGTGCCGGAGGCCGACGAGCTTCCACAGCGCGTGGCCAGTGTGTTGCGGGTTCTCTATCTCGTGTTCAATGAGGGCTATTCACCATCCTCGGGTTCGCTGGTGACCCGTGCAGATGTGTCGGGCGAGGCCATACGCCTGACCCGGCTGATCGCCGAGGTGCTGCCGCCCCCGCCGTTGGCCGAAGTCCATGGTCTGCTGGCGCTGATGCTGCTCCACGAGTCGCGCCGCGCCGCCCGCGCCGACGGTGCAGGCCATTTGATTCCCCTGGAAGAACAAGACCGCAGGCTTTGGCATGCCGCTCTGATGGCAGAGGGATGTGCCCTGGTAGAGAAAGCCCTGCAAATGCCCGGGCTTGGCCCCTACGCTTTGCAGGCAGCCATTTCCGCTGTACATGCAGAGACCAAAGCTGCCGACCAGACGGATTGGGGCCAGATTGTCGGCCTCTACGACGAACTGTTGCGCATGCAGCCCTCGCCCGTGGTTGCGCTCAACCGGGCGGTCGCCGTTGCCATGCACGGCGGGTGTGCGCAAGGACTCGCGCTGGTGGACGAACTTCTCACGCTCCCTGCCATGCAGGATTACCACCTGGCCCACGCGGCGCGCGCCGATCTGTGCCGCAGGTTGCACCGGTGGGATGAAGCACGCGCTTCTTACCAGGCCGCCTTGGCACTGACGCAACTAGAGCCCGAGCGCCGGTTCCTGGAGCGGCGTCTGTCAGAAATCCAAATCTGATCAAGAATTCTTTTTTTGGGGATGTCGAATAGGCCCCGGCCCGATCGACTAGTTGTTTTAAACCTGCCGCGCACCGGCACCGAACATTAAGGAGATCCCTATGAAGATCACAGTTGAAACACTGATCCATGCACCCGTCGCCAAGGTCTGGAGCGCCTACACCACGCCAGCCGACATCGTCCAATGGAATGCCGCGTCCGACGACTGGCACACCACCAAAGCCACCGTCGATCTGCGCGAGGGCGGCGCCTTCTCGTCCCGCATGGAGGCCAAGGACGGCAGCTTTGGATTCGACTTTGCGGGCACCTACACCAAGCTAGTGCCACACAAGCGGATTGAGTACGCCTTTGGCGACCGCACGGGCACTGTCGAATTTATTGAGGGTTCCGATGGCGTGACCGTCCGTTCGACCTTTGATGCAGAGAGCGAACACCCGGTGGAGCAGCAGCGCTTCGGCTGGCAATCCATCCTGAACAAGTTTGCCCAACACGTGGAGGCGTCCAAATGATCCGACTCCCTCTAAAAACACTCTGGACCGCACTGGCCCTGGTATCCAGCAGTGCGATGTCCGCACCGGTCAGCTACACCATAGACCCCACCCACACCTACCCCAGCTTTGAGGCCGACCACATGGGTGTCTCGGTCTGGCGGGGCAAGATGAACAAGAACTCGGGGACCGTGGTGCTGGACAGGGCCGCCGCAACCGGCACGGTGGAGATCGTCATCGATCTGGCTTCCATCGACTTCGGGCTCCCCGCGCTGAACACCTGGGCCAAGGGCAAAGACTTCTTCAACGTCAAGAAGTCACCCCGCGCCACCTACAAAGGCAGCCTGGAAAAGTTTGTGGACGGCAACCCGACGCAGCTGAGCGGTGCGCTGACGCTCAATGGCCAGACCCACCCGGTCACCCTCAGCATCCACCGTTTCAAGTGTGTGCCCCATCCGATGCTCAAACGCGAGCTGTGTGGGGCGGACGCCAGTGGCAGTTTCAACCGTGACGCCTTCGGCCTGTCTGCAGGCAAGGACTATGGCTTCAACATGGACGTCGCGTTGCGCATCCAGGTCGAAGCGATAGCCGCACAGTAAAGAAAGGAGCCTGCGATGAAGTACCTCTGCCTGGTGTACCTGTCCAAAGAAAAGTGGAGCGCCTGTCCGGACGCGGTGTGTTTCGAGGCCGCCAAGGGCCTGCAGACGAGCGGGCATCTGCTGGCCGCCGAACCCCTGCACCCGGTGGAAACTGCCACCACGCTGCGGGTGCGCAACGGCCAGCTGTCCATGACGGATGGCCCCTTTGCCGAAACCAAAGAACAACTGGCGGGCTTCTACCTGCTGGAAGCCAATGACCTGAACGACGCCATTCGCCTGGCGACGAAGATCCCGCCGGTGCAGCACGGCAGCATCGAAGTGCGACCGGTGCGGGAGTTGGATGTTGGAGAGCAACCATGACCAAGACGATCTTCATCAGCCTGCCGGTAACCAATCTCGCCGCATCGGTGGACTTTTATGCAGCCATCGGTTTTGTAAAGAACCCCAAGTTCACTGATGAGTCGGCCGCGTGCATGGTCTGGAGCGAGGCCATCAGCGTCATGCTGCTCACCCACGCCAAATGGCAGACCTTTACCACCCGACCCATCCCACCGTCAACCTCCAGCGAAGTGGCGCTCAACCTCTCCTGTGAGAGCCGGGAAGCAGTCGACGCCATGAATGCGGCCGCCGCCGCCAACGGCGGAACCGGCGACATCAATCCGCCGCAGGAACACGGCTTTATGTACGGCCGCGACATGGCAGACCCCGATGGCCATATCTGGGGCGCGATGTGGATGGACCCGGCCGCTATGCCCTCAGCTGACCAACTGAAGTGAGTTAGCGGCACGCTACATATTTAGTAGCGTACTGTGCTTATTCCACGAGGGCTAGAGGCCAATTTGACCCGAACCTTTTGTCCCGCGCTAGCGTGCCACTACGCGCACCCCGTCGCGCACACGGTCATCCGGGTGGCTGATGACGCTGTCCCCGGCCTGCAGACCGGACGTGATCTGGGCGTGCAAGCCGGTGCGCTGACCCACCTGCACACTGCGCTTGACGGCACGGCCCTGCTCCACCGCAAAGACGGCCCAGCCCTCACCATCGCGAAACACCGCGCTGGCCGGAATCTGCAGGATGTCCTTGCCCTCCCACAGGATGAAGCTGGCCTCCACACGGTAACCATCCCCCAGCCGCTGCCACTGGCTGGCTGGCGACGTGAAGGCGACGATCACCCACACGCGCTGTTCCTCCACCCCCAGGGCCGAGACCTTGGTAAAGCCAGCCGGCTCGACCACGCGCACCACGCCTTCCAGCGTGCCCTCGCCGCCCCAGCGCTCGAACACGACCCGCGTGCCGGGTGGAATGCGCACGGCATCCGCGGACAGCAGGTCCACCTCGACCTCCAGCGCGCCGGGGTCGCCAATCTCGACCAGCGGCTGACCGCTGGTCACGCTGCCCTCGCTTTTATGGGCGATCTTGAGCACCTTGCCGGCCACCGGTGCGCGCACCGTCACCAGCCCGGCGCCGCTGGGTTTGCCGGCGTACTGCAGCAGAGTGCGAGCCGCCTCCAGTTCGTGGCGCGCGGCGGCCACCGCAAACTGGGCCGCGCGCTGCTCCGCGCCACTGCGCTGGGCGTCACTGGCGGCGCGGTCTTCGGCGGCGGGGCTGACGTGGCCCTGCAGGCGCAACGCGCGCACGCGAAGCAGCTCGGCCTGCGCCAGCTCGGCCGCACTGGCGGCGGCACTAGCACGCTGCTCAGCGCCGCTCAGGGCCGACCCGGCGGCGGCGATGCGGGCAGCCGCCTCGGCCTGGCGGCGTGGGTCCAGCGTGTCGGCGCGCAGGGGTTCCAGCTCGGCCACGGTGGCGCCCCGTGCCACGGCCTGCCCCACCTCCAGCGGGATGCGACGCGCATGGCCGGTCACCGGCGAGGCCACCACGTAGCGGTCCAGTACGCGGGTGCGGCCCTCCTGCTCCAGGGTGACACGCAGGGCGCCGCGGCTGGCGGTGCCCAGGTCGACCGCAATGGGCTGCGGACGCAGCCCCCAGATCAGCGCGGCGGCCCCCGCTACCAGTACCAGGCCCAGCACCGTGCGACGACGCCATTGCACAGAAATAGTCATAGCATTACTCCGCCGCCTTCAGGACGGCAATCAAATCCAGTTGATCCAGTCGGCGGCGCACCGCCAGCCCGGACAGCAGCGCCGAGACCACGACCACCACGCAGGCAAAGGCGTAGGTCCGCGGTTCCAGCACCACCGGCACACGAAACAAATCGTTCTGCATGGTTCGGGCAATGTAGTAGCACATGCCCTCGCCCAGCCACAAACCCAGCGGGATGGCCAGCAGCGCCAGCAGTGCCAGCTCCCCCAGCAGGATGTATGAAATTTCCCCGCGCGTGAAGCCCAGCACCCGCAGGCTGGCCAGCTCGCGCCCCCGCTCGGTCAGGGCGATGCGGGCACTGTTGTAGATGACGCCAAAGGCGATGATGACGGCGAAGATGGTGGCCACGTAGGTGAAGAACAGCATGGTCTCTTCCATCACCCGGTTGAAATTGCGAATCTCCTGCATCCGCTCGGCCAGACCGGCCACGCGCGGCATGTTTTTCAGGCGCGCATACAGCGCCGCCATCTGCACCGGGTCCACGCTCAGGTAGGCGCCGGAAATGGTCGGCCCCTCCTGCATGAACTGGTTCAGCGCATCCAGATGCATATAGCCCGACACGCCCAGGTATTCGCGCACCAGCGCAGCCACGGTCACCTCGCGCACCGGCCGGTTGCCTTCCAACACCTCCACGGTCAGGCGGTCGCCCACGCGCACACCCAGTAGCTGGGCCAGGTAGTCGGTCAGCAGAATGCCCTCGGTAGGCAGGACCACCGGGCGCAGGTCGGCATCAAGCAGGCGGGAGATGTCGCCCCCCGGCTCCACGCCGCGAATGCCGGTGCGGTAGCTGTTGGGCCCGTTGCGCAGGCGCACCGGCACCGCGCGAAACACCTCCACATGCTGCACACCGGGCAGGCCCATCAAATCGAAGCGGGCGCGGGCACTGGTGGGGTCAATGAAGGTGACCGACAGATCCTCGCGCTGCGCCATGCCGAACTGGATGTTGACCATGTAGCTGACCGTGTCGCGCTGGAACAGTCCGGTGAGGATCATGCCGCAGGCCATGGAGATGCCCAGCACCGTAAGCGCGGCTTTGAAGGACTGGCGCTGGATGTTGCGGATGATCATGCGCGTGGGTTGCGACAGGTAGCGCTTGAGGCCCCACTGCTCGATCCACGTTTCGCGGTAGCGCGCCGGTGGTTCCGGGCGCATGGCCTGGGCCGGCCGCAGGCTGGCGGCACGCCAGACAGCCAGCGCCGTGCCTGCACCCGCAGCCAGCAGACTGGCCAGTGCGGCCTCGACCACCGTTTGCACTTGCAGGTTGAACAGCAGGTAGGGGAAGTGGTAGAACTCCGTGTAGATGTGGGACAAGGCCCGGCCCAGCCACAGGCCCAGCGCGGTGCCGCCCACTATGCCCAGCCCCACGATCACCGAGACCATGCGCAGGTAGTGCCAGAGCACGGCCAGGTTGCTGTAACCAAAGGCCTTGAGCGTGGCCACCTGCTCGCGCTGCATGGCCACCAGCCGCCCGATCACCACATTGAGCAGAAACACCGCCACCCCCATGAACATCACCGGGAACAGGCTGGCCAACGTGCCAAGCTGATCCAGCTCCTGGCTCAGGAAGCGGTGCGAGAGCTGGTCCTTGCGGGCATAGCTGCCCAGACCGCCGTAGGGCTTGAGCAGTGCATCGACGCGGTCGATCACGGCCTGGGGGTCGGCACCCGGCTGCAGGCTCATGGCCATGTCGTTGAAGGCGCCCTCCATGTCGTAGGCCTGGCCCAGCGCGCGCCGGCCCATCCACATCACACCAAAGCGCTTGAAATCGGGAAACACCGAACCCGGGCGCATCTGCTGGATGAACTCCGGCGACAAGGCCGTACCCACCAGGGTCAGGGCCTGGCGCCGCCCGTTGAGGATGGCATGGAAGCTGTTCCCCAGTTGCAGACCGTGGGCCAGCGCAAACGACGCACTGGCCACCACCTCGTCAGCGCGACCGGCCAGCGGCAGGCGGCCCGTGCGCAGGTGCAGCGCGTTGAGCCCGTGGCGACCCTGGTCCGAGACCGACACCATCAGAGCCGAGACCGGCTCGGAGAAATTGGGCATGTCCAGCCGCACCTGGGCCAGCACCCGCGTTTCCACCTGGTCCACACCGGGTATGCCCTGCAAACGCAATTGCAGCGCCTGCGGTGCGCGCTTGAGGCTGGCAAACACCTCGGCAAAACGGTAGTCGCGGTAATAGGTGTCCTGCGTCGTGCGCAGTGCGCCCAGCGTGGCCAGGAACATGATGTAGGTGCCCACGCCGCACATCACCACCAGCGCAATCGCCAGCGCCTGGCTCTTCATTTGCCACAGGTCGCGCAGCAGTTTGCGGTCCAGCGCCTTCACCAGCTCAGCTCCGTAGCGGCCTTTTTGTGGGCATTGCGCTCGGAGCGCACCACCAGGCCATCGCCAAAGTACAGCACCCGGTCCGCCATGGCCGCAATCACCGCGTTGTGGGTGATGACCACCGTGGTGGTGCCCAGCTCCTGGTTGACGCGCGCAATCACGTCCAGCACCAGCACACCGGTCTGGGCATCCAGCGCACCGGTGGGCTCGTCACACAGCAGCACCTGGGGGCGCTTGGCCACCGCCCGTGCAATGGCCACCCGCTGCTGCTCACCACCGGACATCTGCGCCGGAAAATGGTCCATGCGCTCGGCCAGGCCGACCCGCGCCAGTGCTTCTTCCGGTGTCATCGGGTTCTCGGCAATCTCGGTCACCAGGGCCACGTTTTCCCGCGCGGTCAGGCTGGGAATCAGGTTGTAGAACTGGAACACAAAGCCGACGTGCGAACGCCGGTACTGCGTCATCAGCGCATCGTCCTGCAGGCTGAGGTCATGGTCGGCATAGCGCACCGTGCCGCTGGTGGGGGTGTCCAGCCCGCCCAGGATATTGAGCAGCGTGGACTTGCCGCTGCCCGAGGGGCCGAGCAGGACCACAAATTCGCCCTCGTACAGGTCCAGATCCACGCCCCGCAGGGCCTGCACCTGCACCTCGCCCATCTGGTAGACCTTGGTCAGGCCGCGGGCCTCGAAGATGGGGCGTGCGGGCGCCGTGGCGCTGGGGTCCACCGCAGGCATAGCACTCGACTCCTCGATAACTGGCTGGTTCACACGGCGCAGTCTAGGCGACGATGGGGCCGGAAGCTTGATTTAGCACAAGGTCAGGGCACTCCATCGGTTGTGGTTGAGCCCCGATCCGTGCCGCACGCAGCCATGACACTAAATGGCCGCACCAAACAATCTGCCCACGCCAGCGGTAGCGGCCATGGCCAGCAGACCCCAGAAAGTGACCCGCCACACACTGGCCCAAACGTTTGCGCCACCGGCCCGTGCCGCGACCACGCCCAGCGCGGCCAGACTCAGTAGTGACGCACTGGCTATCCACACCGTCACGCCGTGGGCCGGTGCCAACGCGGCAACGGCGAGCGGCAGCACCGCCCCCACTGCAAAGCTGGCCGCTGACGCCAGCGCAGCCTGCAGGGGTTTGGCACTGAATGCGTCTGAAATTCCCAGCTCGTCCCGCGCGTGCGCACCCAACGCATCGTGTGCCGTCAACTGCATGGCAACCTGGTTGGCCAGGTCTTGCGACAGCCCGCGGCCGGCATAGATGGCGGTCAACTCACGCAGCTCGGCATCCGGGTCTTTGCCCAGCTCGGCACTCTCGCGCGCGAGGTCCGCTTTTTCGGTATCAGCCTGCGAATGGACGGACACATACTCGCCCGCTGCCATCGACATGGCCCCCGCGACCAGCGCGGCAACGCCCGTCATCAGCACCGTGGCTTGGCTCGCGTTTGCGGCCGCCACGCCCACCAGCAGACTGGCGGTGGAGACAATGCCGTCGTTTGCTCCGAGTACAGAGGCGCGAAGCCAGCCAATGCGCTGTGTGCGATGCCGTTCTGTGTGTTTCATGGTGTCGTGGGAATCATGTTGGACTTTGGCGGCGCCACCAGTCCCATGCGCTCGGGCGGCGGTGGAAAACGGTAGATGGTTTCATTCAAGTAGCGCGACACCTCGGTGATGTCGGCCTCACGCCACTGCAGGCCCGCATTGCCCTGCCAGCGACGAACCTGAAGCTTGAGACTGTCCCAGTCGAAGGCTTGCTTGTTGTCACGCCAGTGCACTTGCGTGGAGTGACAGCTCACGCAGTGTGTGGAGTACAGCAGTTCGCCGCGTGTCTGCGCATGCGCAAAGGCGCTGCAGGTAGCCATCATGACGAGTGAGAAAAGTCGAATTCGCAATGGGGTCATGAGAACACTCCGTGCTTTCTATCCCGAAATTGGTCATCGTGATTCTGCTCTCACGCTACGTCTGTTCGCCAGGGCACCCAAGTGGGAAGGCTGCATGTCCAGCGCGTCCCGACGGAGCCTCACATCCACAGCCTGTACGCCCAGAAACTCTCCTGCAGCTGTATGCCCTTGCCCAGCGCCTCCGGTGTGAAGCCGGTGATGCGCCGCGTGGTGCGGATCATGTGGGATTGGTCGGAGTAGCCCGTGTCCACCGCGATCTGCGCCCAATCGAGCTTGGCCGAGGTTTGTGTGGCCAACGCGGCGGTTGCAAAAAAGGCTTCTTCGGAACGCCCCATTACACGCAGTTCACGCAGCGGCAAACCGGACCATTGTTTGATGCGCCGCTCCAACTGGCGCAGGCTGCGCCCCGGTGCCGACACGGCGGCACGCAGTGCCAGGTGGGTCACCCAGTCCGAGTAGCGCTGCATGGCCAGGGGCTGGCTGGGCCGGCACCGTTGCCAGCGTGGCTCCAGAAACTCCTCCAGCGCGTGCATGCGTTGCGCATCATCGGGCGCGTCCTGCACCTGCTGGCACATGGCCAGCCAGTCGGGTGGCAGGACTGCGCTGGCGTCGACGAACCGGTCTATCAGATCGCTCACCTGCAGACCTGTCAGGGCGTGCAAGGCGTCCGGCATGAACAACACCATCATGGAGTGAACCGGCCCGGGGCACCAGGTGGAGATGGGCTGCGTTTGCGGTCCGCACAGCACCCACCGCCCTGGCATGGGCGTGTGCTCAGCGACAACACCTTCAGCCGCGCTGGCTGGAGGACTTGCCAGACCCCGGCTGCTGCCGCTGAACCACCAGCTCAGGCTGCACATCGGTGACGCCGGGAAATGGTTCACCCGCTGCGTGTCCGTGTGCTCAGCGCCCAGCGTATTGCGCACCATGCTTGCGCGAAAACAGGCCGATAGCGATGCGCGGGGCTGCCACAGTGTGCCACTGGGCCACAGCGCGGGATCAAACGCAATGGTGTTGGTGCTGGGGCTTGCCATGGCCCGCAGTGTAAGTGGCCCACCATGTCGCAATCGTTCAATACGGTGGCCACAGGGGCGCAACACAATGCACCACATGAACGCTGTCCTTACCCCCACATCCACCACGCCCACGCCACCCAGCCCCATCCGTCGCACCCACGCACCGGGCCCCGTATCCCGCTGGTGGGGATTGCCGCTGCTCTCAGAAATGAAGCGCGACTACCTGGGCTTTGTCACCCGCCTGCAGCGCACCCATGGCGACATCAGCTATATGCGCCTGGGCAACGAACATGCCTGGGATCTGATGTCGCCCGACCTGGCGCGCGAAGCCCTGGTCACCCATGCCGACGCCCTCATTCGGTGGGAGCGTGGTATCGAAGTGTTTGCCCAGGTCTTTGGCCAAAGCGTGCTGGTCACCGAGGGCGCTACCTGGCAACGCCAGCGCCGCATGCTGATGGCCGCCTTCACACCCAAACAGGTGGCGGGCTATGCCGAGCTGATGACCACCGCCGCCCAGGAGGCCTTCGACACACTGGTGCCCGACAACCAGCCCCACGCGATGGTGACCATGGACGCGCTGTGGAGTCGCGTGGCCATGGATGTGATTCTGCGCACGCTGTTCAGCCGCTCGGCGCAGCAACAGTCCCTGGTGGCCATTGAGGCCACGCAAACCCTGTCGGCTACCGCCTACCGCGAGATGTTCCGCCTGTTCACGCTGCCCGACTGGCTGCCCCTGCCCGGCAAAGCCGCCAAACGCAAGGCCCTGCGCAGCTTGCGGAATTTGATACAAGGTCACATCACGGAGCGACAGGCCGCCATTGCCGCGCAGCCAGACCAGCAATCCCGGCAGGATTTGCTGGGGCGCCTGCTGGCCCTGCGCGACGAGACGACGGGCACTACCCTGTCCAGCCAGGAAGTGTTTGACCAGTGCATGGTGAGTTTTCAGGCCGGCCACGAAACCTCGGCCACGGCCCTGCTATGGTGGAGCCGGCTGATGGCCGAACATCCTGCCGCAGCCCAACGCGCGCGGGACGAGGTGTGTGCGGTGGTGGGCAACGGCACCCCGGGGCCTCAACACATGGCGCAACTGCCCTGGTTGACCGCGACCCTGAAAGAAGCCATGCGCCTGTACCCGCCGGTGGCGGCCATCATGAGCCGACGTACCACCGCACCCCTGGTTCTGGATGGCTGGCACATTCCCAAGGGCGCCATGCTGCGCATCACACCGTGGGTGCTGCACCATGACGAGCGCTGGTTTGCGCAGGCCCATGCCTTCCGGCCCGAGCGCTTTCTGGACGGTGCGCCGCCCATTCCCAAAGGTGCCTGGATGCCGTTCGGCGCTGGCCCGCGGGTATGCCTGGGCCAACACTTCGCCATGGTGGAGATGACACTGTTGTCGGCCATGCTGCTGCAACGCTTTTCGCTGGAACTGCCAGAAGGAGCCGCCCCCTGCGAGCCTGAGCTGCATGTGACCCTGCGCCCCAAACAAGCCGTCATGCTGCGGCTGACCCGCGTGGACCGGGCAAACCCCATGGCGCACTGACCGCCACCTGCAGACCGATGGCGATGGGGTCCATCCGTACTGCTCCACTTTTGTACCGGACGACTCTTGTGTTGCTCCGTATTCAGGAGCAAACTTTCTATATTCCACGAGGGCTACCGGCATATTTTGCTGCATAGTATTCAGCAGAGAGGCAGTGTCCGCAGCGCTGCGCATGCAGAAAATCCATGCGAGTATTCTTCATGTATACTTGATTAATCAACTATTACTCAATGTAATCACAATGAATGCACAAACAACAGCCGGACAAGACCCCGCACAACCCGAACCGGCGCCCGCGCCCAGCCTGGAGTTTTGCCTGCGCCTGACCCGCGCCTACGCCACCCTGACCCGCCGCCTGGACAACGCGCTGTCCAGCGTGCATGGACTGAGCTTTGGCGACTTCATGATCCTGTACTACCTGGGACGGGCTCCGGGCAAGCGCTTGCGCCGGGTGGATCTGGCGGAGCGCCTGGGGCTCACCGCCTCGGGCGTGACCCGCACCCTGCTGCCGCTGGAAAAGCTGGGCCTGGTGGCAAGGCAACCGGACCCGCGCGACGCCCGCGTTGGTTACGCACTGCTCAGCGACGCCGGGCAGCAGTTGCTGGACTACGCCCTGGTATCGGTGCAGGCCATTGCCGTGGATGCCACGCAAACGGTGCCGGCCGATCAGCTGGACACCGTGTCGGCGCTGCTGGGCCAGCTGGCCGGCATGCACCTCGCCAACAGCTAGCGGGCGGGCGGGAGCCGTCGCCCCAGCTATGTGGGCTTGCCGTTCTCGTACAGCACCAGAGCGCGGTACACCGCGCTGTGTCCGGGCGTGGGCACACCGTACTCCAGCCCCAGCGCATGCACCCGGCCCGACAGCCAGCGCAGCTCCAGCGGTTTGCCGCGCTCCAGGTCTTCCGACATCGAGGAGCGAAAGGCATAGGGCATGGCCGCCAGTTTGGCCATGATCTCGTCGGCCAGGTCGGTGCGGGTCACCTGGCCCGCCGCACGCCCCACGGCCACCGCTTCGTCGACCAGCTGGCGCTGCAGGATGCGCGTCTCGGGGTGGGCCAGGATCTGGCCCATGCTGGCGCGCAACAGCGACGTGGTTCCCGACAGCGACGTCAGCGCAATGAACTTCTCCCACAGCGTCACGGCAATCGCATCACTGGGCTTGGCGTCCAGGGCCGTGGCGCGCTCGCAAGCTGCAAAAAAGTCCGCCATCACCGGGTCGCCGTGGGCGGCATCGGCCACGATCACGTGCAGGCCGCCGGGGCTGCGGATGACGCCGGGCCGGTCAATCACCGCCGACACATAGATCACCCCGCCGCGCACCTTGGCTCCACCGACGTTGGGCGTGATCAGGTCCACGCTGTCGATGCCGTTTTGCAGGGTCAGGATGCGCGTCTCGGGGCCAATCATGGGCGCCAGTTGGCGGGCGGCCGCTTCGGTATCGCCCAGTTTGACGGCAAAGATGATCAGGTCCACCGGCCCCACAGCGGACGGCTCCTGCACGGCGTTGACGGTTGGCAGGTGCAGCGGGTGCACCGGGCTCTCCAGCCGCAGCCCGTCTTTTTGCAGCGCAGCCAGGTGCGCGCCGCGGGCGATGAACACCACGTCTTCACCGGCCGCCTGCAGCCGGCTCCCCACGTAGGCACCTACCCCGCCAGAACCCATGATGGCAATCCGCATGAACCGTCTCCCGTTTGGTTGTCAGGCTTGGCAGTATGCCGGGCCGGTGTGCCCGCGCCCGCCGTGGGGTTTAACCGGCGTTATGAACCATCAGGCCCTCACGCCGGGCCGCGCCCACACGCACCAGATCCAGAATCAAGCCATTGGCCCACTGTGAAAAATCGGTTTGCGCAAAGTGCGCCTGGTGGATCTGCACAAAGTACGGCGTGGCCTGCGCCCAGGCCAGAAAGCTCTCCAGTGTCTGGCTCTGGGTTTCCAGCAGTTTGAACTTCAGCAGCACCTTGGCCGCGTGCTGGATGTGCTTGGCCGGATCGGCCTGGAAGCCGCGCAGCCGCGCGCGGGCAAAGGCCAGGGACGGTGCCAGGTCGGTGAACACGCGGCCATGGCCGGGAATCACCATGGCGGGAGACAGCGCCTCGATCAGGTCCAGCGTGTCCGCCACCGTGTCAAACGCGTCCAGGCCTTCGAGCTCCGGGAAGATCACGCCAAAGCCACGCTCCCACAGCGCGTCGGCCGAGATCATCAGGCGCGAAGCTGGCTCAAACAAAATCACCGAATGCGGGTCATGGCCGGGTGCCGCATGCACCTGCCACAGGGTGTCGCCCAGCCGGATGTCGGTGCCCGGCTGCAGCACGGCATCAAAGCGGAACGGCGGACAGGTCTGGCCGGTGGGCGTGTAGGTCAGCGCGTCCGGGCTCCAGTCCTGCACGAACGCGGCGTGCCCCGGCGGAATGCGCGTTTGCAGATGCGGGTAGGCCTGCTGCAGCGCCGCGTTGCCGCCGCAATGGTCGCTGTGCAAATGGGTGTTCAACAGCAGATCCAGCGCTCGGCCGTCCAGCGCGGATGCCAGCAGCGCCAGCGTCTGCGCGGAATGCGTGCTGTAGCCGCTGTCCACCAGCGCACAGCCCGCCTGGCCGCAAATCAGCACATTGTTCGATGAGAGCCAGCCGCGCTCGAACACGGTGACACCGGCGGGAAGAAGAGGGGCTTGGGTCGTCATATGCAGACAAGTCTAACGACGTGCGAGCCCATTCGTACTCCCCGTCTCAGTCCAGCGTCTGCGTCAAGACTTTCCCAACCCTATTTCCTGAACCAGATAGCGCCATACGCGGCTTCAAATCCCAGGTCGGCCTCAATATTCGGGGTGCCCAGGGATTTGATGAGCCTGGTGGTTACCAGGATGGGTTTTGACAGATAGCCACTGGGTGCCTCGCCGGCAAAGGCCCGGTTGAGTTCATCTGCCAGTTGGTAGCCCTGCATCTTGAGCGGCTCTGCAACCGTTGCCAGCTGTTGGGACATGCCCCAGCCAATGCGCGACAGCGCCTTGCTGGAACCGTCGCCTGCCGACACATTCAGGATATCGCTGCGCCTGGCTTCCCGCAGCGGAAAGTTCATGGCGTCGAAGTACACATCGTTGATCGCCAGGCTATAGGTCCAGGCCGCGCCATGGGTGGCGACCAACTGGGGGATGACCTTGGGAATCTCCGTTCCCGCCTTGGAAATGAGCACGTTCTCGACCGCCAGCACCCTGCAGCCCGTATAGCCATGGCACGCTTCAATGGTCTTCTTCATGGCGTCGGTCTTGGCGTTGGCCACCGCAAACTGGTCGTCGTTAAAAATAATCACGCCCAGGGGCCGCTTCTTTTCCATCGCATCCTGTATGACGAAGGTGGCCGCCGTTCTTGCGACATCCAATGGATCGGTTGCAACGTTGGTGAAAAGTTCTTTGGTGGGGCCTGGATTCTTGGCGGCATGCCACCCCACCAGGATGATTTTTTTGTGCTCGATGGCAGCCAGCTGCGCGGAGAATCCTGCGGGCTCAAAGCCCCCGAAAACAATGGCCTGCGCATTGCCTGCGATGGCCGCGTTCAGCGCGTCGGCCTGCTTATCCTTGAGGCCGCCACCATCGACCACGGTGGTTCTCCAACCCAGCTTTTGAGCAGCCTCTTGCAGGCCGCGGTATACGGTAACCACCGAACCATTGCGGAAGTCAGACGCAATATAGACCACCGTCTTTCCGGCTTGGGCCGGTGGCCCTGTGTCGGGCCCCGCCCATTTCTCCTGTGCCAGAGCCGCTGCCGACACAAGACTGGCCGTTGCCACGATGAGGCTGGCGGTGCGAACCGATCCAGGGTAGTGCATGGCAAGTGCGCTTCAAAAGTGAGAATTGGTGAGAAAGCGGATGGCAGTATGCACCCAACCCCCATTTTTGACCACTCAAAGCCCTGGAGTGGGCCGACCACGCAGCCCGCAGGGCGCACGTGCGGGGCGAAGGCCTGGACGTTTGCTCCTACTTTAGGAGCAACATACGCTTATTCTACGAGGGCTAGCGCCCTGTTTACCTTAAGCCATTTGGACCGGAATGGTCGAGCGCTGTTCCTGGATGCGGTTGTCGGGGTTCACAAACACCAGCTTGGGCGCAAAGCCCTTCACCTGGTCTTCATGCACCTGGGCAAAGGACGCGATGATGACCAGATCCCCCACGGCAGCCCGGCGGGCGGCCGAGCCATTGACCGAGATGATGCGGCTGCCGCGCTCGGCCCGGATGGCGTAGGTGATGAAGCGTTCACCGTTGTTGATGTTCCAGATATGGACCTGCTCGTTCTCGGCAATATTGGCGGCGTCCAGCAGGTCTTCGTCGATGGCGCAGGAGCCCTCATAGTTGAGTTCGCAGTGCGTAACGCTGGCGCGGTGGATCTTGGATTTGAGCAGGGTTCGGAACATGGCTTTTAGGGCTTGAAATATGGAAACGGCGGCCAGATGTGTACCATTCAAGACCGCCCCCAACGACGCCGCGTAGTGTATGGCACGGCGTGGCATGCAATTTGACCCCTCTCCCTATGACAAAGTCCTTCGATTTCTCGGCCCAATCCCTGCAGCAACTGGCACACAGCGACGTCACCCGCGCCCTACTGGAGGACGTGGGCACCGGTGACCTGACCGCCGGCCTGATAGCCCCCGACCGCATGGCCCGCGCCCGCGTGCTGGCCCGCGAAAGCGCCGTGGTCTGCGGCCAGGCCTGGGCGCAGGCCGCCATCCTCGCGCTGGACCCGCAGGCCCAGATCACCTGGTACGTGCAGGACGGCGGCCGTTGCGAGGCCAACCAGGTCGTCTTTGAAGTGGAAGGCCGTGCCCAGGCGCTGTTGACGGCCGAGCGCACGGCGCTGAACTTCCTGCAACTGCTCAGCGCCGTGGCCACCAAGACCGCCACCTATGTGGCCGTGGTGGCTGGCACCCGCGCGGCCATTGTGGACACGCGCAAGACCCTGCCGGGCCTGCGCCTGGCGCAGAAATACGCGGTGCGCTGCGGCGGCGGCACCAACCACCGCGTAGGCCTGTATGACGCCGTGCTGATCAAGGAGAACCATATTGCCGCGGCGGGTGGCATCCCCCAGGTGTTGCGACAGGCCGACAAAGTGGCCGCCGCTGCCGCCTTTGTGGAGATCGAAGTGGAGACACTGGAGCAGTTGAAGGAAGCGCTGGATGCCGGTGCGCGCATGGTGCTGCTGGACAACATGGGCCTGCCCACGCTGCAGGAAGCGGTGCGCATCAATGCGGGCCGCGCGATTCTGGAAATATCCGGCGGCGTCACGCTGGATGGCTTGCGCGCACTGGCCGAGACCGGCGTTGACCGTATCTCGATTGGCACGCTGACCAAGGATGTGCAGGCCACCGACTACTCCATGCGCTTTGATACCTTTGCCGGAGCCCAATGATGCAGACCACGACCATCTCCGTTGACTACGAACAGCCCGACACCAGTACGGGCAGCGTCTGCAGCACGCGCCACGCCTGGGCCCGCGTGCCGGTAGAGCCCACCCAAACAGAGCGCGCCGCGCTGAAGGACAAGGTGCGCCGCCTGCTCAAGGAAAAGAACGCCGTCATGGTGTCGCACTACTACGTGCACCCCGACCTGCAGGATCTGGCCGAAGAAACCGGTGGCCTGGTCAGCGATTCGCTCGAGATGGCCCGCTTTGGCCGCGACCACGCCGCGCAAACCCTGGTGGTGTCGGGCGTGAAGTTCATGGGCGAGACCAGCAAGATTTTGTCGCCGCACAAGACCGTGCTGATGCCCGACCTGGACGCCACCTGCTCGCTGGACCTGGGTTGCCCCATCGACGAGTTTTCGGCCTTCTGCGACGCCTACCCGGACCGCACGGTGGTGGTCTACGCCAACACCAGCGCCGCCGTCAAGGCCCGCGCCGACTGGCTGGTCACATCGAGCTGCGCGCTGGACATCGTGCGCGCATTGAAAGACAGCGGCCAGAAAATTTTGTGGGCGCCGGACCGCCATCTGGGCGCCTACATCCAGCGCGAGACCGGCGCCGACATGGTGTTCTGGAACGGCGCCTGCATCGTCCACGACGAGTTCAAGGCCTTTGAGCTGGAGTCGCTCAAAAAGGACCACCCCCAAGCCAAAGTGCTGGTGCACCCCGAGTCCCCTGCCGACGTGATTGCGCTGGCCGATGCCGTCGGCTCCACCAGCGCCATCCTCAAAGCGGCACACGAGATGGATGCCACCGAGTTCATCGTCGCCACCGACAACGGCATGATGCACAAGCTGCGCACGCTGAACCCCGGCAAGACTTTTTATGAGGCTCCCACCGCCGGCAACAGCGCCACCTGCAAGAGCTGCGCCCACTGCCCGTGGATGGCGATGAACGGCCTGGCAGGCCTGGCCCATGTGCTGGAAAACGGCACGAATGAAATCCACGTCGATCCGGCTCTGGGCCTGCTGGCGCGCCGGCCGATCGACCGCATGCTGGCCTTTACCGCCGCGCTGAAAGCCGGGCAGCCGGCGGCGGGTCTGGTGCCGCACATTGGGGCGGCCTGACGCCGGCACGCCCAGACACACGTCCACGCCGTTGACAAGGCGTCGCACCCGGTCCGATACTCGATGGTGTGAAACAGTTTGCGAAGTTCCTGTCCACGCTGTGGTTCGCCATGGCGCTGACGGCGGGCGCGCAACCCATCAGACTGCACACCGCGGCCCAGGACGGATCGGCCCCCAAATTCATTGAGTCCGACGGCGCTTCCACTGGCCTGTGCCCGGACATTTTTCAGGCCATGGAAAAGGCCGACAAAGGCCTGCACATCGACATCGATCCCCGCCCCACGCCCATCAAGCGTCTGGAAGCGGAACTCAAGGAGGGGCAACTGGACGTGGTGTGCGCGCTGCTGGAAACGGCGCAGCGCAACGACATGGCCCACCGCATCAGCACCCCGCTCTACGTGCTGAGCGAGCGGCTGGTGGGCCGGCGTGACGACAACGGCGTCGTCAACCACGTGCGCGATCTGGCGCAAACCGGCGACCTGGTGGTCACCCAATCCGGCGCCAGCTACGCCGCCGACCTGCGCCGCCAGGGCGTGCAGGTGGTGGAGACCCCGGGCGGCAGCGTGGTGGCCCTGCGCAACGTGCTCAGCAAGCGGGCGCGCTTCTACTACACCAACGAACTCACGGGCGCCTACTACATCCGGGCCGAGGGCCTGGGCGACCAGCTGCGCCTGCACCCGGGCATGCTGCAGTCCAGCCCCAGCTACCTGTGGGTCAGCCGCAAGGTGGATCCCTCCGTGGTGCGTCGGCTCGAACAGGTGGTGGCGCAACTCAAGCGCAGCGGCGAGCTGGACCGCATCTACCAGCGCTACCAGAAAGACCACTGAGCCAGGCACTGTCGTGGGGTTCAGCGGGCGCAACTTGTTGCCGACTGGTAACCCGCCACACCCCGCGGCACCGGATTAGCTGCTATGGTTTGCCACCCTATTGAACCGACCCTCCCCCATGAAGTCTCCGACCCTCGACGCCTTTACCCGCCACACCGCCAGCCAGGTCATCTACCAGATCTTCCCCGAGCGTTTTGCCATTGGCGGGGGCCTGAGCAGCGCGCAAAAACTGGCCGACCCGGCCTACGACCTGCCACGCGCCGTCAAGCGTGAATGGGACGAAGCGCCGTTGAACGAAGCCTGCGGCGACCAGTTCTATGGCGGCGACCTGGACGGCGTCGTCGCCCAACTCGACTACCTGACCGATCTGGGCGTAACCGGTGTGTACCTGACGCCCATCTTCACGTCGCCCAGCAACCACAAATACGACGCCACCGACTTCTTCAGCATAGACCCCATGTTTGGCGGCGAAGAGGCACTGAAGCGCCTGACCAATGCCCTGCACGAACGCGAAATGACGCTGACGCTGGACGCCGTGCTGAACCACTGCTCCAGCCAGCACCCGTGGTTTCTGGCGGCCCAGGCCGGAGATGCCGCCAAGCGCGACTGGTTCACCTTCAAGCCCGACGGCAGCTACCTGTGCTGGCAGGATTTCGGGCTGATGCCTGAGCTCAATTTGTCCAACCCCGAGGTGCGCGACGTGCTGTACCGCAAACCCGACAGCCTGGTGCAGCACTGGCTGGCCAAGGGCATCGACAGCTGGCGTTTTGACGTGGCGCAGGACGTGGGCATTCCGGTGGCGCAGGAGATGCGCTCCATCGTCGGCGCACGCTTCCCGGCGGCCAACCTGTTGGGCGAACTCAACGGTTTTTCGGGCAGTTGGTTCCAGGCCGGCGAAGGCTTCCAGGGCATGATGAACTACTGGTACCGCACGGCCACGCTGGCCTGGCTGGCCGGTGACATCGACGCCGTGCAGATGAACCACGCCGTGCGCGACGCCCGCGCCGGCTATGGTCTGCAGGGCCTGCTGTGCTCGTGGAACATGCTGTCCAGCCACGACACGCCGCGCCTCATCACCTCGGTGGGTGATGCAGAACGTGCGCGTCTGGCCCTGCTGATGCAGTTCACCTTGCCCGGCGTGCCGCTGGTCTATTACGGCGAGGAAATCGGCATGGAAGGCGGCGCCGACCCCGACTGCCGGCGCACCATGCGCTGGAACGAGGCCGAGTGGAACCACGACCAGCGCCATTGGGTCAAGCGCCTGATCGCCATCCGCCAGACCAACCCGGCCTTGCAGTACGGCGACATCACCGTGCTGGGTGACCGCCTAGCCGGCAACGCCCTGGTCTTCCTGCGCCACACCACGGTGCCCGGCGAAGAGGCCCTGGTCATCGTCAACATGGATGACAAACCGCTCAACGTGCTGCTGATGCTGCCCTACTCCCACTGGTACGACGGCGTGCCGTTGCGCGATGCCCTGGGTACGTCACCCGACACCAAGGTGCAGGCGGCCAGCGTACGTCTCAACATCGCACCCCATACCGGCGCTGTGTACCAGGCGGCCGAGCCGCATGTGAACTACACCTTCTTCAAGCCGCGGAACCGGATCTAAGGTCGCTATCTAGTTGATAGCGGCATATGTCCATTTTACGAGGGATAGCGGGTTGAATTGCTTGTACCTTCTTGACGCGACAGGTCTTGCGTGGCGGCAGACAGCGTGGCTTGCGTTCTCCGGCGCGCGGTTTACGCCTGCAAGCCCCACTGCCCGCCTCTGATTGCGAGTGTTTGAAGGGGTGGGCGAATACCCGGTTTACTCACTGTGGCGGTACAACTTGCGGAAATGGTCACTCAAACCTGTATCGGAATTGGTGTGGACAAGAAGGCGGAAATCGCTAGCGGCGGCGCGCGAAGATAGTGCCATTCTCAACTCTGACGTCAAGGTTGTAACGCAGAGCGACGTTTTGCAGCACGGCCATCAATGGAACGCACTGATAGTCAAACGCTCCATAGTCGACTATGGACGCGTCCGCTTGTAGTTTGCTGCCAGAAAGGTCCGCCAGGAGCCCAAGCATGGAGATCACCGCGAGTCTTTCAAATTTGATCTGAACGCCTTTATCTCCACAGGGATTCGTGGCCTGCGATTTCGCAGGACTCAATTTGATTTCCTGCGTGGAAGGCATCGGTGTCTTAACGGGCAACTCTTGCCCTGTCGCGCACGGTGCGGCTTGGTACTCAATTTTTCCATCCGCGTGCATGCACTTGTAGACACCGGCAAATGAGCTACCGTGAAACACAAACAACAACACGACAAATGCGAAACGGGCCATGTGATGGATACCTTAATTGGGAATGGATACGGCGCAAAATCTCGAGCAGCTCACCACGTTGGGGTCTCAAGTGCCGCTCGCGCATCGTATTCTTTTTGTCGCCAGCGTAAGTGTGTCCAAGTCTCCATCATTTGATGATTTGCGATGGCAGGCAACTCCTCACATGGTCTTGGTCCTATCCCTGCCAACTTCTCACGCACTAGTACTGTGTTTTCCCGCGCAATTGTTCTATGTCCATCTTCATGATTCGTTGCATACACCAGAAACCGATCCCAACTCGCACGCTCCGATGCTGTAGCAGTAGCGTAATCTGTCCATTGCGGCAGATGGTGATTGTTATTTATGGTGATCGTAGCTTGGTTCAATTGACACAGTTTCCCGACTTTCTCATGTGTGAAAGTGAAGCCAGGATCCGAAGTGTTGTACGCAGCCCAACCTTGACGGCCAAAGCTCCTAAAAGCGTCTTGAATTGTTTTCCCAGACACGGGGTACCGAGACGAAGTTGGCGTAAAAGTAATGTTGATTTTTAACCCTGGCTTTTCGCCGGGGATAATGGTTCCACTGCCGCTCGAACAAGGCGTATCTCGGTACACCCCATCACTACATTTATGAATATCGGCCGCAGAAACTGCAGAGAACGTGCACGCAACCAGTAGAAAAAAGAGAGCGTTCATCGACTGAATATGTCTTGGTGCGACTTCGTAAACAGAGCTGAAAAATGAGTCTCCATAAAGCTGCCCGTCGGCAATGACTGGATACTTCTCCAGGCCGCCCAGCCCCCTCTAAGCCCTAGTCTACCGTCCCCAAACACCGCCAGCCTCGCAGTGACCCAGGAGGCACCTTCAGTTCGCAAACAACGCTTCCAGCTCATCAATCAGCCGCCCCACATAG
>Ga0208514_100357_pt1 | contig 27858 bp, 24 predicted proteins | sample LakWasMet70_HOW9_2_FD_183900 | JGI IMG/M metagenome (GOLD analysis project Ga0208514, IMG submission 183900) | Freshwater sediment methanotrophic microbial communities from Lake Washington under simulated oxygen tension - Sediment Metagenome... | ecosystem: Environmental > Aquatic > Freshwater >...
CGCACTGTTCACCGAGACGTTCCGGGTCGAATGGACCGGCGAATTTGTCTTTGCCCTGGGCTGGCTGGTACTGGTGCTGTCGATCGGCGCTATCAGTTTGCTGAATTGGTTGATTCGCCACAGTGATGCTGTCAACATCGCCAGTTTGTTCTATCTGGTCCCTCCGTGCACGGCACTCGTTGCGTGGTTGCTGTTTGGCGAGGCGTTCACCGGTTTGGCACTGTTTGGGATGGCGCTTACCGTGTGGGGCGTTTACCTGGCGCGCAAGTAGACTGTGCGGGTGTCACCGGACATGAATCATCGCAACACGACAAATACAGGAAGCATTTTGTTTAAAACCATCAAATCTTTGTCCATGCGACGTGGGCCGTGGCTGCTGTTGACCGCTTGTGCCGTCCTGCTGGAGTGCTTTGCGCTGTACATGCAGCATGTCATGGGCGTGGAGCCCTGCAATGAATGCATCTACATCCGTGTGGGGGTTCTTGGCATTGCCATATCGGGATTGATTGGCGCGGTGGCACCCAGAGTTCTGCTGCTGCGATGGAGTGCACTGGCCGTGTGGCTGCTGGGCCTGGGCTGGAGTTTGTACCGAGCCAATCTGCTGTTGAACCTGGAGCAAAAGGTACGCGAAGGCATGGAGGCTAGTTGTGGTCGGTTCAAGGGGTTCCCGGAATGGATGCCGCTGGAAGTCTGGCTTCCAGATGTGTTCGAGCCGCGCGCCATGTGCGGAACGGTCAGCTGGACTTTTCTGAATCAGTCGGTGACGTTCTGGATCTGGATTGTGCTGTGGGCCATTGTGCTGCCAGCCCTGCTGGCGCTGGTGGCGCAAACCCGGTCCGCAGACTGATGTGTGAAGGCGCGGCACCTTCGCCATTTGCGGTTAGATGAGTAAGAGGCTGCGTGTTATTCAATTCCGGCATAACAAAGAGTCGCAAATTCCCATTACAAAAAAGCCGACTTCCCTTCATACTTGCGGACAGCCTGAGTTCCGATTCCAACACTGGAGACAAGACATGAACAAAAAAGCATTGATTCGCGCCGCAGCCCTCGCATTGACTGCATTGAGTGCTACTTATTCGGTAGCAGATGACAACACCTTCAAGATCGGCCTGATCCTTCCCATGACCGGCCAGCAGGCCAGCACCGGGCGCCAGATCGAAGCCGCAGCCAAGCTGTACATGGCGCAGAACGGCGACACGGTAGCCGGCAAGAAGATCCAGCTCATCGTCAAGGACGACACCACCATTCCCGACGTGACCAAGCGCCTGGCGCAGGAACTCGTGGTTAACGAAAAGGTCAACGTACTGGCCGGCTTCGGCATCACGCCGTCCGCCTTTGCCACGGCGCCTATTGCCACGCAGTCCAAGACCCCGATGGTGGTGATGGCAGCGGCCACCAGCAGCATCACCCAGGCCTCGCCCTACATCGTGCGTACCAGCTTCACACTGGCGCAGGCCGCGGTCGCCATGGGTGACTGGGCCCCCAAGAACGGCATCAAGAAAGTGGTGACCCTGGTCAGCGACTATGGCCCCGGCATTGATGCCGAAAAGTATTTCATCGAGCGCCTACTGCTCAACGGCGGCCAGGTTGCCGAGTCGTTGCGCGTACCTTTGCGCAACCCGGATTTCGCACCTTTTCTGCAGAAAGTGCGTGACCTGAAGCCCGACGCGCTGTTTGTTTTCGTGCCCTCTGGCGCGGGCGCAGCGGTCATGAAGCAATTCCTGGAGCGCGGCATGGACAAGGCCGGCATCAAGCTGATCGGCACCGGCGACGTGACCGATGACGACCAGTTGAACGACATGGGTGACGGCGCCTTGAACGTGGTCACTTCGCACCACTACTCTGCCGCACACCCATCGCCCATGAACAAGAAGTTCGTCGAGGCCTTCCAGAAAGCCAACAAGGGCATGCGCCCCAACTTCATGGCCGTGGGTGGCTATGACGGCATGCGCGTGATCTACGAAGCGCTGAAGGCCAGCAAGGGCCAGGGCGGAGGCGATGGTCTGTTGGCAGCCATGAAGGGTCAGATCTTCGAGAGCCCGCGTGGCCCCATGTTCATCGACGGCCAGACCCGCGACGTGGTGCAGAACATCTATTTGCGCAAGGTGCAACGCCAGGACGGCCAGCTACATAACGTGGAATTTGACGTGATCAAGGACGTCAAGGACCCCGGCAAGAACAAGTAACAGCTGGGGAGTTTGGCCTGGCAATCGGGCAAAGCGCTGCGGTTTTGGGGTGAAATCACGCGCGACGACTGGGTGATGCGTGCAGAGATGGTTTGCCGCACGCCTTCCACCCCAAAGCCCGATCACTTTGCCCGACCACCATGCCAAATCAGGCATTGGCGAACTGGCTATTATTTTGCACACGGCTACTTCTTATGTTGACCATCCTCTTTGACGGCATCGCCTACGGCATGCTGCTCTTCATTCTGGCCGTGGGCCTGGCCGTGACCATGGGCTTGATGAACTTCATCAACCTCGCGCACGGGGCCTTTGCCATGGTGGGCGGCTACATCACGGTGTTGCTGATGCAGAAGATGGATGTGCCGTTTCTGCTGTGCTTGCCGCTGGCCTTTGTGGGGGCTGCCGTGCTGGGCGGTATCCTGGAGCGCACGCTGTACCGCCCGCTGTACCACAAGCCCCACCTTGACCAGGTGCTGTTTTCCATCGGCCTGACCTTCATGGCCGTGGCCACAGCAACCTACTTCATTGGTTCCAGCCAGCAGAATGTGCAGTTGCCCGAATGGCTCAAGGGCCGTACCGAGTTGGGGGAGGGTGCCTGGATGCTGGGCATGGGGCATTACCGCCTGTTCATCATCGCCGTGTGCGCCGCGCTGACCGTGGGCCTGCAGTATGTGCTGACCCAAACCCGTTTCGGTAGCCGCCTGCGCGCCTCGGTGGACGACCAGCGCGTGGCGGCCGGTCTGGGCATCAATGTCAACACCGTGTTCCTGGGCACCTTTGCCGTGGGCTCGGGTCTGGCCGGGCTCGGTGGCGCACTCGGTGCCGAAGTGCTGGGGCTGGACCCGAGCTTTCCGCTGAAGTTCATGATTTACTTTTTGATTGTGGTGGCGGTGGGCGGCACGTCCAGCATCACCGGTCCGCTGCTGGCCGCGCTGCTGCTGGGTGTGGCCGATGTGGCGGGCAAGTACTACATCCCCAAGATGGGCGGTTTCATTGTGTACAGCCTGATGATTCTGATATTGATCTGGCGCCCACAGGGCCTGTTTGTGCGCAAGGGGGGCAAGTGATGAACGCGGCACAAAACACCCTGCTCAACAGTGGCCGCTGGAAGCGCTGGGAATACCCGCTGTGGGCCCTGGCCCTGGCCGTGCCCTTGCTGCTGCCCAGCCACGCGCTGATCGTCAACGAGATTGCCATCGTCGCGCTGTTTGCGCTGGCACTGGACCTGATTCTGGGCTACACCGGCATTGTGTCGCTGGGCCATGCGGCCTTCTTTGGCATGGGCGCGTACTCTGCCGCTTTGTTTGCCAAGCTGGTCATGCCGGACCCCTTGCTCGGCCTGCTCGTCGGCATCACAACTGCCGGCGTACTGGGCGCGCTGTGCAGTGCCACCATCCTGCGCGGCACCGACCTGACCCGTCTGATGGTGACGCTGGGCGTGGGCCTGATCCTGATGGAGTTGGCCAACAAGCTGGACTGGCTGACCGGCGGTGCCGATGGCCTGCAAGGCGTGGTCATGGGGCCGCTGTTGGGTCGCTTTGAATTCGATTTGTATGGCCAGACGGCGGCCTGGTATTCCATGACCGTGCTGCTTGTGGTGTTTGCGGTGGCCCGGCGGTTTGTGAATTCACCGTTTGGCTCCACGCTCAAGGCCATACGCGACAACCGGCTGCGCGCCATGGCCATCGGCATTCCGGTGAACAGCCGCCTGGCCGTGGTCTATACCGTGGCGGCAGCGGTGGCCGGTGCCGCCGGTGCGCTGCTGGCGCAAACCACCGGTTTTGCGTCGCTGGATGTGTTTGAGTTCCACCGCTCCGCCGACGTGATGCTGATTCTGGTGATTGGCGGCGTCGGCTGGCTGTATGGCGGAGTGGCCGGTGCCATTGTTTTCAAGCTGATGCAGGACGCGATATCGAGCATCACCCCCGAGTATTGGACGTTCTGGATCGGCCTGTTCCTGGTGGTGCTGGTGTCGGTGGGGCGCGAGCGCCTGATCCGGCCCTGGACCTGGTTTGGCCGGGGCGCCAAGAGAGGCCAGCCATGAGCAGCACCAACTCCACCATGGACACCGCCAACACCGTGCTGTCGGCCCAAGGCCTGGTCATGCGCTTTGGCGGCATCACGGCTACGAACAACGTTACGCTGAATCTGAAAAAAGGCGCGCGCCACGCATTGATCGGCCCCAATGGCGCGGGCAAGACCACGCTGATCAACCTGTTGACCGGAGTGCTGCAACCCACCGAAGGCAAAATCATTCTGGAGGGCGAGGACATCACTCTGCTTGCACCGCACAAGCGGGTCGGGCGCGGTATGGTGCGCACCTTCCAGATCAACCAGCTGTTTGACACGCTGACACCGCTGCAGACGCTGGCCATGGTGGTGTCGCAGCAGCAGCGCCTGGGCGGCCAGTGGTGGCGGGCGCTTGGCGCTTCCAGCAAGGTGACCGAGCGCTGCGAGCAGCTGCTGGAGCAGTTCCACCTGACGGCGGTGATGGACCAGGAGACCCGCGTGCTGGCCTACGGCAAGCGCCGCCTGCTGGAGATTGCCATTGCCCTGGCCTGCGAGCCGCGCGTGCTGCTGCTCGACGAGCCGGTGGCCGGTGTGCCGGCTGGCGAGCGCGAAGAGCTGTTGCAGACCGTGGCCGCGCTACCGGCCGATGTTTCCATCTTGCTGATCGAACACGACATGGACCTGGTCTTCAGCTTCTCCAAATTCATGACCGTGCTGGTCAACGGCACGGTACTGACCGAAGGCGAGCCCGAGCAGATCGCCAACGACGCACGGGTCAAGGCCGTCTACCTGGGCCACGGCGATGAAATCAACGATGCGGTGCATGGCATGGGAGTCCAGCATGGCTGAATTACTCAAGGTTGAGAACCTGAGCGCTGGCTACGGCGAGGCTGTCGTCCTGCACGGTGTCTCGCTGTCCATCGCCGAGGGCCAAACCCTGGCCCTGTTGGGGCGCAATGGCACTGGCAAGACCACGTTGATCAACACTCTGGCCGGGGCCACCCGCCAGCATGGCGGCACGGTGGCGCTGGGCGCGGGGGCTGCCAGCGTGGCGCTGCACAAGCTGCCGTCGCACGAGCGCGCTGCGGCCGGCATCGGCTGGGTGCCGCAGGAGCGCAACATCTTCAAGTCGCTGACGGTGGACGAGAACCTGACCGCCGTGGCGCGCCCGGCACGCGCCGGCCGCGCCAGCAGTCCGTGGACACCGGCGCGCGTTTACGAGCTGTTCCCCCGGCTGGCCGAACGCAAGAGCAATCTGGGCACCCAGCTGTCGGGCGGCGAGCAGCAGATGCTGGCGCTGGGCCGCGCCCTGGTGCTCAACCCTACACTGCTGCTGCTGGACGAACCCTGCGAGGGGCTGGCCCCCATCATCGTGCAGGAGCTGTTGCGCGCCATCCGCCGCATCACCCGCGACGAGGGCCTGTCGGCCATCATCGTGGAGCAGCATCCGCAGGCCATTCTGGCGATATCGGACACCGCCGCCGTGCTGGATCGCGGCACGGTGGTCTACAGCGGCACCGCCAGCAGCCTGCAGGAGCAGCCGGCGCTGCTGGACAAGCTGCTGGGTGTGGCCCGGTAACCCGTGGCAATACCTGGTCACTCCTGAATTAATAGCGTAGTAAGCATATTTTACGAGGGCTAGAGCCCTATTTGTTTAACAAGTATCTGGGAAAGGCCCGCTATGAATCTCGACAGCATGGGCATGGTCGGCTACGGCGAGGTCGGCAAGATCTTTGCCAGTGGATTGAAAAGCCAGGTGGCACGCGTACAGGCCTGGGACCTCAAGCTCCACCCGCTCACCGCACCGCCCGCGGTGCACGCACAGGAGCAAGCCCACGCGGACCAGAGCGGCGTGCGGACGTGTGTATCCCTGCAGGCCTTGTGTGAGACCTCTGACTTCATCATCTCCGCCGTCACCGCGTCCAACACGCTGGCGGTGGCGAAAGATGCGGCCCGGCACCTGCGTCCCGGCACCATTTTTCTGGACCTCAACTCAGCGTCGCCCGGCACCAAGCAGCAGGCAGCCGCCGCCATTGACGCGGCCGGTGGCCACTACGTCGAGGCCGGGGTCATGACCTCAGTACCGCCCTATGGCATCCGCGTGCCCATGCTGCTGGGTGGCGCCATGGCAGCTGCGCTGGCGGAACGACTGCGCGCCTGGGGCATGGACGCCAAGGCCGTGTCGGCCGACATCGGAGTAGCGTCGGCCATCAAGATGTGCCGCAGCGTGATGATCAAGGGGCTGGAGGCGCTGGTCATCGAGAGCTACACCACAGCCCGCCAGTACGGCGTCGAGGACCACATGATCCCCACGCTGGCCGAGACCTTTCCGTCCATCGACTGGCAACAGACCGGTGCCTATTTCTTCAGCCGCGTGGCCCAGCACGGCCAGCGCCGCGCCGAGGAAATGCGCGAGGCAGCCAACACCGTGCGCGAGGCCGGCTTTACGCCGTTCATGGCGGCGGCCATTGCCGACAAGCAGGGCTGGATGGCGCAGCACAGCAGGGCTGGCGTATTTGCCGATGTGGCCAAAGGGGCGCCCTGGCAAGACTACGCCGATCGGCTGCTGAAGGCGCGTTAAATATGGCGCGCTGAAGAGCGCGGACTACAGCAGCGGCCGCAGTTCGCGTGCCGCTTCCAGCAGCAGGGGCAGCAAATCACGCTGCATGGCCAGTGGCGAGATGCGGCTCTGGGATGCCACCACATTCAGTGCCGCCAGCGTCACGCCCTGGGTATTGCGCAGCGGCACCGCCAGCGCGTGCACGCCGGGTTCGTGCTCTTCGCTGGTCAGGCAAAAATCGTCCTTGCGCACCTGCTCGATCAAGGCGCGAAATTGCTTGGGATCGGTGGTCGTCAGCGACGTCATGCGTGCCAGCGTGCGCCCCTTCATCCAGGCATTGAAGTCGCCTTTCGTCTTGGCGGCCAGCAGTACCCGCCCGGTGGAGGTGGCGTGCGCGGGCAGGCGCGCGCCCATGTGCAGCCCGTAGGCAATTACCCGCCCGGGTGCGGCCAAGGCCAGTGCGGAGTCGTTGCCACTGCGCGCCACCATCACCACCTCGTCAGCGTCCAGCACCACACCCGAGAACGACTCCTGCGTCTGCAAGGCCAGCCGGTTCAGCGTGGGCTGCAGGGCGCGCGGCAAGCGGCTGGAGGCCAGGTAGCTGCCCGAGAAGCGCAGCACCTTGCTCGACAGCCAGTAGTAACTGCCATCGGTCTCCAGATAGCCCAGATGGGCCAGTGTCAGCAGGTGGCGCCGCGCGGCGGCCCGGGTGATGCCGGCGCGCGCCGCGGCCAGCGTGGCGTTGAGGCGCTGGCGCTCGGTGTCAAAGCTCTCCAGCACGGCCATGCCCTTGGCCATGCCTTCAATAAAATCTGCCTTGGCAATCGTCATGCAATGCTCCAAAGGTTGCGCGATCATCGCGCAACTCGTGCAATCATCGCACAGTCAATGCGGCAGGGTCTACCCAAGAGTGCGGCATCGTCCTAAGCTAGCGGGATAACAAACAGGAGCACACATGCGTACCCAAGTCGCCATCATCGGCGCAGGCCCCTCGGGTCTGCTGCTGGGTCAATTGCTGCACAAGGCCGGCATTGACACCATCATTCTGGAGCGCCAGACCGGAGACTATGTGCTCACCCGGATCCGCGCCGGCATTCTGGAGCAGGTCTGCATCGACCTGCTGGACGAGGCCGGTGTCGGTGCCCGCATGCACAAAGAAGGCCTGGTGCATGGCGGCTTCGAAATGCTGTTTGACGGCCAGCGCCACCGCATCGACATGAACAAGCTCACCGGCGGCAAGAACGTCATGGTCTATGGCCAGACCGAGCTCACGCACGACCTGATGGATGCACGCGCCGCAGCGGGTCTGACCACGGTGTACGAGGCGCAGCATGTCGCCATCCACGACTTCGATACCAAGAACCCTCGCGTCACCTACGAGAAGGATGGCCAGCAGTACCAGATCGAATGCGATTTCATTGCCGGTTGCGACGGCTTCCACGGTGTGTGCCGTGCCAGCGCGCCGCGCAGCGCTATCAAGGAATTCGAGAAGGTCTACCCCTTTGGCTGGCTGGGCCTGCTGTCAGACACACCGCCGGTGCACGACGAGCTCATCTACGTCAACAGCCCGCGCGGCTTTGCACTGTGCTCGCAACGCAGCAAGACGCGCAGCCGCTACTACCTGCAGGTGCCGCTCACCGACAAGGTCGAAGAGTGGACCGACGCTGCCTTCTGGCAAGAACTGAAGCTGCGCCTGGACCAGGAAGGGCGCGACAAACTCATCACCGGGCCTTCGATTGAAAAAAGCATTGCGCCGCTGCGCAGCTTCATCACCGAGCCCCTGCGTTTTGGCCGCATGTTCCTGGCAGGCGACGCTGGCCACATCGTGCCGCCCACCGGTGCCAAGGGCCTGAACCTGGCGGCCACCGACGTCAAGTATTTGTCCAACGGCATCATCGAGTTTTACCAGGAACACAGCGAGGCGGGCATCGACAGTTACTCCGAGAAATGCCTCAAGCGCATCTGGAAGGGCGAGCGCTTTTCGTGGTGGTTCACCCAGCTGATGCACCGCTTTCCCGATGATGGCGCCATCGTCGCCAAGTTCCAGCAAGCCGAGCTGGACTATCTGATCCACAGCGAAGCCGGCTCACGCACCATTGCCGAGAATTATGTCGGCTTGCCGCTGGATTTTGGCCACTGAACGCGCGCTGTCAGAATCCAGCTATTCAACAGGAGAACTTCCATGGAACCCAGCAGTATCCGCATCATCCGCGACGAACACACCACCCTGGCCGCCATGTTGCGGTCCATGGGCATGATGGTGGACCGGGGCCCGGGCAAGGACCCGCAGAGCTTCTTCGATGTGCTGGGTGCCATGCTGTTCTACATCGACGAGTTTCCCGAGCGCCTGCACCACCCCAAGGAGTCCGAGTTGCTGTTTCCCCGGGTTGCGGCCCTGGTGCCAGAAACCCGGGATCTGATTGCCAGGTTGGACAAGGACCACGACAAGGGCGAGGCCAATGTCCGTGAACTGCAGCACCTGCTGATGGCCTGGGAGCTGATTGGCGAGCCGCGCCGCGAAGCCTTTGAAACGGCGGCCAAGCGCTTCCTGGCGTTTTACCTGGACCACATGCGGCTGGAAGAAACCGTCATCCTGCCCGCGGCGCTGAAGGTGCTGGGAGCAGCAGATTGGGTGGAACTGGACGCCGCGTTCGAAACCAATTGCGATCCGCTGACCGGCCAATACCCCCGTGACCCGGCCTACGATCGGCTGTTCACCCGCATCGTGACACGCGCGCCGGCCCCCATTGGCCTGGGCGAGGACGTCTAGCAACGACGCGTTCCACGCGCAGTGCACGCGCTAGGGTAAACACCCATTAAAGTGCCCCGGTTTTCGCTTGAGGTAATTATGTTTTATAACCATAATTCGCCTCAATCGAAACCATACCCGGTGCAGAAATGTCCGCCGGGACCACCGCATGCACCACACCCTCACGACACTTCTCTTCGCCATCGGCCTGGGTTGCAGCACGCCGCTGCTGGCCGGGGACTCCGGCGTGACCGACACTGAAATCCTGATCGGATCGTCGGCCGTGTTGAGCGGTCCGCTGGGGCCGCAGACCACCGAATACACCGTGGGCTCCGGCCTGTACTTCAACGCCGTCAATGCTAGCGGCGGCGTGCACGGGCGCCGAATCGTTTACAAGCCGCTGGACGACGGGTTTGACGTGAAGCGCACCGTGGAAAACACCCGCAAACTGGTGCTGGAGGAGAAGGTCTTCCTGCTCTACAACAGTACCGGCACAGCCAACACGGCCGCGGTTTTGCCGCTGCTGACCGAGAACAAGACCATCACCTTTGGCCCGGTCACCGGGGCGGCTACTTTTCGCGACAACTTCAACCGCTACCTGTTCAATGTGCGTGCCAGCTACGCCGCCGAGGCGCAGCGCATCGTGCAACAGCAGTTGCAATTGGGTATCACACAAGTGGCGGTGGTCTACCAGGACGACGGCTTTGGCAATGCATTGATGGGAGAAATCAAACGGGCAGCCGAGGCGCGCCAACTGGTGATCCCGACCTTCGTCAAGATCGACCCCAAGCAGCCCGACTTCGACTCCGCCGCAGCCGCCATCCTGAAGGCCCAACCGCAGGCCGTGGTCATGGGCACCGCCGGGCTGACCTTCACCGCATTCGTCAAGGCGCTGAACGCCACCACGGCCCGCCCCGTGGTGTACGGCTTCTCGGTGGTCAGTACTGACGTGCTCAACCGCGAATTGGGAGCCGCCGCCCGCGGCATCGTGCTGGCGCAGATCATGCCGTCGCTGCGCAACGGCTCGGTGCCGGTGGTGCAGGAATATTTGCGCCTGCTCAAGGCCAAAGATCCCCAGGCCCAGGCTTCCAGTTCGCAGTTCGAGGGCTTCATCCATGCCAAGCTGCTGGTGGAGGGCTTGCGGCGCGGCGGCAAGAACCTGAGCACCGAGAGTTTCATCAAGGGGCTGGAGACCGGCGGCGACATCAGCTTTGGCAAGTTCGTGTCCCACTATTCGCCGGCCAACCATATCGGTTCTTCCTATGTCGAGCTGGCGATTCTGGACTCGGCTGGACAGTTGCGTTATTGATCCGATCACGTGGGCCTTGCTGCCCTGGACAACCCGTTCGGGCAAAATCCGCCCATGACTCCAGCCGCCAATAACCCGCCCAATTTCAGGCTCTACGATGAGCCCGGCCATCTGATCCGCCGTGCCCAGCAAATCGCTGTGTCCAAGTTCCACGAAGTGCATGGCCGCCACGTCACGCCCATCCAGTACGCCATTCTGCGCACTCTGCACGAGACGCCGGGGGTGGACCAGGTGACGCTGGCGCAGTTGATTGCGCTGGACACCTCCAGCACCGCCGACATTGCCACGCGGCTGGAAGCCAAGGGCTGGATCCTGCGCGAGGTATTGCCAAGGCGCCAGCGCAGCCTGTCGCTGACACCGGCCGGCGCGGCGGTGTTGGCGGACATGCGCCCGGGCATTGAGCAGATGTACCTGGGCATGATGGATAGCCTGGACGCAGCCGAGCAGCGCGAGTTCATGCGCTTGCTGGGTAAGTTTGTGCACCTGAACGATCAAGAAAAATAGTCCTCCCGATCGACGCTCACCAAGCAGCGCCGTATCAGTCGGGTAGTGGGTTTTGCGCAGGTAAAGGAGGAGCCCGCACAGCGGGCGGGGGACACGGAGCAAAACCCGCTACCCGACTGGTACCTAACAAAGACACCACCGCGGCTCCCCAATTCCGCTGATCGATACATTGGTGTGGCCAATTGGCAGAAAAAAATGACTTGCAGCAAGGGTAAATACGGATGTTTGGGGGCTTTCGCTGCAGATAGTGATTCCGTACAATGAATGTCATTCAGTGTACTGAATATGAAAATTACCCAATCACCGCGCTGCAGGGTTTGCTGCAGGATGTATTAACCACAGAGGTGCCCATCATGTTTCCCAAAAACGCTTGGTATGTCGCCGCCACTCCCAATGAGATCGACGAAAAACCGCTGGGCCGCACCATCTGCGGCGAAAACATCGCCTTCTACCGCGGCGAAGAAAACCGCATCGCGGCGGTAGAAAACTTCTGCCCGCACCGGGGTGCACCGCTCTCGCTGGGCTATGTGTCCGAGGGCAAGCTGGTCTGTGGTTACCACGGCCTGGAGATGGGCTGTGAGGGCAAGACGATTTCCATGCCCGGTCAGCGCGTGCGCGGCTTTCCGGCGATCAAGAGCTTTCCCGTGGTGGAGCGCTACGGCTTCATCTGGGTCTGGCCGGGCGACGCAGCCCTGGCCAATGCCGACACCATCCCGCACATGGAGTGGTACGACAACCCCGAGTGGGCCTACGGTGGCGGCCTGTTCCACATCGCCTGCGACTACCGGCTGATGATCGACAACCTGATGGACTTGACGCACGAGACCTATGTGCACTCCACCAGCATCGGCCAGAAAGAAATTGACGAGACGCCGTGCAAGACCACGGTCGAGGGCGACATGGTGGTCACCAGCCGTTTCATGAGCGGCATCCTGCCACCGCCCTTCTGGCAAATGGCCTTGCGCGCCAACAGCCTGGCCGATGACGTGCCGGTGGACCGCTGGCAAATTTGCCGTTTCACCCCGCCCAGCAATGTGATGATTGAAGTCGGTGTGGCGCACATGGGCCACGGCGGCTATGACGCGCCGAACGACAAGAAGGCCTACAGCGTGGTGGTGGACTTCATCACCCCCGAAACCGAGACTTCCATCCACTATTTCTGGGGCATGGCGCGCAAGTTCAACCCCACCGACAAGGCCCTCACCGCTACCATCCGCGAAGGCCAGGGCAAGATCTTCAGCGAAGACCTGGCGATGCTGGAACTGCAGCAGAAGAACCTGCTGGCGCATCCCGGGCGCGCCTTGCTGATGCTCAATATTGATGCCGGCGGCATTCAGTCGCGCAAGATTTTGGACAGGCTGATGGCGCAGGAACAGACGGCGGCAAAGGCTTGACCATGTCCAGTGCATCAATCCTATCGGTCCGCGTGGCGCGCAAGGCGCAGGAAGCCACCGACATTTGCACCTTTGAACTGGTAGCTGTGGACGGCGCGCCCTTGCCGTCCTTTTCCGCCGGCTCACACGTGGACGTGTATCTGCCGGGTGGCCTGACCCGCCAGTATTCGCTGTGCAACGACCCTACGGAAACCCACCGCTACCTGATTGGCGTGCTGCGCGACCCGGCCTCGCGCGGGGGCTCAGAAGCCATGCACCACCAGGTGCAAGAAGGTCAGATGCTGCAGATCAGCGCGCCCAAAAACCATTTCGGCTTGGCGCACGATGCGCGGCGCAGCCTGCTGCTGGCCGGTGGCATTGGCGTGACGCCCATCCTGTGCATGGCCGAGCGCCTGGCCATGACCGACGCGGACTTTGCGATGCACTATTGCACGCGTTCGCGCGACCGCGCGGCCTTCCTGCAACGCATCACGGCGTCCAGCTACGCGAGCCGGGTGCAGCTCCACTTCGATGACGGCGCCGCGGAGCAGAAACTGGATATGGTCGCGCTGCTGACCGCCCCGCAGGCCGGTGTACATCTGTATGTCTGCGGCCCCAAGGGTTTCATGGATGCCGTGCTCAAAACGGCGCGCGAAAAAGGCTGGCCCGAGAACCAGTTGCACTACGAATTCTTTGGAGCGGAAGTCGCCAAGTCCGACAGCGATGCCGGCTTTGAGGTCCAACTGGCCAGCTCCGGGCGGGTCATTGCCGTGGCGAAAGACCAGACCGTTACGCAGGCGCTGTCTGCCGCTGGCGTGGAGGTGCTGACATCCTGCGAGCAGGGCGTGTGCGGCACCTGCCTGACCCGCGTGTTGTCCGGCGTGCCCGACCACAAGGACATGTACCTCACCCCCGAGGAGCAGGCCGCCAACGACCAGTTCACACCCTGCTGTTCACGGGCGAAAACTGCGCGGCTGGTGCTGGATCTTTGAGGCAAAACCGCGCAGGAGCCGCTTGACGGTTTACTGCCCGGTCAATGCCGCCGCGTTGGCGCTCAGCCATGTCGCGAACCGTTGTGGCGCCACACCGGTCAACTCCTGGAAGTCCCCAGTGACATCGGCCACGCGGCCCGCAGCCGTATTGGTGTCGAAGGACGCAAACACGGCGGCTAGTGGCTCGGGTAGGCCCACACCCACCATGCCCTGAATCAATCCCGCCAACGGCACATGCACCACCTGCAGCGGCTTGTTTGTCGCTTGCGACACCAGTTGGGCAATCTGCTCGGTGGTGAAAGCCTCGGCGCCGCTCAGGGTGTAGGTGGTCTTGCCGGTGGCATCGCTGGCCAAGGCTGTGGCGGCGGCACGTGCCAGGTCGTCGCGGGCGATGTAGGCCACCCGGCCTTGCTCGGCCGCGCTGTGCCACTGGCCGCTTGCCAAGGCCGAGGGCAACGACATGAACAGGTTCTCGAAATACCAGTGGTTGCGCAACACGGTCCAGCCCTGGAGCACGCTGTTGGTTAGCGCCTGCTCGGTGCCGGCGTGGTCGGGGGCAATCAGCAGTGGCGAGTTCTCGGGCAAGGGCATGGAGGTGTAGACCACATGCGCCACACCCGCTTGCTCGGCCGTGGCAATGGCTGCCTGGTGTTGTTCCAGGCGGCGGCCCGGGCGGTCCAGCGCGTCGGTGCTGATCAGCAGCAGGCGATCCGCGCCGGCAAAGGCGCTGCGCAGCGAGGCCGCGTCCTCAAAGTCAGCGGCGCGCACGGTAACGCCCTTGGCAGCCAGGTCTTTGAGTGTTTCTGGCTTGCGCGTGGTGGCGATGATGCGCTGGGGCGCCACTTTCAGCGTTTCCAGCAGGTGGTGGATCACGCGTTGGCCCAGGTGGCCGGATGCGCCGGTGACGAGCAGGGTGGAAGTCATGGATTTGTCCTCTTGGGTGGAAATGGAACGAAATTCGCAGCGCCGGTGATTTGGTATTCTTTTAATACTAATATTCACTTTGTTCGTTGCTAATGGTATGGTACGGACCGGTGAATGAAAAACAAGAAGGGTTCTGAAAGTCACTTGGTTCCCTCGCAGTAACCATCACCCCGTAGCAAAGGACACCCATGGCAGTACACAAATCAAAAGTCGATTGGGCCGAGCGCTGCCCGATCCGGGACGTGCTGGAGCGCATGGGCGACCGCTGGAGCATGCTGGTGCTGTTCACGCTGAGCGACCACCAAACCCTGCGTTTCAGTGTGTTGAAAAACACCATTGGTGATATTTCGCAGCGCATGCTGTCGCAAACCCTGCGCCGCCTGGAGCAAGACGGCTTGGTGCTGCGCACCGCCCATGCCACGGTGCCGCCCCGGGTGGACTACACCTTGACGCCTTTGGGCCAGTCGTTTCTAAAGCCTATGCACAACTTGTTGCAGTGGGCCGAGCAAAACCACCAGCGGGTGCGCGATGCCCGTGTGGCCTATGTGCCGCCGCCTCGGCACGAGGCGTTGTGAGAGATGCAGAGAGAGTGCTATTAATAATATAGCTTAATAGGCAATGAACACGAGGGCTACAGGCCAAAAGTTCTTCAGAACGCTTGGCTGTTGGCGCTTCTCCTAGCATTGCGACGAAGCGGGAACCATTGCCGAGACGCCCCCCCAGCCTCACACCAACCCGTGCTTCTTCGCCCGAAAGGCCAGCTTGGCCCGCGTCGTGTGCAGCAGTCGCGCGGCGGCGGACAGATTGCCCTTGCTGGCGGAGATGGCGCGCTCCAGCGTGTCACGCTCCATCTGTGCCAGCGAAGTTGGCGCCGCCGTCGCGCTTGTCGGCTCCAGGCTGGCCCTCATGCCGGTCTGCTCCAGCGGGGGGGCAGTCAAATTCAAGGTCCCCGAGTCCCCCTGCAACCGCAGCGTCATGACATCCGCCGCCAGGGTCTCGCCGCTGGTAAACAGGTGGTGCAGGTCGATCAGCCCGTTGGCATCGGCCATGATCACGGCGCGCTCGATCAGGTTCTGCAGCTCGCGGATGTTGCCGGGAAAGTCATAGTTCAACAAGGCCCGCACGGCAGCCTGCGAGAAGCCGCCCACCTGGCAACCGTGCTTGCGCCGGTAGTGGGTCAGAAAGTGGTTCATCAGCAAGGGAATGTCGTCGCGCCGCTCGCGCAGCGGCGGCAGGTGGATGGGGAACACGTTGAGGCGGAAGAACAAATCCTCGCGGAACGTGCCGTCGCGCACAGCCTGGCGCAGCGCTTCGTTCGTGGCGGCCACCACGCGCACGTCCACCGCGATGCTGCGCGTGCCGCCCACGCGTTCGATCTCGCCCTCTTGCAGCGCACGCAGCAGCTTGCCCTGGGCGACAAAGCTCAACGTGCCAATCTCGTCCAGAAAAAGCGTGCCGCCATTGGCCCGCTCAAAGCGCCCCGGGCGTGATTGGCTGGCCCCGGTGTAGGCGCCGCGCTCCACGCCAAACAGTTCGGATTCGATCAGCGTGTCGGGAATCGCCGCGCAGTTCACCGCGACAAAGGGCTGGTCCTTGCGTGGGCTGATCTTGTGCAGCATGCTGGCAAATTTTTCCTTGCCCACGCCGGACTCGCCGGTGAAGAGTACGGTGGCCGAGGTGCGCGCCACGCGGCTCAACTGGTGGCAGGCGGCGTTGAACGCGGAGGACGCGCCCACCATGGCCTCGCCGGCCTGCTGCGCATCGGCCTGCGGCAAATCGGCAGCGCGCGGGGCCGGGCGGGCATAGGCCGCAGTGTCGACAAACTCGCGGGCGTTGAGGTAGCGCATGTCCTCTTCCACGCCGTCCCATAGCTCGGCCGATTTGCCGATCACGCGGCAATGCGGGTCGCCCATGGAGCGGCATTGGGTTTCGCGGAACACCACGAGGTGGCCCAACAGCGTGCTGACATAGCCGGTGGCATAGCCCACCTGCATCCAGCAGGCCGGTGAACCGCCAATGCCGTAGGCGGCGATGTGTTCGTCGTCCTCGCTGGCGTTGTGCCACAAAAATTCGCCGACGTAGTTGCCGGTGTCGGCGTCGTAGGAGGCTTGCACCAGTTCCACCTTTACCACCCCCTCCAGCGCGTGCAGCCGTGTGCCGGCAATGGCGGCGGCCAGCGGGTCGGCATCGGGCCACTGCTTGCGCACCAGTTGCGCATCGCGGGCACCGCTGACATAGCCGGCGCGGGTGAACAGGCCGCGGGCCTGCTCCTGGCCCAGGGTGTCGATCATCTCGCGCCGCAGGGAGCCCAGGGCCTCGGTGTGCAGCAGCACCATGCGCTGGTCCTGCAGCCAGATGCGACCGTCACCGGGCGAGAAAAAAAGGCACTCGCTGATGTCGGCCACCGTGGGGTGCGCATCGCCGCCCATGCTGGTGCCGGCAAAGCCACCCAGCGCCCGTGCCACGGATGCGGAGTCGAAGTTACCCAGCGCGGTGCCGCTGGCGCGGGCCACATCGGCCAGGGAAATGCGGGGGGATGCGGGCATGAAGTCTCCGTTTTTGATCTGTGGCGCAAATGTAATTCAGGTTTTTCACCAATTGGTTAAGGGAATTCCTGGGTGCGGACCGCATTGCAGCGCAGCAAACCGGCCTAGGGTATGTCCCTAATTTCGCAGCGAAGAAGCACACGGTGCAGCGCAGCAATGCCCGGCCTTTGGGCGCGCTTGGTACACGGCTTGCAAAAGATAAGCACATCACACCCATGTGACGAACAGATCAAACCAGCGAAAGGACAACAGCAAATGGGCGCACCCGACACCAAGGCATTTCTGAATTTCTCCACACCGACGCAGCCCGCCTTGCATGGCGGCACACGTGACGTGATCGAGCCCGCCACCGGGCAGGTGCTGTGCACCGTGGGCATTGCCAACGCGGCCGATGTGGCCCATGCTACGCGCGCCGCCGCCGCAGCGCAAAAGGCATGGGTGGCCGTGCCCCCGCGCGACAAGGCCGATATCCTGCGCCGCGCTGGCGCACTGTTCCAGCAGCACTTCGACGAGTTGGCCTTGTACGCCACGCGGGAGACCGGTGGCATCCTGCCCAAGGGCCAACACGAAATCCGCGAGGCCATCACCATATGCCACCTGGCGGCTGCCATGCCATTGCAGCCGCAGGGCCAGGTGCTGCCCAGCGTGCCGGGGCGCATGAGCATCGCCCGGCGTGTACCGCATGGCGTGGTGGGTGTCATCTCGCCATTCAACTTTCCGTTGATCCTGACCATCCGCGCCGTGGCCCCGGCCCTGGCGGCCGGCAATGCCGTCATCATCAAACCCGATACCCGCACTCCGGTGACCGGTGGCCTGATGATTGCCCGCATCTTTGCCGAGGCCGGCCTGCCCAAGGACCTGCTGCAAGTCTTGCCCGGCGATGCCGAAGCCGGTGAAGCACTGGTGATCGATCCGCTGGTGCCGATGATTGCCTTCACCGGTTCGCCCGCCGTGGGCCGGCGCATTGGCGAACTGGCCGGCAGGCACCTCAAGAAGGTGTCGCTGGAGCTGGGCGGTGCCAACAACCTGATCATCCTGGACGATGCCGATCTGGACGTGGCCGCCAGCAATGCCGCATGGGGCGCCTACCTGCACCAGGGCCAGATCTGCATGGCTTCCAACCGCATCCTGGTGCACGCAAGCATTGCCGCGCCGCTGATGCAGCGCCTGGTGGCCAAGGCCACACACCTGCCGGTGGGCGATGGTGCCAGCGGCCAGGTGGCCCTGGGCCCGCTGATCGACGCCAAGCAGCGCGACCGCGTGCACGCCATCGTGCAAGACAGCGTGAAGGCCGGCGCCAAGCTGGAAGCCGGCGGCACGTTCGACGGCCTGTTCTACAAGCCCACCGTGTTGTCCGGCGTCAAGCCTGGGATGCGCGTGTTTGACGAGGAGACCTTTGGCCCCGTCATCAACCTCATCACCTACCAAACCGACGAGGAGGCGATTGCGCTGGCCAACACCCACACCGGCAGCCTGGCCTCCGCCGTCATCTCCCAATCGGTGGGCCGCGCCATGGCGATGGGCCAGCAGCTGAAGTCCGGCATGGTGCACATCAACGACCAGACCGTGAACGACGACTGCGTCAACCCCTTTGGCGGCCCTGGCATCGCCGGCAACGGCAGTAGCGTGGGCGGCCCCGCCGATTGGGAGGAATACACCCAGTGGCAATGGATCACCGTCAAGGACACAGCGCCAATGTTCCCGTTCTAAACCCGCAGCCTTTCATTCATTACAAAACAGGAGACAGAGCATGCAACTGCAAGGTAAAACCATCGTCATCACCGGCACGTCGTCGGGCATCGGTGCCGAGGTGGCCAAGCTCGCCCGCTTCCAGGGCGCCACCGTCATCGGCGTGGACCGCAACGACCCCAGCCTGACGCTGGACGGCTTCGTCAAGGCGGACCTGGGCAGCACTGCCGCCATTGAAGCCGCAGTGGCGCAACTGCCCGCGCACATCGACGCGCTGTGCAACATCGCCGGTGTGCCCGGCACGGCGGACGGCGACCTGGTGGCCCGCGTCAACTACCTGGGTCTGCGGCATTTGACCGAACAGGTGCTGCCCCGCATTCCGCGTGGCGGCAGCATCGTCAACGTGGCCTCCATCCTGGGGGCAGAGTGGCCGCAGCGCCTGGCAGAGCACAAGGCTCTGGCCGCCGCCAGCGGGTTTGAGGCCGGCGCCCATTGGCTGCGCGACCACCCGGTGCCGCATGCGACCTGCTACCAGTACTTCAAGGAAGCGCTGATCGTGTGGAACGCCACGCAGTCGCAGGAGTGGTTCCTGGGCAAGGGCGTGCGCATGAACTGCGTGGCGCCCGGCCCGGTGTTCACCCCCATCCTGGGCGACTTCGTGCAAATGTTGGGCCAGGAGCGGGTGCAGGCCGATGCCCACCGCATGCTGCGCCCCGGCTTTGCCGACGAGATCGCGCCGGTGATCGCCTGGCTGTGCAGCGATGCGGCGCGCTGGGTCAGCGGCGTCAACATCCCCGTGGATGGCGGCCTGGCCTCGACCTATCTCTGACACCTTCCACGAAAACAACAACGATTGGAGACACCATGAAGAAGAATATTTTGGGCACAACACTCGCAGCGGCGCTGCTGGCACTGGCAGGCGCGGCGCATGCCGACATCAACATCGGCGTGAACCTCTCACTGACCGGCCCGCTGTCCTCTCTGGGGTTGCCGGTCAAGACCTCGTTGGACCTGTGGCCCGAGCGCATTGGCGGCGAGAAGATCAAGCTCATCGTGCTGGACGATGGCTCCGACACGATAGGCGCGGTGAAGAACACACGCCGCTTCATTGTTGAGAGCAAGGTGGATCTGTTGCTGGGCTCATCGGGCGTTCCTGCCGTGCTGGCCATGGCACCGGTAGCGGCCGAGACGCGCACCGTGCAATTGGCCTTTGCACCCGCACCGCGACCCGGAGGCAAGGACGACTGGACCTTTCCGCTGCCGCAGCCGGTGTCGCTGATGTCGGACGCAGTGGCCAAGCGCATGGTGGCCGACAAGGTGAAGAAGGTGGCCTTCCTGGGCTGGAACGAAGGCTATGGCGAGATGTGGTTGCAGGCCTTCACCGCCTCGGCCAAGAAGGCCGGGTTGGAGATCATTGCCACCGAGCGCTTCGCGCCGCCCGACACCGCCATCACGTCACAGGCCTTGCGGGTCGTTGCCGCCAAGCCCGACGCGGTGCTGATCGTGGGTGCAGGATCGGCCGCCGCCATGCCGCAGATCAACCTGCGTGAACGCGGCTGGAGCGGACCTATTTACCAGACCCACGGTGCCGCGTCGCCCGATCTGGTGCGCGTGGGCGGCAAGGCCATGAACGGCGCGATTCTGCCGGCCGGTCCGGTGCTCGTGGCCGAACAACTGGCAGCCAACAACCCCATCAAGCCGGTGGCGATGGACTATGTGAACGCGTTCGAAAAAGCCCATGGCGCCAACTCGCGGACGCAGTTTGGTGCGCACGCCAACGACGCGCTCAAGGTGCTGCAACGCATTGTGCCGTTGGCGCTCAAAAAAGCCAAACCGGGCACAGCCGAATTCCGCCAGGCGCTGCGCGATGCGCTGGAGAGCGAGAAGGAAATCGTCATCTCGCACGGCGTACTCAACTTCACGCCGACCGACCACATCGGCTTTGATGACCGCGCTGTCGTGATGCTGAAGATTGAGGGCGGGCAGTTCGTGCTGCAACGCTGAGACAGAAGACAACACCGGGCATAGAACCCGGGCTGATTCCCCCATAACAGGAGACAAACCATGAAATTTCGCCGCACCTGGGTAGCGGCAGCGGTAGCGCTCGCGCTGCCCGCCGCCCACGCCTTTGACTTTGACACGCCAGACTCGGATTTCAAAATCCGGCTCGACCTGACACCCAAATACAGCACGGCCAACCGCCTGAAAGATCCGATGCCGGAACTGACACGTTTTGACGTGACGACAGACCCCGGCACCATCAACGAAGACGATGGCAACCACAACTTCCAGAAGGGCCAGATATCGAGTCGCTGGGACCTGCTGGCCGAGCTGGATGTGACCGGCAAGAACTTTGGCGGACGCATCAGCGCCACCGCCTGGAACGACGGCGTCTACCTGCGCAAGAACAGCTACCAGGGCACGCCAGTCAATGTTGGCAACATGGTCGTTGGTACCTATCCGTTGGCCAACAACGCCGTGGCCACGCAGGCGCCCAACGACTTCCTGGACGCCACCCGCTCCCAGCACGGGCAGGGCAGCGAGATTCTGGATGCCTTTGTCTATTTCAAGGGCGACATCAACGACAAGAAGGGTACGCTGCGCGTGGGCAAGCACACGCTGCAGTGGGGCGAGAGCCTGTTCTTCGGCCAGAACGGCATTGCCAATGCGCAGGGTCCGGTAGACGTCGCCAAGATCGTCTCGGTGCCGGGCTGGCAGTTCAAGGAGGTGCTGCTGCCGGTGGAGCAAATTTCCGGCTCGCTGCAAGTGGCCGAGGGCCTGTCGCTGGGCGCCTACTACCAGCTCAAATGGCGCCCCAGCAAGATCCCCGGTGTCGGCAGCTACTTCTCCAACCAGGACTACGTGGGCACCGGTGTCGTCAACTTTGGCAACGACGCCAGTGGCAACCCGATCTTTCTAGCCTACGACGCCAACAAGGACTTCAAACCCAAGGACTCGGGGCAGGGCGGTGTGCAGTTGCGCTGGAGCCCCACGGGCAGTGAATACGAGTTCGGCTTCTACGCCGCGCAATACCACGACAAGACGCCTGCCGTGCCGGTGTTCGATTTTGTCAACGGCAATGTGCACCTGGCCTACGCCAGCAACATCCGCACGCTGGGCGCCAGCGTGACCTCGTCGGTGGGGCAACTCAACTGGGCGGTGGAGGGCTCGGTGCGCAGCAATGCGGCGCTGAACAGCGACCCCGCCGTGCTCGGCCTGGGCCCCATCCTGAACTGCGATACCAGTGATAACAACCCCTGCTACACGGTGGGCGACACCGCCCATTTGCAGGCCTCCGGCATCTATGTGCTGCAACCCAATGCCCTGTGGCAGGGTGGCGCCATCGTTGGTGAGTTGGCCTTCAACCGCACGCTCAAAGTGACCAAGGACATCTTCGCCATCGGACCCGGCGGCAGCAGTGTGGGCCTGGGCGGCCTGGACCCCAACACCACGCGGGACGCCTGGGCCTTTCGCATGCTCTTCGAACCGCAGTACTTCCAGGTGCTGCCGGGGCTGGACCTGTCGATACCCGTCGGCGTGGGCTACAACTTTGGTGGCCGGTCCTCAGCCGTTGCCAATTTCGCCGGCGGTGCCTCCAACGCCGGCGATTACAGCATAGGCATCAAGGGCAAGTACCAGGGCGTGTGGAATGTGGCGCTGGTCTACAGCGACTTCTTTGGCCCGGCCAAGACCTTTACCGAAACCCTGGTCGCGGGCACTGGCTCGCCACGCCAGCTCACCTTTGCCCAGACGCTGAAGGACCGCGCCAACCTGTCCTTCACCGTATCGCGCACGTTCTGACCCGCATTTCCTGAAACGGAGTTTTCTCATGCACCACAAACCTACTCTTTTGGCCACCTTGGTTGCGGGCCTTCTCATCGCACCGCTGGCCAGCACCAGCGCCTGGGCCGCCGTCACTGCCGACGAGGCCGCCAAACTCAAGACCACATTGACCCCACTGGGCGCCGAGCGCGCCGCCAACGCGGATGGCAGCATCCCGGCCTGGTCCGGCGGCATCACCAAGGCCCCAGCCGGTTACAAGAGTGGCGACGCACGCCCCGAGCTGTTCCCGGGCGAAAAACCGGTGCTCTCCATCAATGCCAAGAACATGGCGCAGTTTGACGCCAAGCTCACCGACGGCGTAAAGGCGCTGATGAAGAAGTACCCCGACTTTCGCATCGATGTCTACCCCACGCACCGCAGCGCAGCCGCGCCGCAGTGGGTGTATGACAACACCTTCAAGAACGCCACCCGCGCCAAGCTGGTGGATGGGGGCCACGGTACCGAGGGTGCCTACGGCGGCACGCCATTCCCCATTCCCAAGGATGGCTACGAGGTGTTCCAGAACCATCGCCTGGCATGGGTCGGAAGCTACATCCAGACACCGGTGCGCGTGTGGGTGGTGACGGCCGATGGCAAGCGCGCCATGGCATCCGGTGGCACGCAGAGTTTTCGCAAGCAGTATTACGACCCCGAGGGCAGCGTCGAGAAGTTCGACGGCTATGCGGGCTTGGGCAAGTTCGCGGTCAGCGAGCCGGGCTCCAAGGCCGGCGAGGCCATCCTGGCGCACGACGCCCTCAACGCCAGCCATCCACGCGGTCTGTGGCAATACCTGGTGGGCCAGCGCCGCGTGCGCAAGGCGCCTTCGGTGGCCTATGACACGCCCGACTCGGTGACCTCGGGGATTGGCCTGTTCGACGAGGCCTTCATGCTGTTTGGGCCGATCGACAAACACGAGCTGAAGCTGGTGGGCAAGAAGGAGATCTACATCCCCTACAACAACAACAAGGCCGCGTCGGCCCCGGTGGCCGATCTGGTGACACCCAATACGCTGAACCCGGCGCAAGTGCGCTGGGAGCTGCACCGTGTGTGGGAAGTGGAGGCCACGGTAGCGGCGGGCAAGCGCCACGTGGTACCCAAGCGCAAGTACTACATTGACGAAGATAGCTGGCAGATCGTGTTGTTCGACGGTTGGGATGCCAAGGGTGATCTCTGGCGCACCAACTACACCTTGGTCCTCACAGCGCCTGACATTCCGGCCGTGGTGGGCAACATGATGTGGGGCGGCTACGACCTGCAAACCGGCGCCTACTACCTGAACATGGCGTCCAACGAGTTGAAGACGCAGTACAAGCCGGTGGCGGCCATCCCACGTTCCTTCTTCAGCCCCGAAGAACTGGCCAACGAGGGGACGCGCTGATGCTTGCGGGCGCAGTCAGAACAAGGTCACGCCGGGGCCTGGGCAGGGCTTTGGGGCTGGCGCTGTGCCTATGGGCCATGAGCGGCCTGGTGCGGGCCCAACAGGCCCCAACGCCGTCGGCTTCGACGGTGCCGCGCGTGCTGAAGCAGGCTGCGCTGCAAAGCCCAAAGGCGCTGCTGGCCGCCACACTGGCCGTGACCCGCGCCGGGCAGCGCCTGGTGGCGGTGGGCGAGCGCGGCACGGTGCTGTGGTCGGACAACGCTGGCCAGAGCTGGCAGCAAGCCCAGGTGCCGGTGCAAGTCACGTTGACGGCCGTGCGCTTTGTCAATGATCGCACTGGCTGGGCCGTGGGCCATCTGGGCGTGATTTTGAAGACCGAAGACGCCGGGCAAACCTGGGCGCTGCAGCTCGATGGCGTGCAAGCGGCCCAGGCCGTCGCGGCGGCGGCACGCACCAGCAGCGATGAGCGCGTGCAGCGCGCTGCCCAGCGTTTTGCCGAGGAAGGGTCGGACAAACCTTTCTTCGATGTGGACTTCAGCGATGACCAACACGGCATGGCGGTCGGCGCCTACAACCTGGCCTTTGCCACCGTTGACGGTGGCAAGACCTGGACGCCGGTTTTGGACCGGTTGCCCAACGCCAAGAGCCTGCATCTGTACGGCGTGCGTTATATGGGCAGCAACGTTTTTGTTGTGGGTGAACAGGGCCTGATGCTGAAGTCTGCCGATGCGGGAACCACATTTACTGCGCTGGCTTCACCCTACAAGGGCAGCTTCTTTGGGTTGCTGGCTGCACGCTCGGGCACCTTGCTCGCCTATGGACTGCGGGGCAACGCACTGCGTTCTGCCGACCAGGGCGCGCACTGGGACGCCGTGCAGACGGGTGTGCCGGTGTCCATCAGCGCGGCCGTGGAGCTGGACGGCGGCTCGCTGGCGCTGTTGAGCCAAACCGGTGACCTGTTGCTAAGCCGCGATGACGGGCGCAGCGTGACCAAGATTGCGCCAGCGGGCGGGCCATTGCCGGCCTCTGGCGCCGCTGCGGCCGATGGCCATTTGGTGCTGGCCAGCCTGCGCGGCCTGCGCCGCCAAAACGCGCCCTGAGCACCCATTTGCCCAGCGCTTTTTCCGCTTCACACCATCACCACACCATGCACGCCGATACCTCCCTGGACGCCCAACCGGTCGTCGCCCGACTCCAAGACTTTGACACCCACTCCGGCACGGCCATCGAGCGCGCGTTTTTCAACCACCGCCCCTGGGTGATGGGCATTTGTTTACTCATCACGCTGCTGCTGGGCTGGCAGGCACTGAGCCTGCGCCTGAACGCCAGCTTCGAAAAAACCATTCCGACCACACACCCCTACATCGCCAACTACCTGGCCAATAAAAGCAATCTGGCGGGGCAGGGCAATGCGATGCGCGTCGTGGTGGAAACCACCGGTGCGTCCATCTTTGACAAGGACTACCTGGACACCTTGCAAAAGCTCAGCGACGAGATCTTCTTGCTGCCTGGTGTGGACCGGCCGTTCATGAAGTCGCTATGGACCAGCAACACACGCTGGGTCGCGGTGACCGAAGAGGGCCTGGACGGCAATACCGTGATGGGTGACAGCTACGACGGCTCGCCCGCCGCGCTGGCCGAGGTGCGTGCCAACGTGGAGCGCTCGGGTGAGATTGGGCAACTGGTGGCGGGCGACTTCAAGTCGAGCATCATTTTTGTGCCCCTGCTGGACAAGAACCCCAAGACCGGGGAAGCGCTGGACTATGGCGACTTGTCGCGCAAGATTGAAGTGTTGCGCAGCAAGTATGAAGGCAATGGCCTGCGCATCCATGTCATCGGTTTCGCCAAGGTGCTGGGCGATTTGATCGCGGGCCTGCAACAGGTGCTGTTGTTCTTCGGTCTGGCGCTGCTGATCTGCGCCGCCGTGCTCTACGGCTACACCCGTTGCGCGCGCAGCACCACGCTGGTGGTGGCCTGTTCGCTGGTAGCGGTGGTGTGGCAGTTTGGCCTGCTGGCCTTGTTCCACTACGAGCTGGACCCGTACTCGGTGCTGGTGCCCTTTCTGGTGTTTGCCATCGGCATGAGCCATGGCGCACAGAAGATGAACGGCATCATGCAGGACATTGGCCGTGGCACGCACAAGGTGGTGGCGGCCCGCTACACCTTTCGCCGCCTGATCGTGGCCGGCGCCACCGCGCTGCTGTGCGACGCGGTGGGCTTTGCAGTGTTGGCCATCATCCAGATCCAGGTCATTCAGGATCTGGCCGTGATCGCCAGCATTGGTGTGGCCGTGTTGATTTTCACCAACCTGGTGTTGCTGCCGATTCTGTTGTCCTACGTGGGCGTCAGCGCCCGGGGCGCGCGGCGCAGCCTTCAACTGGAAGCGCTGGATGACCATGACGACGTCACGCGCTCCGGCACCTTGTTGCAGCGCCGCACCCGCCTGTGGGCATTGCTGGATTTGTTCACCCAGCGCGGCCCGGCGCTGGCGGCCATCGTGGTGAGTCTGCTGCTGGCCGGGGTCGGCTATGCGGTCAGCCTGAACCTGAAGATAGGCGACCTCGATCCTGGCGCGCCCGAGCTGCGCGCTGACTCGCGCTACAACCGCGACAACGACTACCTGGCCCGCCACTACGCCGCCAGCAGCGACATCCTGACCGTGATGGTCGCCACCCCCGAGGACCAGTGCACGCAGTACGACACGCTGGCCCGCGTGGACCAGTTGGCTTGGCAGCTGGAGCAGTTGCCCGGCGTGGAGTCCACCAACTCCATGGCCCAGCTCTCCAAGCTGGCCATGGTGGGCTACAACGAGGGCAATCTGAAGTGGTTCGAGCTGTTCCCCAATGCCAGTGCGCTGGGCGGTGTGCAGACCCGTGCGCCGCGCGAGCTGTTTAACCAGGGCTGCTCCTTCCTGTCGCTGTATGTCTACCTGAAGGACCATAAGGCCGAGACGCTGAGCCGCGTCGTGGATGAAGTGGAGCACTTCATTGCCGTCCAGCCTGCGGGCGACGTGCGCTTCATGCTGGCAGCCGGTTCGTCTGGCATAGACGCGGCCACGAATATCGTCGTGCAGAAAGCCATGCATGAGATGCTGCTGTGGGTCTATGGCGCGGTGCTGTTGCTGTGCTGGTTCACCTTCCGCTCCTGGCGCGCCGTGGTCTGCGCGGTGCTGCCGCTGGTGTTGACCTCCATTTTGTGCGAGGCGCTGATGGTGGGCTTTGGCATGGGTGTCAAGGTCGCCACGTTGCCGGTGATTGCGCTGGGCGTGGGCATTGGCGTGGACTATGCGCTATATGTGCTGAGCGTGATGCTGGCGCGGCTGCGCGCCGGCGAGAGCCTCTCAAACGCTTACCTGCACGCGTTGCAGTTCACGGGTCGGGTGGTGATGCTGACCGGCATCACCTTGGCGCTGGCGGTTGGCACCTGGGCCTTTTCACCGATCAAGTTCCAGGCCGACATGGGCATTCTGCTGGCCTTCATGTTCGTCTGGAACATGGTGGGTGCGCTGGTGCTGTTGCCGGCGCTGGCGCACTTTCTGTTGCGGCCCGCTACGGTGCGCGTGGGGCGTTCGGCGCCCGCGGCCACCGCAGTGCTGGCCTAGGAAAGCCGACTACTTTTTCACAACCCCAACCATACCCAGGAGAACATCCCATGAACGCTGCCGTCAAACCCATGCTCGAAGTTGCCGACATAGACCCCGCCCTGGCCGGATTCCTGGCCCAGGCCGCGGCCATGGGCAACCCACCCATCGAGTCCCTGCCGCCAACCATTGCGCGGCAAATTTACCGTGACATGGCCAACAATCTGGGATTGCCC
>Ga0208514_100361_pt1 | contig 27253 bp, 20 predicted proteins | sample LakWasMet70_HOW9_2_FD_183900 | JGI IMG/M metagenome (GOLD analysis project Ga0208514, IMG submission 183900) | Freshwater sediment methanotrophic microbial communities from Lake Washington under simulated oxygen tension - Sediment Metagenome... | ecosystem: Environmental > Aquatic > Freshwater >...
ACCAAAGCCATCAACTCAAAGCAACGCATGCGGGTATTGTGCATCTGCTCAGCGCGCAACAAAACCAGATTGTACCCGCGGGTAGCCCGATTTTGCAGTGGATAGAAAAAAATCAGTGGGTAGTTCGTGCAGGCGTTGAGCCGGAAGATGTCGAAAAGATAAAAATCAATCAGGAAGTCTGGTTAACGCCTACAAACAAAACAACTTCACAGCCGATTAAAGGCAGCGTAACCACCATTACCAACCAAATTGATCCAGTCACTCGCCTGCTTAATATCTTCGTTACACCGGAATCCAACACGGCTTTGTTGATTAATGACTTTATTGCAGTACGGATAATGGTTGCCACTGCCAATACCTTGGTGGCACCGCGTCAGGCCTTATTACCGGACGGCGAAAACTACAGCTTATTCACAATCGTAAACGGTCATGCGCGTAAACATGAAGTAAAAGTCGGTTTGGAAAGTGACGATCTAGTTGAAGTCATCGCTGCGGATCTTAAAGAACAAGATGACATAGTGGTTCTGGGCAATTATGAACTTGAAGACGGCATGGCGGTTGAGGTACAAAAACCATGACCCAATGGGCATATTATCATCGCAGATCTATTTTGTTTGCCCTGTGTTTGTTCGCTATCGCCGGGCTGTTTACCATTTTCAAAACGCCAGTTAGCCTGTTTCCGCAGGTAATATTTCCAAGAGTGGTTATCAACATGGATGCTGGAGACCGACCTGCAGAACGGATGATGGTTGAAGCCACCTGGCCTGTGGAAGAAGCGGTGCGTACTGTGCCAGGTGTGATGAATGTGCGCTCCAACACCAGTCGCGGCAGCGCCGATATTTCGATTAACTTTGCTTGGGGACTGGATATGGTCTCCGCAATGCTGCAGGTGGAATCGGCCATTAACCAGATTAGATCTACATTGCCGGCCACATTGGCGTTTACGGTGCGGCGCATGGAGCCGACTGTTTTTCCGGTATTGGGTTACAGTTTAACTTCGGTTAAACAGTCACAAGTTGAATTACGGGATATTGCACAGTACCAAATCCGCCCTGTATTATCGGCAATTCCTGGGGTTGCCAATATTGAAGTATTAGGCGGCGCTGTCGCCGAATACCAAGTTATTGTTAATCAGGTCAAGCTTGTTGCGCTGGGTTTAAATCTGGATGATATTGCCAAAGCATTAACCGCAGCGAATATCATCCATGCTGTAGGTCGACTGGAGCAGAACTATAAACTTTATCTGGGCCTTACCAATACGCAATTCCAAAATACGCAGCAAATTTCAAAAACCATTATCCGAAAAGGTTCAAATGGTTTGGTGTTTTTGGAAGATGTCGCTCAAGTTATCAAGACTACCGCGCCGCAATGGCAGCGGGTGACGGCAGATGGCAAAGATGCGGTATTGTTTCAGTTAATTCAACAGCCGGACGGCAGTACGGTGGAAATTGCCCATGCGGTTCAGAAACAGTTGGATGTTATTCAAAAGCAACTGCCCGCCGACATTAAAATTGCAAAGTGGTATGACCAAAGTGATTTGATTGTAGCTTCAGCGCTGAATGTGCGTGAAGCATTAATTATTGGGTTGGCTTTGGCGGTGATCGTTCTGTTTGTTTTTCTTCGCAACGGCAAAGTCACGCTTATAGCCGCTATCACTGTACCTGTGGTCTTGTCGGCAACCGCTTTAGTCTTATACGTCACTGGTCAAAGCTTTAATATCATGACGCTGGGCGGCATGGCAGCCGCCGTTGCCTTAATTATTGATGACGCCATCGTTATGATCGAACACATTGTGCGTCGAATGCACAATAACACCGGTAGTTATCTGGCGCGTATCCATCTGGCTGCCGAGGAGTTCACTAAACCGCTTGCTGCATCTTCGGGTGCCACCATCGTCACCCATATTCCTTTGGCATTTTTATCCGGCGTGAGCGGCAGTTTTTTTAAAGCCTTGTCATTAACGATAGCCTCGGTTTTAGCGATTTCATTTCTGGTGTCATGGTTGGCAGTGCCATTACTGGCATCGCACACACTTACTGAAAAAGATACCGAACATAAGGCCGAAGACAAAATCACCCGCTGGCTGCATCAACACTACGAGCGGATAATGCAGCGACTTTTGCCACGCCCCTGGCTGATTATAGTGCCCTTATTGCCGTTATTGGCCGGTGGATTTTTGGCTTATCAAGCCATCGGATCAGGCTTTATGCCTGCGATGGACGAAGGCGGGTTTATTCTTGATTACCGCGCTGCGCCTGGCACGTCTGTTTCAGAAACTGACCGGTTGTTACGTCAGGTCGAAGCCGTTTTACAGCGCACCCCTGAAGTGGAAACCTATTCACGGCGGACCGGATTAAGTCTGGGCGGGCACATCACGGAAGCCAATGAGGGTGATTTTTTTGTGCGCTTAAAGCCGTTACCTCGTCGTGCTTTAAATGAAATTATGGATGCAGTTCGTCAACAAGTACTAATAAACGTACCCGGACTGGAAGTCGAAATGGCAAAACTTATGGAAGATATGATTGGTGATCTAACTGCCGTGCCGGAACCTATAGAAATAAAACTCTATGCTGACGATGGTGAAGTACTGGCTGTCTTGGCTGATAAAGTCGCCCGGGAATTGGAGAAAATACCGGGTGTTGTTGACATCAATAATGGCGTGATACCGGCTGGTGATGCCATGAATATTAAGGTGTTACGGGATAAAGCCGCGTTGGATGGGTTAAGCGTTGAAGATGTACATCTTGCCTTAAACAGTTATTTAACTGGCGCAACACCTACCCAGGTTCAGGAAGGCATCAAAATGATAAACGTGCGTGTCTGGCTTCCGGAAAATGAACGATCCACCAGCAGCGCTCTTAATAATCTGCGCATACGTGCCCCCGATGGCCACTGGGTGCCGCTAAAACGTATTGCTGAAATTGCCGTTGAAACCGGACAAGCTCAAATAAAGCGGGATAACTTAAAGCGGTTGGTTGCGGTGACCGCTCGTATTAGTGGGCGCGATTTAGGTTCAACCATTGCTGATATAACTAAAGTCCTGGATCAACCGGACATGCTGCCACGTGATGTTTATTACGTTATGGGCGGTTTATATGAACAACAACAAGTTGCTTTTAAAGGCATGATCGCTGTTTTCCTGTCAGCGGTTGCACTGGTTTTTGTGTTGTTGTTGTATCTATACGAGTCATTTCCAGTAGCACTCGCCATGATACTGACAACATTGTTATCGATGACAGCGGTATTTATCGGCCTGTTTTTTACGCATACCGAATTAAATATCATGGCCGTCATGGGTATGACAATGGTGATTGGCATCGTCACTGAAGTGGCTATCTTTTATTACTCGGAATACGAAAGTCTGCCGGAGAATATGAGCGGGGATGATCGCATTATCGTGGCTGGCAATAACCGGATGCGCCCTATCATGATGACAACTTTGGCGGCGATTCTTGCTTTAATGCCCTTGTCATTAGGTATTGGTGCAGGGTCTGAAATGCTGCAGCCACTGGCTATCGCGATTGTGTCTGGTCTGATTGTCCAAATTCCGTTGGTGCTGATTTTGCTGCCTACAATGCTAATTTTCATAGAAAATAAGAAAAGGAATCCACTTTAAAACTATAAATATGAACGCCACAAAATGCCTGTTTCCGGGAGTTCTTGAGGACACAGGTGGTCAGCCAGCGACAGTGGAAACCAGCAAGTAAAACACCAATTAACGCTTGCCGGCTGTTTTTCGTTTTTCCAAACGTCGGCTAACGCAGCGAAGTTGCGACATTGCATAAAATTACATAAACAGATTATTTTTTAGAGTATCGCAAAAAATCAGCTGGCAATCTGTTTATACCGAGCAAAAGTTGGCATATCTGCCGGACATACGAAAAAATTCTGATTTCAATTAAACACCGGACGGCGGAAAATGGATCTTCATGATGAATCTCAAGTACCCGAGTTTCGAGGGTGTTATAGTCAAATGGTTTGATTTCGACTATGTGTTTAGCGTGTAACAGTTACTCTATGACAGAAAATGCCGTTTTATCGACTACTCGGCGCAACACAAAACTTGAATGTACACCGCTCACACCTTTAATGCTGGTGATACGTTTTAGCAGTAACTCCTGATAAGCATCCAAATCTTTCACCACCACCTTAAGTTGATAGTCCGCCGTCTGGCCGGTTATTAAAAGACATTCCATTACTTCGGGAATTTTAACGATAGCCGCTTCAAAATCATTGAAACGCTCTGGAGTATGTTGGTCCATCGAAATATGAATCAAGACCATCAGCGTCAGGCCTAATGCCTTAGCGTCCAACAGCGCTCGATAAGCACTGATAAGGCCGGCTTCTTCCAACACCCGCACCCGGCGCAGACAGGGAGATGGTGACAGGCCAATACTGTCCGCCAGTTCCTGATTGCTGATGCGCGCATTGGTTTGAAGTATTTGCAGTATTTGTCGGTCGAAGCGATCAAGTTCCATGATTTATCGATAAGAATGTATTTATTGAAATAAACATAACAAATCATCAGTAATTGAGCAATTATATTCCAATAATTCGCTTTTATTAAAGCATAATCGCAATCGACTGCTTCATGATTTGGCATAAAGTATGAGTTTCCAACAAACATTCAGGAGCCTACTCGCATGTTACAAAATCCTTCCAGTAAATACCGACCATTCCCGCCTGTGGGGCTTGCCGACCGGCAATGGCCCAACAAAATCCTCACTGCTCCACCGATCTGGATGAGCACCGATTTACGTGATGGCAATCAAGCATTGTTTCAACCGATGAACGCCGAGCGTAAGTTGCGTTTATTCCAAACACTTTGCGACATTGGCTTCAAAGAAATCGAAGTCGCTTTTCCTTCGGCATCGGAAACCGATTTCAAATTTGTACGTCAGTTGATTGATGAGCAGCGTATACCGGATGATGTGAGTATTGAAGTCCTCACCCATGCCCGCGAACATTTGATCCGGCGTACTATCGAATCGTTGAAAGGAGCGCGTCGCGCTATTGTCCATATTGTTAACGCAACTTCGAAACCGTTTCGTGAGCTGGTATTGGGGATGAGCAAGGCCGAAATCATCGAGATGGCGACATCCTCTGTGAAATTGGCGAAACACTTGATCGCCGATTGCCCAGAAACCGAGTGGGTGTTGGAATATAGCCTGGAAACATTCACGTCAACCGAACTGGATTTTGCTATTGAAGTTTGCGATGCGGTAAGCAAAGCGTGGGGGGCGACGCCAGAGAATAAAATCATTATCAATTTACCGTCGTCGGTGGAAGTGACGACGCCTAATATCTATGCCGACCAAATCGAATGGATGCACCGTCACATCGCTTGCCGGGATAGCGTCGTCCTCAGTGTGCATCCACATAATGACCGTGGCACGGCGATCGCTGCCGCCGAATTGGCGGTGATGGCCGGGGCTGACCGGGTTGAAGGCTGCCTGTTCGGCAATGGTGAACGCACAGGCAATGTCGATCTGGTCACGCTGGCGTTAAATCTATATACCCAAGGCATTTCGCCAGGGTTAGATTTCTCGGACATCAATGCAGTGGCGCGCATCTTTGAGGACTGTACCCAGATGCCTATTCATCCGCGTCATCCTTATGTTGGCGACCTTGTGTTTACTGCCTTTTCCGGTTCACATCAGGATGCGATCAAGAAGGGTTTCGCCGCACAAAACCCGAATAGCTTTTGGAATGTACCCTATTTACCATTCGATCCGGCTGACCTCGGTCGAAGTTATGATTCGGTGATCAGGATCAATAGCCAGTCCGGCAAGGGCGGTATTGCTCATTTGCTGGAATCGCAGTATGCCGTCGTTTTACCGCGCCGCTTGCAGGTCGAGTTTTCCAGGGTGGTGCAAAAACAGACCGACAGTCAAGGTGGGGAAATGAGTGCCAGTGCCTTGTGGCAACTGTTTACGCAAACATATCTCGATACTGTCGAGCCCGTACGCTACGTCGAACACCAGCTTTTTGAACATGACACGGGTCAGGGTATACGTCTTGTTGTAGCAACGAATGGAAGCGTGCAGGCATTGGTCGGCCAGGGTAATGGCCCAATTGATGCCGCCGTGCATGCCTTGGGTGGTATCGGCATAGACGTCAATGTTCGAAGTTTTGAAGAGCGATCCATGGGGTTTAGCGGCGATGGTGGAAATGCCCGCGCCTGCGCATTTATTGAGATCATACCGTCAAACCATCGCGGCCAATATTATGGGGTTGGCATGGATAGCAATATTGTTACCGCTTCAATCAAGGCACTGATAAGTAGCATTAATCGGCTGATGAATGGAAGTGTTGACCCAGCACCATCCAGTTAGAATGTTGATATATTTCATCAAGAACACCATTACGAATCCGAATATCGTCATTGGGGGCTCTTTTGACCACCTCGAAGTTTTGGGGTGGTCAAAGTCATCGGAATTGGTGGTCAAGTTTTTTGATAATACCTGGTCAGGCGAGGCGTTTGAAATCCGAATTATTCGGGGAGTAGTGAGTAAAGATCATATCCATATATTAGTGAGTGCGCCACCCAATTTGGCGCAGAGCGAAATCATGAGAAGAATCAAAGGGCGGACTGCCAGTTATATGTTTGAAGAGTTTCCGCATTTAAAAAAGCGATATTGGGGGTCAACATTTTTGGGCGCGAGGGTATTTCTGTGCGACGGTAGGCCAGATGACAGAGGAAATGATAAAAGAATATTTGAAACATCACTTTGAACCGAATTCCAACCCCCGCCTTTATTAAAAAGGCTACTTCTTCAATCCGGGCATTTTCTCGTTTAAGTCGAGCCATTTCTGCCAGTTGTAGCTTTTGATCTTTGAAGGGCTGGCCTGGATCTTTGTTTCGCACTATCGCAGTAGTTGATTCTTTTTGGGTTTGCATGGTTTTCCCAGGAATTAGAGATTACTCTCTTAGCCGAGTCTACGCTATATCCGGGCAAGATCAATTAATAGCAATCCCAATTAGTTTTTTATTTAAAACCCTCATCCCAACCTTCTCCCGTTGGATAAGGGGTAGTTTGTGAACTTATTGGAATTGGTATAACTTGCTGGCCCCTAAATAAGCATTACCAATGGGCTCCATCTGGGCAATGGTTATCATCTGAAACACCATTCACAAACTACTAAATAGAACGACTACGGCGTTGCGCCGCTAAAACCAGCAAGCCCGGCATCAGCATCAAAGCTGTAGTAGGCTCTGGGATACCGTTTGGCGGTGAGGTAGCGAATGTAGCCTTGAAAATTGGTACGGAGATCGGTGTGCCGTTAACCGAGATCTGTGTAAGCATGGAGAATGAATTGCTAATATTGTAGCCACCGATTACCGGGTTGATGCCAACAAAGCCCATGGAGGCCAAGTTTGGATCATAACTTACTTTTATGACATTACCGTTACTATCCGCTCCTAGAAAAGACGCTGAAATCAGAATTTCGGCATAGGCGCCTGTATGGTCTTGACTTATATTAAATGGATACAATCTGACGGTGAAGAAAGTACCGGGAAGCAACGAAAGGCTGGCTGTGCCGGTTGGTGCCAACGTGATCGGATCAACAAACGAGGCCGAGAGAGTAGCCGTAAATGTTTCATCCTCCCAACTTCTGCTATTGGTCAAGTTGATTAACTGGAAGTTGGAGATGAATACGTCATTGGTGCACTCATTTGCCGTAATGCAAATACCTCCCGGCGCGTTCAGATCGAAGGTGGAGCCAATCGGGAACGCCAACGGTAAAGTTGAGAATCTTGCCGCTTGGGCAAGACTCGTTGCAACGGTAAATATAATAGTCGCATACATTCGCGCACTTAGGAATGGGGTCTTCATGGTTATCTCCAAAATTATTGATTTGTTAAGGTATCGAGCGGTGTTAATGACATGGAGGTTCAGCAACAAAGAGTGAGCCATTCAGTATATACCCACCGCGCGTTCTGTAACTGGGTATCTGTTGGTCGGAATCAAAATCGACGTTGATATCGATCATATTAAACAACAAGTTAGCAGTATGGGTTTCGGGATCTAAACGATAACTAGGTTAGCGAAAATAGTTACTCTTAATTACAAAATGTCCGGCTTTAATACTAGCATCCTAATGTAGCCAAATCGGTGGCTACGTTAGGATTTTGAGCATGAAAGTTACCAAAGTGAAATTGTCGGGTTACCGAAAAAGCCCACGGTATCACCTGCGTTATTGGTGTAAAACCCAACGATTTGGCCACGATCGTTAATTCCGTTAATCAGGGTAGCATTGTGATTTTTGCTTTTAGGCTCATCTATACGCACATACTTACCTTGTTTATAAACGAAGCCATGTGTATCTTTTCCGCCGTTTTTCGAATACACCCCAACTACCTGCCCAGCATTGTTGATACCTAACGCTTGAGTGAAATTAGCATTGGGGTATTGCAGGCGTTTCGACACAGTAGTTTTTTGATCCCAGACAAAACCATAGTTGTTGCCATTCTGATCAACCATAAAACCACATATTACCTGAGCATTGTTAATACCCGTGGCTTGGGCATTGATGATACGAATATTCTTAACTATGCGTGGAAATGGTACATTATTAAAATCGCCATTTGCTAGAAGGACAAATGGTCTTTGATTCGTGGCACCAGTGCGAACATCGCTGTAATATCCGACCATCTGACCCAAATCATTTAATCCCAAAATCTGAGTGAACTCACTTTCTGACACATCAATCGTGGTGAACGCATTATTGATGAAGCTGAAACCGTGAGTTTTATCATTTTTGTCAACATAAAACCCAGCGTTCTGATCTAAATTATTGATTGCAATAACTTGAGTTTGGGCAGCGGACGGAAAGTTTTCGTCGATGAAATTATCCGGTAGATCCAAAGTAAAGCCATGGTTTGGTACGATAGTTCCATCTCCAAAATACCCAGCAATATGACCGTTATTGTTAATACCCAATAATTGGGTGAATGCTAAATCGTTATTATTAGCTACCTCGGTAAAATTAAAAGCGATTTTTGAATCATTGTCAGCGGCGGCAGTTCCGGTGAGTAATGCCAGACAAAGACCAACTTGCCAACCCAGGTGGCGCCGGCGTGTTGCGGAAACTGACTTGTTTACGGGTTGATTAATGGCGTGTGTGTGAAGTTTTCATGAGTATTTCCTACAATTGTTAGAGCGATGTTGTTTTAATCATCACCGTTACAAAATCAACGGCTTACTTAAAATAGATCAACATTCGGGCCAAAATTGAGAAAAACACGCGCATGGATATATTATCTATAAAAATCAATTGCATGTGACATAATAAACTGCGATCAGAATAATCACGAAGCAGTTTTAGCTTTAGTGGCGACACGAAATTTCGTACGTGTAACGATATTTCGTCTTTTGGGCTTAAGGCTTGACTGAAGTGCTGTACGAAGTTTCGAATAAGTTGATTACATCGCCTGATTACAAACGTATGCTGATGGTCTTCGTTGCGTGTCAGGACATTCAGCTCGTAATTCTAACCCAGCTTCACAATGCCTCAGACCGTGAAATATCAAATCGATTGCCAATCCGTTTTAGTAGTGCATAAATTTTATGCAATAATGGATCGTATAGCGTTTTTAGTAGACTTTTTAATAGCATACATCGCATTATCAGCAAGCGCTAACAGGTCATCAATGGTGATTTGCTTGTCGGCCAAATAGGTGACCACACCAATACTGAAAGTGACTTTTGTTTCAAAGGGCGCTATAGCATTGAGCAAATTTTCTCTCATTCGAGTAAGGATGATTTTTGCTTGCTTCTGGTCTGTTTGGCCCAACAGAATACCGAATTCATCACCGCCCAGTCTGCCTAGCAAATCACCTTCGCGTAAATCAGCCCTTATAGTGGATGCTGTTTCTACCAGCAATTGATCACCCTTATCATGCCCCTGCTTATCGTTTACCTCTTTAAAATTATCCAGGTCAATAAAAGCGATACTGATAGGATGCTTATAGCGATAGGATCGGGCAATCTCGGCGGTACTTGTTTCATAAAAATGGCGTCGACTGTTTGCTTTGGTAAGGGAATCTACACTGGCCAATCCGTGAAGTTTGTTTAATAGTTCTCGTAAGCGCTTAGCCAGGAATGCAATAGTAAAAAAGATAGTTCCCTTAGAAATAAAATCCAGCAATACCGGCGTCAGGTTAAATTCGTCAAGTAACTTAAGAAATATGGGAATTCCGCCCAATGTTGCCATCAGAGTTATGAAGTAAGCCCATTGTGAATTTAAAAAAAATGCCGCAATCAAAATCGGCACAATGTAAAGATGCTCAAAAGGTGCAAGCGGACCAGTCACGTAATCCGCCCAGAAAATGGATACTTCCAGCGCCAATATAAAAGCAATTAGTCGATGTTTGTTTAAATTATCAATTCGATTCATGATGTATTGCAGATTTAATTTGAAGTACATAGTTAGGCATAAACCCGAAATCAAATATTTATATACATCTGCGCACCACTAGATGCGATCGACGATCAGTACGACGGGCATTGACCATTCTAGTTTTAAGTATTTGATGCGGTTTGTTGGTCTGATTTTGAAGCCCTGCCGTCGACTGAGTTATCTTGGTGAGAGATTAATGCAGGTTTTGCTTTTTTCTCAGGGTCCGCAAACACATCATTCGAGAATGGTACGGATGAAATTAAAACTAATGCGGTGAATATTGCTAACTTATTGAAATGCTTTTTCATGGACTATCTCTCTAAAGTTGAATTAACCCCAAAACGGCAACTTTAGCCTGGTTTTGTAGGTTATAAACAATTAAGCGATTTTCATGCCAGACAATTTAATAACAAAAATATCAATCTATTCATAGGGTAATGTTTTAAAACAACTGAATTTAAATTGCCGATTAAACGCTGAATGGTTGAAAAAAACCATTTTGGCAGGTTTATGCAACCAGTTGTTTCCAAGCGGTTGTTATAACTTATAATTGCTATCGATGTTTGTTCGGCCGACATAGCGGTACTAAATTCATTTACATAACCTGAAATCAAGTAATGAATTTTAAATCGATCATTAAAAAGCACACATTCGGCATTTCAATGGTTGTGTTTTTTACTCCTGGAAAATCTGGCATGGATAATAGAGCCCACCTATTGTCGCTGGTGTGGCGATGCTCATATTCCAGCTTGCCGAGTTCTTGTTGTGTTAGGTGGTAACGATTTGACATGGGGTGATTATAAACAAATCAGCTGGTTACCGCCTACTCCTAAACCTAATCTTAATTAGCGAGAGGTATAACTATTTAAAAGTCGTACTTAAAGTGAATTCATGAAAAATATTGACGCAGTATCTAAAAAAACCAACACATACAGAGTGTCCAACCCCATTAAAACTAAAGCTTCTAAGAGCAGCGCCTCATTATCAAATTTGACGAACTTCTCCTCCGCTCATCAGATTGCCAACCCTGTTATCCAAATACTTGAGTTAAACCGGAGTGATTTGGAAAAAATGACGCCTCAGGAGCTTGTGGCCAACTATAGCAAAACTGAGCAACATATCATTCAAGGCCGATTGCAGCAATGTCAGATACTTCGTGAAATTCGGATCAAGTTTGGGGAAAATGACCGCAGGTTTGGTGAATTCATATCCACGACAATATTGTCGGAGTTACCGGGTAAAACCGTGAACAGAATGATTCAAGTGGCGGATTTCTTTGAAGCCAAGGCGATTGAAGGAATTGCCTGGTCTTCGGCTCTTGCTTTGGCCGAACCACGTAACCGACCGGTGGCACTCAAAGTATACAAAGAAATCGCCGGGAAGAACTCTCGTCCTGTCGATGTAGTGGCACGCATAGATAAACTGATGGAAAGACAGCAACAGCCAAAAATGCCCCGTAAAACTCAGTCTATTATTGAAGGCAAGTTTACCAACATAAAAGAGGCTGCGATAACTGAAGTCAAAGTTGAATTGACTCCCTCCAATGAAATCACCAAAGCCCTCAGTTTCGACAGACCCGTCTTAACCTTGAGATCCCCCAGAGCAAGTGCTTTAATTCCCAGACCAGAAAACCCTGACAGCAATCTCAGCGAGAGCGAATTCCAGTTAGCCGTTGAAGCGATAGCCAAACAGGTGCGACATCTATCCAACACGGACAGGGCTCGGCTCTGGCGGGCATTGATTCGAAGGGATGAAAAGTAAATCAAAGCCAAAGATAATCGCCGCTGATGTCCAAACATCAGGGCGATGTTGCATGAATCAAATTTTAAGCGAGTTTGGGTTGTCCAGGCCCTTTTGTAAAATCGTGGCAGTTCAGAAAAAATCAAGGCTAATAATTCACTGAAATTATTTGAAAATTGGGGTTATCATAAAACTAGAAATATACAGTAGTTACAAACTGCTTTATAGAATCCCTTCCTGGTTTTTTAGTTGATTTTTTAACCCAGACGCTGCCGCAGTTATAGTCGTGCCAGCTTCTTAGAGCGAATGAGGATAATGATGCAAACATTAACTGTATGGGCCCCAAATGCCAAAGCGGTGGAACTGGTTGATCAGGATCGAAACGCCTTGCCATTTCCGATTAACTTGGTTTCCTCTACGATAACCTACAAAAACACCCCTATCTCAGGTTACTGGTCGCTGCCTGCGGATGCGAATTTCCCCCTGCAAGATGGTGACGGATATTGGTTTAAAATTACTTTTCCAGACAATACGATCAAGTACCGGATCGATCCTTATGCAAGAGCATTAAACAATAGCGTCAGTTATAGTATTTACAAAGATCCCGACAGGTTTAACTGGACGGATGCGCATTTCAAACCGGCAAATTTTGATGCTTTGGTTATATACCAACTCTTTCAAGGAGCCTATCAAGGTCGGGGCGATGGTGACTGGTTAGATCCGCAGGGTAACAATTACCATTTTGAATGGGATCAAAAGCGCAAAGGTGATTTTAAGCAACTCAAAAACAAATTGGATTACATCCAATCGCTAGGCGTCAATGCTATCGAACTCTTGCCCGTTAATGAATTCAATGGGGATGATTATATCGGTTATTCCTCTGTCAGCTTTTTTGCAATTGAAGCGTCCTACGGCAACGTTAACGGCAATGGCAGTTCCTACGATGAGTTGAAAGAGTTTATCAATGAGGCGCATAACCGAAATATTGCGGTCATCGCCGATGTAGTATTCAACCATATTGGTCAAGTTGGGGATTCTGGGCCGTTATGGAATTATGATTCATTCACCCAAAACATTTACTTTAGCGGCGAACAAGCAGACAACCAGGCGGGTGGATCGTTTGGCGATGCGCCGGATTGGGCCAAATATGAAGTGCAGAAATATATCGAAGATAGCTGTCACTATTACTTTTCAGAATTACACTTCGATGGCTTGCGCTTTGATTTTACTTCTCAGATTGTCAATAAGAATCAGGGCGCAGGCTTAAATAGCGGTAAAGAAGTGTTACGCTCAATTGCCTGGCAGCTAAAACAACAATATCCGGAAAAGATTTTGATTTGTGAACATTGGAATATACCTGGTGGTGACGACAATGCGCAGTGGATGATTAGTTATGAAAACTTCGATGCACACTGGTTCAATTTCCGCAAACGCTTGCAAAACGTACTATGGCCCTTTGCCAGCGGTGTAGAAGATCAATTGGCCAGTGCCATCACCGGCGGCAATTATCAAAACAGCTACAATCGAGTGATCTATGCAAATAATCATGACGAATGCTGGTGGGACGGCAATAACACGCCGAATAAATTTTATCCGATCTCTGAATTCAATGGTTGGCGCGGTGATTACTGGTCGGGAAAAAAAGCCCGAATGATGTACGCGCTGAGCTTTTTTGTACCCGGCATACCGCTATTTTTCATGGGTGACGAATTTGCCATGGAAGGGGCGTTTAACGATGCACGGTTCGAGAATATCTTAAATTGGGCCTTGGAAAATAGCGGCCCTGGACCCGCATTTAAACGCATGTTTATGCGTTTGATTGCTATAAAAAAGACCTACAATCCTTTGATGCAACCCGGTAATGAGTTTAACTGGTTGCATTATCCGGCGGATGGTTGGTTTGCTTTTAAACGAAAATGGAATGCGGATGTCTTGATTGTTGCTGGCAACTATTCAGGTAATGATATGTACGGATATTGGGTTAATACCAATGGAGAAACCGGAACATGGAGTCAAATATTTAATAGCGATGGTCAGGAGTTTGGCGGTGACGGCGTAGGTAATTTTGGTAATGACCCTAACTCCAGTCGCGGCACTATATCACTCAATCTGCCCCGGAACGGGATAGTCGTCATGTCAAGAACCAGTTTATAGTTAACTGAATTGGGGGGCAAACTGGACGCTTTAAGGGCGGGAGCTTATTCATCTTGGTAATAGATGCCGGAAATTTTTGCTTGAATCATTAAGCATCTCCGGTAGTTTCTAATTCAGATCATAAGCATAATTGCGTTTAGTGGAAAATTTCAGCATAGATGGCTATTGGTAAAAATAGGGAATCCAATGTAAAACTTAAAGGCAGATCAGCTAAGGGATAACAGGGCGGAGCTATTTTATATTTGCTGAGATCGGCGTCGTTATTTGTTAATGCCGCCCAATCCAGCCGAGTTCCACTATATACGAACATGCGTTGGCTTAAGGGTAAATGAGAATCCAGCGTCTTAAACGTGGCGCAACCAGACAGACCACTAATGCATATGCCGACAACAATGATGTGCTTGAAAGTAGTCACTATTGAGCTTTAACCAAATCAGCGATAGTTAGTTCTTTGACGATTTTGTTAACGGCAGTATTTACGCCGGAATATTCCTTGAAAAACCTTGATATAACCCAATTGCTGATTCTGTCGATATTGGTTAGTTACTAAGATAATAAGTTCAATACGCTCCACCCACAGAAATAAAATATCCTTGATTGTTTTCGGATAAGCCTTCGCATCAACCCATATTTGCATGGTGTAATCTCAATCATTTTAGTGTAATGTTTATAATAGCTGCAAACCCGCTTAACCATCAAGACGTTGTATCTTATGATTGTTAATTAAGCGTTGACAGCAATCCAACCCATTCACTGGAGTAATCTATATGCCACTAACTCTTTACCAAGCCTCTATCCCACATTTCGTCCGTATGTTAGAGAATCTATCCGAGATACTCAAAAAGGCGGAAAGCCATGCCGAAACGAAGAAAATTGATCCTGCAATTTTTGTCAATGCGCGTTTAGCGCCTGACATGTATCCACTTAGTCGACAAGTCCAAATTGCAACGGATATGGTTAAAGGTTGTGCTGCCCGTCTGGCTGGCATTGATGTGCCAAGCTATGAAGATAACGAAACCACTTTTGCCGATTTGCAAGCCCGTATTGCCAAGACGCTGGCGTTTTTACAAAGCGTAAGTGCATCACAAATCGACGGCAGTGAAGATCGCAAAATCACATTGAAATTCGGTAGCAGAGAACTCAGCTTTTTGGGTAAAGCTTATTTATTCGATTTTGTGCTGCCCAACTTCCATTTTCACCTTACCACTGCTTACGCGATACTGCGCCATAATGGCGTAGAAATAGGAAAAAAGGATTACACAGGCAATTATTAAACGCCTCGCATGCTTCGCCATGCCTTTGGTACTTGTGAGTTTATGCGCCTGACTGAAAATAAAGGTGTTGATGGAGCTGTGCATTCGGTACGAGATCGACCGTTATCAGGCCGATATTTTTACACTGCTTCGATTTGATGATTAATGCAGACAATAAATAACTGAACTGCCAAAGCGCTTGGCGGTTTACTGTGACTTGCCAGCATCGCGGTTAAATAACCTTCGACTTCAGCTGATACCTCAAAAAGGGACGGGGCAATCTTATTGTGCATATGCGTCATGCGATTTGGTCGATGTGTAATGAGGGATTAGGGTTGGTATCCCAGTAGGGCAAGATCAGAAACAAACCTACTTTACCACCTTTCCAAATAGGCCCTTGCAGGGTTGCCGGCACCATCTTTATCTGGCCGAGATAACCTACACTAAGTTAGGTAACGGATGGCTTCCTCACTCGATGCCATCTGTTTACAGAAACGTTTTTTCCGCATGAACCATTCATGGGGTTGCCGGTTTATATTATGGATGGCGCTGTGCCACCTAGCGTGTAAATCTGCTCACCTTTGTTGCGAAACTCCCAGGGTAGCGTCGAAGCCGGGTCAGGCCATAAGCCAAGGTTTGCTTGACGCGCTTCCGCTTCTAACCTGAACAAGCCATACCGAGTCGAACTTGTTCTTACTTGACATCCAGATCGCGAACAATAAGTCACCAATCGTCCGACCATATTTATCAATGCTAACTTTATCAACACGGATGATTTTTTTGAACACCCTGTCAGATAACGATTTTTATGAATGCCAACTATGCGCCCATCCAGCATTTCAGCCCCATGATCATTGTAAAAGAACAACAATGCTAAACAAAAAAGATAATTCTGGGAAACGACTAATTATCGTCAAGGTGTTCCAAGTGAGCATGCTAATTCAAAAACTGAACTGTGTACCTAATATCATCAGAGATGGTAAATAAACTGGTTATTCATCATATATGTACTATTTTTGTAACGACTGGTTTTACAAATACTCAACTGGATATAGGTAGCTTGGCTTGGCACATCCCCTAATTGATATTGTTTAGTCAGTAAAAAAATACAACCCGCTTAGTTGTAAGCCAACAGGATTTTGTTATGTTAAAGAAACAACTCAATGTCGAAATTACGAAATTTGTATTTCCTTCATCGCTTTTTAACCTTTTACAAGGTTCAACGAATAGTAAAATCAAGAGAGCATGAGGTTTACTGCTGCCCGTATTGATTGGTTAGTTAATGTCATATTTAAATGGCTCATCTCAACACCCTTACTGTGTTTGTTGCCGATGGTTGCTTTTGCCGAAAAAAATATTGATTTAACCGAACTATCGATCGAAGAGCTGCTGAATATTGATGTGTACAGCGCATCGAAATTTACCCAAAAAAAATCCGATGCCCCAACAGCGTTAACTGTTATAACAGCTCAAAACATAAAAGACTTTGGCTATCGGACCTTAAGCGACATTCTACAAAGTGTCCGTGGCGTGTATATGAATAGCGATAGAAATTACAGTCACGTTGGTGCACGAGGATTCAGCGTGCCTGGCGATTTAAATACACGGGTATTAGTGTTGCTGGACGGTTATCGTCTAAATGACGCTACCTATGATCAGGGGCCCTTGGGAACCGAGTTTCCTATTGATGTGGATTTGATTGATCGGGTGGAATATCTGCCAGGCGCTGGCTCTGCGATTTATGGCAATAATGCCTTTTTTGGTGTTATTAATGTCATCACTAAATCTGGTTCCGATTACCCTGGCAAGGGTGTCGAGTTATCCGGACGAGTTGCCAGCTATAACATGGATCAGGAACGTATCAGTTTCGGAAAACAGTTCGATAATGGTTTGGACATGTTAATTTCAGGCTCGCGTTATGACAGTGATGGTGAGAAAGGCCTCTTGTTTCCAGAACTGAATACGTCTAAAACTGATCAAGGGCTAACCAGTCATGGTGATTTTGATAAAGCGAACCGGCTGTTTGGCAAGTTTTCCTGGCAACACTTTACGTTAGAAACTGCTTATTCAAGACGCGATAAGGGGCTTCCATTTGGTATTTACGGCACCGTATTTAACGATCCTCGAAATCAAAATACGGATCAGCATATTCTAGTCAACATGACGTATGAGAACCAAATTGCCGAGCATTTGGAACTCTAACGGGTAAATGAACCCAGATTGATACAACCACCTCTCAAGTCAAATTCTTGATTGGCATTTTTTTGCTTTAGCTGAGTTGTGCGGGATTTAATTTCTGAGCGCACCGAAGCCGGTTTAGCTTCAGCCCGTACACGGTCGAAAAGGCTGGGCATCGTTAAAATGCCCCCTAAATTTCGGCTGGCAATGGCCGCTATGGGAAAAAGTGAAACCAGCATTGGCGATTTATGTAAAGAACTGGGAATCACACCACAAAATCTCTACCGTCATGTCGCTCCCGACGGATCGTTAAGAGAAGACGGAGAGAAATTATTGAAAATCACCTAACCTTGTTTTATGGGGTTTGAATTTTTACTACTGCCGATGCCAATCTTAAAACCTTGGCCGCCTCTATCATATTGACCAATGAAATTCTAACATCCTGCCACTGACGTGTTTTTAAGCCGCAATCAGGGTTGACCCATAATTGGTCAGAGTTGATTCTTTCCCCCGCTTTTTTCAGCAAAGCAATCATGTCGGCGGTAGTCGGCACGTTCGGGCTGTGGATGTCGTAGACGCCAGGTCCAATTTCGTTTGGGTAGTTGAAATCGATAAATGCATCCAATAGTTCCATGTTGGAACGAGATGTTTCAATAGTTATGACATCGGCATCCATGTTGGCAATTGATGGAATGATGTCATTGAACTCCGAGTAGCACATGTGTGTATGAATTTGTGTGCTGTCTTTTACGCCGCTGGAACAAATCCGGAAAGCACGGACCGCCCAATCCAGGTAAGCCTGCCAGCATGAAAGACGCGGCGGCAAGCCTTCCCTGAAAGCGGCCTCATCAATTTGAATAATCGGGATCCCTGCACTTTCCAAATCATTGACTTCCTCACGTATTGCCAAGGCCAATTGATACGCTGTGGTTTGACGCGGTTGGTCGTCACGAACAAAAGACCAGTTAAGGATAGTCACTGGGCCGGTCAACATGCCTTTCATCGGTTTAGCGGTCAGCGACTGGGCGTATTTGCTCCAGCGAACGGTCATCGGCTTGGGACGGCTAATATCGCCATAAATGATCGGCGGTTTTACGCAGCGGGAACCGTAGGACTGCACCCAGCCATTAGCGGTGAACAGGAATCCGTCCAATTGCTCGCCAAAATATTCGACCATGTCGTTTCTTTCTCCTTCTCCATGCACGAATACATCCAGCCCTAGTTTTTCCTGTTCCTTGACGCAGAACTCAATCGTTTGTTCCATTTGCTGAACATAGTCGGCCTCACTAATCAATCCACGTTTGAAGTCAGCGCGAGTTTTTCGGATTTCCGTTGTTTGTGGGAACGAGCCGATCGTAGTGGTCGGATAACTGGGTAGATTGAGTTTGGCTCGTTGGTGTTCCCGTCTTACTGGAAAGGGATTGATGCGTTGAGTTAACGAATTGTCGATCTTCGCGAGCTGCGCTTGAACTGCCGGATTATGAATCAAGCAGGACTTTCGGCGTGAAAGAATGGCCGTCGCCGATTCAGACAATTCCTGCTGAGCTGATTCAGGTTCTTCTATGGCTAGACGCAAGATTTCCAACTCGGTTAGCTTTTGCTTAGCGAACGCTAGCCAAGCCTTAATGGTAGGCTCTAAAGCGATTTCTGACTCCAGATCAATAGGCACATGCAGTAGAGAACAAGATGGCGCAAGCCACAGCTCGCCTTTAAACCGATCCTTTACCGTTTCCACGACTGCCAGAGCGGCATTCAAATCCGTACGCCAGATATTGCGACCATCAATCAGACCCAACGATAGCACTTTGTGATTAGCGAAGTTATCTAATACAGCGGTCAATTGTTCTGGGGCACGGACTAAATCGATATGAAGCCCTGCGACAGGTAGCTTGCAAGTAAACGAGGTCTGTTCGCCCAGTTCCCCAAAATAAGTGGCCAGCAAGATTTTAACTGGTGAACTTTGCAACCGGTTGTAGATCCGTTCAAACGCATTTCGCCAAGCATTAGGCAAATCAAGAACCAAAATCGGCTCGTCTATTTGCACCCATTTCACTCCTTGATAGGTCAAGCGATCAAGAATATTGATATAAACTGGCAGTAAGCGGTCTATCAAATCAAGTTTATTGAATTCGCCAGTATTTTTTGCCAACCATAGCCACGTTAACGGCCCAAGTAAAACAGGTTTGGGTTGATATCCAAGTGCTTGCAGTTCGCGCGTCTCATCAAGCAATTTGCTACTAGATAGTTCAAACTGCTGATCTACTGTTATTTCCGGAACCAAATAATGGTAATTGGTATCAAACCATTTGGTCATTTCGCAAGCCCTGAAAGGAACGCCATCGCTTCCCTGTCCACGAGCCATTCTGAAATAGGTATCCATATCAATGGATGCCCCAAATCGCTCTGGAATAACGCCGAGCATAAAGCTTGTGTCCAGAACCTGATCGTAGTAAGAAAAATCGCCAACCGGAATTAAATCCAGGCCTTTATTGGCTTGCAGTTGCCAGTGGCGTTGTCTAAGTTCTGCGGCAACTGCATGCAAGGCAGCGTAATCAATATTGCCACTCCAATAGCGTTCTAGGGCAAATTTTAGTTCGCGGTTTTCACCCAGGCGAGGGAAGCCCAGGTTATGAATTTTAGTCATTACTACTACTCCACAATGTGATTTCAAACAAAAAAAGCATTGTAATTCTTGTGTAATATGATTAATATTGATCGTTTGTCACTGTTTAATGAAGAAAATTCATCAATATGGAGTTGATCCATTTCCGCATTTTATTAGCTCTTAAGCGACGCGGTACCTTGAATGCTGCTTCAGAGTTACTGCATTTAACGCAATCTGCTTTATCGCACCAGATGAAAAATCTGGAACAGCGTTTGGGCATTATTCTTTGGCGTAAACAAGGACGAACCTTAGTGCTTACACAGGCGGGGCAATATCTTTCCGAGGTGGCTGAATCGGTGATTGCAACCGTGGATTCTGCCGAGCAACACCTTTCTCTTCTAGCTGCAGGCAAGACCGGTAAGTTGATTATCGGTATCGACTGCCATGCCTGTTACGAATGGTTTCGCAATATTCTCCAACCTTACCTGCAAGCTTGGCCGGCGTTGGCGATCGAAGTTACCTCTCGCTACCGATTTAATTCGTTTGAAGCGATTCAACAATACAAGTTGGATGCAGTGTTAACTTCAGACCCCGTATTTAATGGTGTACTGCATTACCAGCCATTGTTTGACTTCGAATTAGTGTTAATTGTCGCCAAGGACCACCAATTGGCTGAGCATCAATTTATCGAGCCGTCAGAGTTGCAACAAGAAACTATCCTTACATACCCAGTCGAACGCGAACGTTTGGATATGTTCCGAAAGGTGCTTCAACCCGCTGGGGTTGAACCGCTCGACCATGTTACCGTGGAAGAAACCGACATTATGCTGCAACTGGCCGCTAGCAAACGTGGTGTTTGCCTGCTACCGGAATGGCTATTAGCTGATAAAGTCAAAAATCCTGACGTGGTCAGCTTAAGGTTTAAAAACCTACCACTCACCAAAACGATGTATTTGGCAACCCGTCATGACGATGTACAACTGGAATATATTCAGTGGTTGATTGCCCATGCGCAATGCAATTTTTGACAAGGCGTTAACGCCACAGGCTGCATCCTTATAGCCTGTGGTTAAATGACTTAATCCCAGCTGAGTGCGCCACCCGTTTGATACTCTGTTACTCGAGATTCAAAAAAGTTTTTCTCTTTTTTAAGATCCATCATCTCACTCATCCATGGAAAAGGATTAGTAGCGCTGGGAAATAATATTTCGAGACCTATTTGCTGACAACGCCTATTGACGATAAAACGCAGATATTCCTTGAACATCGCGGCATTGAGACCCAGTACGCCACGTGGCATAGTTTCTTCAGCATAGCGGTATTCGAGTTCCACGGCCTGTTGCATAAGCCCCTTGATTTCATCGCGGAACTCAGTCGTCCACAACAGGGGGGTTTCGAGCTTAATCGTGTTGATCAGATCAACGCCAAAATTGCAATGCAGGGATTCGTCGCGCAAGATGTATTGATACTGTTCAGCGGCCCCTTGCATTTTGTTTTGTCGTCCTAGCGCCAGAATCTGTACAAAGCCCACGTAGAAAAATAGGCCTTCCATGATGCAGGCGAACACAATCAAAGAGCGTAATAGTTGCTGATCGGCTTCTAAGGTACCGGTTTTAAAGGCTGGATTTGTTAAGGTGTTGATGAAGGGAATCAGAAAGTTATTCTTATCTCGAATGCTGGGTATTTCCCGATAGGCATTAAAAATTTCACCCTCATCTAGCCCTAAACTCTCGACAACATATTGATAGGCATGAGTATGGATGGCTTCCTCAAAGGCTTGCCGCAGTAAATATTGGCGGCATTCTGGGGCCGTAATGTGCCGATAAGTACCCAACACGATATTGTTGGCCGCCAAGGAATCCGCCGTGGTAAAAAATCCGAGATTGCGCTTGATAATCAGCCGTTCATCTTCGGTTAGCGCGGTAGTGTCTTTCCACTGCTCAATATCGCGACTCATGGAGACTTCTTGCGGCATCCAGTGATTGGCGCATCCAGCCAAGTATTTATCCCAAGCCCAATGGTATTTGAAGGGCACCAGTTGGTTGACATCAGTTTGGCCGTTGATGACGCGTTTATCATTAGCATTAATACGATCAGATGCTGAGGGCTGGTTGTTGGCAGACTGTTTTAAAATTTGTTTTGTAACACTACGCTCTGACACAGCTTTTAGCGTTACGGGTTCTCCTTCAGGAAAAGAGTCTTCTTCAAATAACAACATGATATTTCCTTTTAGTGTAAGTTATTGACAGGTTTCGCAGCCAGAATCATCGATCAAACATTGCTTGGGCTCCGGCATGATGGATGAAACCGCATTCAGTTCACCGCCATTTCCCGTTGATTTCTCCGCCGAAGTTGCACCGAGCGAACGCAGGTAATACGTGGTTTTTAACCCACGCTGCCAGGCTAGCATGTAGGTGTCGTGCAGCTTTTTGCCGGAAGGAACTGCAAAGTAGAGATTTAACGATTGCGACTGATCTATCCATTTTTGCCGTCTGGCTGCAGCTTCTACCAGCCATGTTGGATCAATCTCAAATGCGGTGGCATAGAGTGATTTCAGCTCAGCGGGAATACGATTTATTTTGGCGAGAGATCCATCGTAATATTTGATGTCTGCCACCATCACTTCATCCCATAAATCCAGCGCTTTAAGCTCATTGACAAGAGCCTCATTGACGACGGTAAATTCACCGGATAAATTGGATTTCACATACAGATTTTGATAGTCAGGTTCAATGCTGGCTGAAACCCCTACAATATTGGCAATCGTAGCAGTCGGCGCAATCGCTACACAGTTGGAGTTGCGTATACCGTGTTGCTGAATTCGGTTTCTCAAGTCATCCCAATCCAATGTAGTGCTGCGATCAACTTCCACCTGGCCGCCGCGTGCTTCGCTGAGCAAGTTCAATGTGTCCAGCGGTAAAATACCTTGATCCCACAAACTACCTTTAAAGCTGGAATAAGCGCCGCGTTCCTCTGCTAACCTGCTTGACGCCGAATAGGCGTTATAACAAACGGTTTCCATGGTGATATCGGCGAATTTGATTGCGGATATTGATGCGTAAGGAATCCTCAGTGCATGCAGGCAATCCTGAAAGCCCATAATGCCCAAGCCCACAGGACGATGGCGAAAATTGGAGTTTCGGGCGCTGCCGACAGCATAGAAATTGATCTCAATTACGTTATCCAGCATACGCATTGCGGTATTGATAGTGGCTTTGAGCTTGGCTTGATTCAGTATCAAGCTGCCGTTTTCCTCTTGCAAATGGGCCATCAGATTCACTGAGCCCAAATTGCATACAGCAATTTCTGTGGCCGATGTATTTAGGGTAATCTCAGTACAAAGATTAGAGCTATGCACTACACCGACATGCTGTTGCGGCGAACGAATATTGCAGGTGTCCTTAAAGGTAATCCAAGGATGACCGGTTTCAAACAGCATGGACAGCATTTTACGCCACAATTGCAGGGCAGGAATGCGCTTAAATTGCTTGATCTCGCCCAGATAGGCACGGCGCTCGTACTCGCAATAAGCCGTAGTAAATGTCAGCCCAAAGTTGTCGTGCAAATCCGGCACATCTGATGGCGAAAATAGCGTCCATTCGCCGTTTTCACTGACGCGTTGCATAAATAGGTCGGGAATCCAGTGCGCGGTGTTCATGTCGTGGGTGCGGCGGCGGTCATCCCCAGTGTTTTTACGCAAGTCCAGAAATTCCTCGATGTCCAGATGCCATGTTTCCAAGTACCCGCAGACCGCACCCTTGCGTTTACCACCTTGATTGACCGCCACGGCGGTATCGTTGACTACTTTCAGAAATGGAATCACACCTTGACTTTTGCCGTTGGTGCCTTTAATGCGCGAACCCAAAGCCCGTACAGGCGTCCAGTCATTGCCTATACCACCAGCATATTTTTGTAATAAAGCGTTTTCTTTAATCGCTTGATAAATGCCGTCCAGATCGTCGCTAACTGTGGTGAGATAGCAAGACGAAAGTTGAGCGTGCTTGGTGCCGCTGTTAAAAAGCGTCGGCGTTGAACTCATAAAATCGAAGCTGGATAAAACATTATAAAACTCGATGGCACGGTCTTCACGGTCAATTTCGTTAATAGCAAGACCCATTGCTACGCGCATAAAGAAGATTTGCGGCAGCTCGATTCGGCGTTCTTCGATATGCAAAAAATAGCGATCATACAGGGTTTGCAGACCGAGATAGCCGAACTTGAAATCACGGTCTGGCTCAAATGCATTGGAAATTTTTGTTAAATCAAACTGTGCCAGACGCTGATCCAGCAATCCAGCTTCGAAACCTAACTTGATGTATTGTGGAAAATAATCAGCATAACCGGATTGCATTGCTGCGTAACTGGTATTTTCGCCCAAGACTTCAGTTCTAATTAAATCCAGCAGCAAACGTGCGGTGGCATAATTGTAAGCAGGTTCCCGTTCGATCAGGCTGCGGGCTGAGAGAATCAAAGCTTTACGAACTTCGTTAAAGGAAATACCATCGTAACAATCACGAACAGCCTGCTCTACCACAACTTTAGGACTGACTGCCGTACCTAAATCCAGACAAGCTTCCGCCACCATTTCTGTCAGTTTAGTAATATCTAATGGGTGTAATTTACCATCAATAGTGATACGTAATTGAGATGTATCGTATGTTTGGTTGGCTCGTTCTGAAGTGCGTTTTTCACGGTACAGTACATAGGCTTTTGCAACCTCGTGCTCGCCAGCTCGCATCAACGCCAATTCAACTTGATCCTGAATATCTTCAATATGCACCGAGCCGCCGGAAGGTAGGCGGCGCATCAATGCGGTGACGACAGTTTGTGTCAAAACTATCACTTGTTCGCGAACTCGGCTGGATACTGCGGTTTTGCTATGCTCTACCGCCAAAAACGCCTTACTTAACGCAATAGATATTTTTTCAGGATTGAATACGACGGCAGCACCGTTGCGCCGGATTACTTGTATGGTGGGGTTGGTGACAAAATGTTGTCTTGGTTGAGAAAATGTGTCGAAAGACGCAGTGGTATCGGTATCGTACATGGATAGCTCCTTAAGATTAGGAGCGGGAATGACTTTAAAAAAAGACGCGCAGCTTTTTATGTGTTTTAGAAAACTGGATTTTCTAAAACATCGACAATGTCATTATACTGAACTGAGCGCCAGTCTTAAAGACCAGCATGGCGGAAAGCAGTGCGTGACGCAAATAAGCAACGAATACTTTCCATCTGCCGAGGGCACCCCGCCTCAAACGTGTTAATAAAATATACGGCAGGTCTCCTGGCTCTCGGGTCATTACTTGCTGTCGGCCTTCCCAAGTGTGTTTGATTTCTACTCAGTGGCATGGTTGATAGCAAGCTCTCCGATTACAGTTGCGGGGGCAGCTCCGGATTGAAGATAACCGAGATAGTTATGTTGTCACCGGATTCCCTTTTATCCCAGCTTAAGAATCAGCGTGAGAACCGTACACTATTAAGGTAACATCGGATTTACATTGAAGTCAATAAAAAATACCATATGTTGATGTTTTTTCATAATACTATAAGCATATATAGTGTTTAGTGGCATGTGTCGTTACTGCGATGAAGGCCTATTAACTGGAAAACCGAGTTTAATTTTAACCAAGCTTGCAGAATGAGCGTTTCAATTTTTCAGTAGCTATGTATTATCTTATTGAAAATATAATACAATTCAGTTTTCTGACTAGAAAACCCTGCTCTCATTAGTGGCAAATATTGGAAGCCGTTTTGCAGTGTTATCAACTAAAACTATAACAGCATGTACAATCTGCTAATAACTGCAAAGGAAGGAGCTTGCTACAGTTCATTTTATGAATACAACAAAAAGTAGGTTCCTTGAGTTCACCAATGCAAGTATTGCGTCTGCATTTAATAAATTAACAAATGAGGATGTTGTTACCTTAATTAACTACCCGTATATTTTTTCATATAAAGGAAAGCAGGATTTTCGAATTGGTTTGTGATGTAAAAAATTAGTAGTTGCTAGCAAACTCTATTTATTATTTGCATATAAAGCAGTTACGGTAGCCTAATATTGCTTGAAAGAAATTAACGCAACAGAACTGCGCAGATGACTTATGATGAATTAAGGTGACAATTGTAAAACGGAATCAATGGGAATTGGCATTAAATTACCAATTCCACAATCCATTTTGGACATATACTTTCGAGCTGAGCAGTTGTATCCCATGACAAAGGAACTAAAAATTACCATTGGTAGTTATAGTGATAAAGGCATCAAGGCCGACAATGAAGACTTTTTCGGTGCCTTGGTTCCAATAGAGCCCCAACTCACTCTTAAAGGCATTACAGCGGCTATTGCCGATGGAATGAGTGGCAGCGAAGCGGGTAAAGTAGCTAGCCACTGTTGCATTGTTGCCTTCCTGGAAGACTACTACAGTACCCCTGACTCTTGGTCCGTCATGCACTCTGGTCAAAAAATTCTTTCTGCGACCAATTCCTGGTTGCACAGCCAGGGTCAGGTTCGCTATTCGTCAGTAAAGGGCATGGTCAGCACTTTAAGTGTGTTAATCATCAAGTCAAACACGGCTCATATCTTCCATGTGGGTGACTCCCGCATTTATTTACTTCGACAAAATACTTTAGAGCAACTAACCAGAGATCATCGTTTGTGGGTTTCTAAAGATAAGAGCTATTTAAATCGGGCAATGGGTATAGAGCCGCATTTGGAAGTTGATTACAAGAGCATATCGATATTTCCTGGTGATCGTTTCTTATTAACTACAGATGGACTGCATGATTTTATAGACCCAAAAATACTGAAAAATTTGTTATCTAGTCACCAAGATCTCTATTATATTGCAGAAAGTCTGGTGCGGACCGCTCTGGATAACAATAGCGATGATAATCTTACCTGTCAGATCATTCATATCGA
>Ga0208514_100363_pt1 | contig 27108 bp, 32 predicted proteins | sample LakWasMet70_HOW9_2_FD_183900 | JGI IMG/M metagenome (GOLD analysis project Ga0208514, IMG submission 183900) | Freshwater sediment methanotrophic microbial communities from Lake Washington under simulated oxygen tension - Sediment Metagenome... | ecosystem: Environmental > Aquatic > Freshwater >...
GAAGTGACCATCAACCTGACCAATCTGGAACGCGCCCAGGACGAAACGCACGGCTTCACCGTGTCCACGTTCAACGTGCACGCGTCGGTTGAACCCGGCAAGACCGTAGCGGTCAAGTTCAAGGCCGACAAGGAAGGCGTCTACCCGTACTACTGCACAGAGTTCTGCTCTGCGTTGCACCTGGAAATGCAAGGCTATTTGTTGGTGAAGCCAAAGGGCTGGAAACCCACCAAGACGACACTGGCTGCGCAAAACTACACTGAAGCGGACTACAAAGCCACGCTGAAGAAAGTGGCTGACACACAGGTCATCATTGACTCCGTGGTGGCCTACATCACCAGTGTGAACTACAAGGACTTCCCTGAAGTCGTGGCGATGGTGGAAGACGCGTTTGACCAACTTGGCAAGACCAAGGACATCAAGGCCAAGCATGAAGCTGCATTCGCCAAGAAGGATTGGGAAAACGCCAATCTGTGGGCAGAGCAAGTGTGGCAATACCAGGTGAAGACTGCAGACCTGGGATTGCGGGCCAAGACTTTCCTGGAACAGAACGGTGCCAAGAAGGTCAAGTAAACACGGTTGATCGCATCCAGAGTCGGGGGGTCGATCAACTCGACTCCCCGAATTCATTTGAAAAGGTAAAACCATGAAGACAAAATTGTTTCTCGCCGCTATGCTGGCCACGATCGCATCCGGCGCCGCCATGGCGGATGGTGCGGCGCTCTACGCGGAAAAGACCTGCATTGCCTGCCACGGCAAGGAAGGCAAGAAGCCGATGACACCGACCTTTCCCAAGCTCGCTGGACAAAATGCGGCTTACATGGAGCAGCAAATGCGTGACATCAAAAGCGGAGCACGATCCAACGCAAGCAGTGCAGCCATGAAAGGCGTCATGGTCAACCCCGAGGGGGTGGAGCTTGTGACGGACAAGGACATTAAAGAAATGGCGCTGTACCTTTCCAAGCTCAAATAGCCTGCCCCTTTTTCCAAAATACTTGAGGTAACTGATATGAAAAAAATTCTTGCGCTGGCGCTGTCGCTGGCTTTGGCTCCTGCGCTCAGTTTGGCTGGTCCGCCAGCCGCCAAGCAAGCGGGGATTGAGGCGAAGGACTATAAATGGAACGCCCAGGAAGGCGAAAAAATTGAAGCCCTGAAACTCAAGGGCAACGCCAAGGACGGCAAAGAAGGCTATGAAGTGTGCGGAGCCTGTCACCTGCCTTCCGGTGCGGGACGTCCTGACGGCACGTTCCCCCAACTGGCCGGGCAACACACCACGGTGCTGATCAAGCAAATGGCCGACATTCGTGCCGGCTTGCGCGACAACCCCACCATGTATCCATTTGCCAAGGAGCTGACAGATGCGCAGGAACTGGCCAATGTCTCTGCCTACATCGAGAGCTTGTGCATTCCCGCCGTACACGGAATGTATGAAGGCCCGGATGCAGCGAAGCAGATTGCGGACGGCAAGGTCATGTATGAGAAAGAGTGCATTGAGTGCCACAAGGCCAATGGTGAGGGCGTCAAAGACAAGTTCTATCCGGTGCTTGCGGGCCAGCACTACAAGTACCTGTTGCGGCAAATGACGGAAATTCGGGATGGCCATCGTCGCAATGCGAATCCCGACATGGTGACGATCATCAAGAAATATGACAACGCGCAACTGGTCGCCATTTCAGCCTACCAGTCCAGTCTGGTCATGCCGGGCGCAATGTGCAAAGCGGGTGCGGCTGCCAAGCCTGCCAAGAAGAAGTAAGCCATTACCATGCAAGACCAGACCAAACAAAATCGCCTGATCACGGTCCTTACCCTGGTGGCCCTGGTGGCCATGATCAGCGCCTTTTTTGCGCCAATCTGGTGGGTATCCCTTACGGCGCCCAACTATCCCAAGGATGCCTTTCCGGATGGCATCCGTATTCACTTTCACTTTGATGTCGTGAAGAATGGCTGCAGCGCCGTGGGTGCCAGCACCCGCATGGGGTCGGAGACCATGCAGGCAGACATGGGACCGGACTCCGAGCGTTACAACCCGATTCTGGACGCCAAGAAAGACGTCAACAAGGATGCTGCCGGTCTGGACTGTGTTCACGAGATGAACACCATCAACCACTACGTGGGCATGTTCCCGATTGCAACCGGGGCGCCGGTCGAGAAGCCGTTGGCCAAGTTCTTCTTTGGCTTCTTCGCGGTAATGCTACTGGGCTTCATCACGCCTGAAGGCAAGCGTCGCCTGCTCGTTTTAGGGGGCGGGTTTTCGGCGGTTGCCGTCTGGATGCTGGTGCACCAGTTTGCACTGGGCCACCTGTCTGAACACGTCAAGAACTATATGGCCGAGGCGGCCACCTTTTTCAACGAACCTGCACGCATCAAAGTGTGGGGTGACAACGTTACCCTGTACAGCCAGATAGCCATGGGCGGGCTCATCGCAGCAATGGTGGCGGTGGTTATTGGTGTGGCGAAGTTCCGTCGTTTCGTGTTGCTGCTCGTTCTGGTCCCCAGCCTGTTGCCGCTGTACTTTGTGATTGAGTATGCGGGTTGGCTTTGGTTTTTTGGCCACAACATGCACGCCTGGGGCGCGTTCACGGTCAAGCCGTTTATGCCAACGCTGTTTGGTGAGGGCAAGGTTGCGCAGTTTTCCACCTACTCCTACCCGTATTGGGGCTACGGTTTACTGATGGTCGTGTTTGTGTGTTTGACGCTCGCCATGTTGATGCGCAGGCGCCAATTGCGTGAAGCCGATCAAGGCCTTGGGGCATAGCATGACGGTCAGACGCTGGTTGATCGTGCCCACCCTGTTGCTGGGCATGACCAGCCTGTTGGTGGCGCGGACCACGGATGGGGATGACGACACCAATCGCCCCCCGGCATTGGGCGCCACCGCCGATCTGTCTACCGCACCCCGTGTCGGCGTGGATCGACCCAAGCCTACGTTTCCGCTGTACGAACGCGACAAGCGTGTCCACGGGCTGAAGCCCTTCCAGGCCTTGGTGGATGCCGCCAAACCGGGTGATGTGTTGCGTCCACCGCCGGGAAACTACGCCGGACCGGTCGTGCTGACCAAGGCGTTGACGATTGAAGGAGGCGGCGCGGTCACGATTGATTCTGGTGACCGTGGCACCGTCTTTTCGGTGCAGGCCGACGGCGTGGTTTTGCGGGGCCTTCATTTGACGGGCTCCGGTGACTCCCATGACACGGATGACTCCTGCCTGGATGTACGTGGCCACCACAACGTATTGGAAAACCTGGTCATTGACAACTGCCTCTTCGGCATCGATCTGAAGCAGTCCAATGACAACGTCTTGCGCAAGAACAAGATCCGCTCCAAGCCGGTTGACCTGGGTGTGCGCGGAGACGGGTTACGTCTGTGGTACAGCCACCGCAATCTGGTGGAAGGCAACGAAATATCGGATTCGCGCGATATGGTGGCCTGGTATTCGAATGACAACATCTACCGCCGAAACGTTGGTACGCGCAGCCGCTATTCGATTCACTTCATGTTCGCCCGCGACAACATCGTGGAGTACAACCGCTTTTATGACAACGCAGTGGGCGTGTATTTCATGTACACCGAGGGCGGCGTATTACGGCACAACCTGATCTCGCATGCGACCGGCGCCACCGGCATGGCGATTGGCTTCAAGGAAGCCAGCAACACCCTGATCGAGGGAAACGAAGTCATTTACTGCGCGATTGGCATCGGGTCGGATCTGTCACCCTTTCAACCGGACAGCAAGATTTGGGTGAAGAACAACCGGTTTGCATTTAATGGCATTGCCGTGCAATTCACCAGTGAACTCGGTGGAAACGTTCTGACCGACAACCTGTTTGAAGGCAACCTGACCAACGTGGTGCAGGCAGGGCGCGGCAAGGCCGGCCTCAACGAGTGGACCGGCAACTACTGGGACGACTACAAGGGCTTTGACCGTGACGGCAACGGCACGGGCGACACGCCGTATGAGTTGTATGCCTATGCCGACCAGATCTGGATTGAACTCCCCATGGCGCGGTTTTTCAAGACCGCTCCGGTGATGGAGTTGCTGGACTTTCTGGAGCGCCTGGCGCCTTTCTCTTCGCCCGAGTTGACGCTCAAAGATGCCACCCCGAAATTTGTAAAACCAGGTTGGGTTAGAGGATGACCGATAGCCAAGCTCCCAAGCCGGACGTTCCGGCAAAGACCACCAAATCCAAAATGACGCGGCAGGATCGCCGCCGTTGGATGCGTTCCGCGTTGCTCGCTGGCGGTGTGTTCGGTGCTGCATTGTCGGGCTACCTGCCACTGGCGTATGCGCAAAAGAAGCGCCTGCGGCCACCGGGCGCGTTGGACGAGAAAGACCTTTTGGGTTCCTGCATCAAGTGCGGGCAGTGCGTCCAGGTGTGCCCCGTGCAGGCGATCAAACTGGCGGACCTGGTTGACGGCTTTGGTGTGGGTGTGCCCTATATTGATGCGCGCCAGCAGGCTTGCGACTTTTCTTGCGATGCCGTTCAGTGCATATTGGCTTGCCCCACGGGTTCTCTAGCCTACATCAAGCCGGCGTTTCTGCCGGTGCGCGCAGGTGCTGTGCTCGCTGCCAAGCCAGTCTTGTTGGCCAAGGAGAAGGACCCGGAGCCGACGCTGAATCTTAAGGAGCGCATGGGCGTGGCCCGTCTGGTGCGTCCGGAGTCGTGCCTGGCAGTGCAGGGCAAGGGCTTCAAGGGCCAAACCCGCGGGCCTTCGTTCAAAGGCCGCATGCGTTACATGTCGGTTGATCGCTGGAAGCCCATCGCGATCGCGGACCACCCCTACGATGTGCCCCAGTGCAATCTGTGCGTGACCGAGTGTCCGGTAAAGGGGGCGATCTCCATCGAAACCTTTGTTGGAAGCGATGGCCGTAGCCGCAGCCAGCCCATGGTGCACGAGCCGTGCGTGGGCTGCGGGGTGTGCGAGATGGTGTGCCCCACCGAGCAGCCCTGCATCGTCATCGAAGCGCGTGAGGAGTGGAAGACATGAGTGATCCGCACCGCCAGCGCTTCTTTGAACAGATCGCCATCCTGTTTGGCCGCGAACCCCAAAAGCCGGTTGAAATTACCGAGCGGGCACAGCAGGTGCACGAGCTCAAACGCATGGCCAACAAGACCGAGGTGCGCGCCGCCATCATGCTGGCACACCAGAAGCCGCACGGCAACACCTGGCGCAACCGGCGCTGGGCGGTGCTGATCGCGATAAACCTGTTTTTCGTTGTCTCGTTTGGCTTTGATATCCAGATTCTGGAAGGCTCCTTGACCGCGTCGCGTTTCATTGGCTTTCACCTGATCGACCTGAACTCGGCGCTGCAGGTCATGCTGGCGCACAAACACATCATCGTTAACCTGCTGATTGGCACGATGACCGTGCTGGTGATCTGGATGCTGCTGGGCGGGCGCACCTTCTGTTCCTGGGTCTGCCCTTACCACCTGTTGGCGGAGTGGGCGGAGAAACTGCACCTGTTTCTGGCGCGCAAGAAGCTCGTGACCGACCAGAACATGAACCGCCGCCTGCGCACGGCCTTCTGGCTGGTGTTTGCGCTGGCGACCTTCGGCTCGGGCTACACGGTGTTTGAGGCCATCTCGCCGACCGGCATCTTGTCCCGTGCGCTGATCTACGGGCCCGGCGTGGCGCTGTTGTGGGTGGCCGCTCTGTTGCTGTTCGAGATTGTGATCTCCCGCAGAGCCTGGTGCCGTTATGCCTGCCCCATCGGGCTGACCTATGGCGTGGTGGGGATCCTGTCGCCGGTGCGCATCAAGTACAAACTGGATGGCTGCTTTCATGAAGGCGACTGCCGCAAGGTCTGCCTGGTGCCTCACGTGCTGGAGACCGTCGTGAAGGGGCGCGCAGTGGACACCGAGGTGACATTGGGCCCCGATTGCACCCGTTGCGGCTTGTGTGTGGACACCTGCCCTACGGGGTCGCTAACCTTTGATATCAAGGGCTTGTCCAAGCTGCTTTAATGGTCGATCGCCGACTGTTCCATTTGTTCTGACTGAGTTGACACCGTGATCCGTTTTCAAACCGTTACCAAAACCTTCCGGCGCGCCCGGATTCTTGACAACATCGATTTGCAGGTGGGCTTGGGCGAGCGCGTCGCGCTGATAGGCTCCAACGGTGCCGGCAAGACAACGCTGATTCGTTGCCTGCTGGGTGAATACGTCCACGAGGGAACGGTGCTGATCGACGGACGCAATCCGCGCGACCAACGAACCGAGGTGCTGGGCATGATCGGCTTTGTGCCGCAACTGCCGCCCCCCCTCAAGATGCCCGTGGGCCAACTGCTTGCATTTTCCGCCGCGCTGTGCGGTACAGATCCGAAACGCATGCACGAACTGGCCGCACGACTGGGCCTGGACCTCAGTGGCATTCTGACGCGCCCGTTCGTCAAGCTCTCGGGTGGCATGAAGCAGAAGCTGCTGATCGCCATTGCGCTGGGGCGCGATGCCAAGGTGCTGGTCATGGACGAGCCCGCCGCCAACCTGGATCCCCAGGCGCGCAAGATTTTCTTCGAACTACTGGCCGAGCGGGCCAGCAGTGCCACGATGCTGATTTCCAGCCACCGCATCAACGAAGTCTCGTCGCTGGTCAACCGGGTGGTGGAGCTGGACATGGGCAAGGTCGTGCTGGACGACTCGGTGGCGGACGACGTTGCGCTCTCAGGCATGCTGCGCGCGCGCGTCATCAGCAAACGCCAGGAACCTGCCCTGACCAAGGCATTGGGGCTGTGGGACTTTCATGCGCTGGACAACGACATGACGGAGTGGGAGGGACTCGTGGCTGGCCCTGACCGGCTGCGCTTCCTGGGCATGGTGTCGCGCTATGTATCGGTGGTCAACCACGTGTCCATTACCGAAATCGAATCATGAGACGACGCGTTCTGTTACTGCAGGGCTTTGCATTGACACCCATGGCGTCCCTGCTGCTCGCAGCGTGTGGGGAAGACAAGGACATGCCCAATGGCATGGCGGTGTTCAAGTGGGACCGCGACACCTGCACCCGCTGCAAGATGGCAATTTCCGACCATCGCTTCGCCTGCCAGATCCGGGGTGGCCCCAAGGACACCGTCTTCAAGTTTGATGACATCGGTTGCGCCGCCACGTGGCTGGCCGAAAAGGGCAAGGAACATCCCTGGATGGCAGATGCCACCACCCGCATGTGGGTGGCGGACTTCAGCAGCGGCGGCAAACTCTGGCTGCAGGCTGCCTCGGCGCACTATGTCAACGGCAAGGTCTCGCCCATGGGCTACAACTATGCAGCCTACGCCCAGGCCCAGCCGGACAGCATCTCGTTTGACGCCATGGGGCAACGAACCGCCGCCACCTGGCCGGCCAACTGCTACCCACGCGGCACCGATACCGCATCGGCGACTCCAGCGACATCCGCCGTGCTGAAATAATTGAGAATCTGACACACCATGAAACAACTCTGGCTGACGGCCAAACTCGATATGGCGGAATCGCTGCGCGCGCGCTGGTTCCTGATCTACACCCTGGTCTTCGGCGGCATTGTGGCGCTGCTGTTTCTGTTCGGCCTGACCGAGTCGCGCGTGCTGGGCTTCATCGGCCTGTCACGCTTGCTGGTGACCTACATCCAGCTCACCATGGCCATCCTGCCGATCTTTGTGCTGATCACCACCGTGCGCTCGGTGGCCGGTGACCGCGAGGCCGGAGTCTTTGAATACCTGTTGTCGCTGCCGGTGTCGCTGGGCGCCTGGTTCTGGGGGAAGATTCTGGGACGCTACCTGGTGATCTTTCTGCCGGTCTTTGGCGCGATGCTGATGGCCGTGGTGATTGCACTGGTGCGCGGCATTCCGGTGCCATGGGGCATCTTTGGCTACTACACGGCCTTGCTCGCCGTCATGGCGGCCTGCTTTCTGGGCATTGGCATGCTGATCTCGTCACTGGCGCGCAGCACCGACATGGCGCAGGGCGCTGCCTTCATGGTCTGGCTGACGTTCTTGCTGTTCCTCGACCTGATCCTGCTGGGCGTCATGATCCAGGGCAAGGTGGCCCCGGAGATCGCCGTCATGATGGCCCTGGCCAACCCGCTGCAGGTGTTCCGCACTGCGGCGCTGGCGCTCTTTGATCCGCAACTCATCGTATTGGGGCCGTCGGCCTTCGTGATTCTGGATACCTTTGGGGTGCTGGGCTACAAGATCTTTGCGCTGGCCTATCCGCTGGGCTTGGGCCTGGCGTCGGCCACGGCGGGCTATGTGTTTTTCCGCCGCGGGGATCTGCCGTGACGGGTGTTGCCACACGCTGGTGGAAGCACCTGGGCGCGGTTGGCATGGTGGGTCTGCTGGCGGGTCCGTTCGCGTTGGTGCACGGCGCGCCGACATCGGCACCTGCACCTGCACCGGTGCCCGCCGCACCGGTGGACAGTGCCGCGTTGTTTGCAGCGGCGCTTCTCGATCTGGAGGGCCAGCCAACCACCCTGTCCAAATACCGTGGCAAGCCGCTGATTGTCAATTTCTGGGCGCGCTGGTGCGGACCGTGCAAGGTCGAAATCCCCGAGTTGGTCAGTTTGCAGAAGCGCAATTCCGGTGTCGAAGTGTTGGGCCTTAATCTGGAAAACAACCCCGCCACCGTGCGCGACTTTGCCTTTGCCTACGACGTCAACTATCCGGTTTTTCTGACCCGTGAACCGGGGCTGGCGTTGATGCGGGCACTGGGTAATCACAAGACCGTGCTGCCCTTTACCGTGGTGTTGAATCGCCATGGCGCTATCGTCAGCAGCCATATCGGCGCCATGACGCGGGACAGGCTCGATGCGGCCGTGGTTGCGGCGTTGCAGCCGGTGGCTGAGCCCAAGCCGTCACCATGACCACCGAGCACGACATCAACCGGAGCTTTGGCCGCGAGGCGGTCCTGCAGGACGAGCGCCGCGCGCGCATCCGCACCGTGTTCAACGCCGTGGCACGACGCTATGACCTGATGAACGACCTGATGAGCATGGGCATTCATCGCCTGTGGAAACGCACGCTGGCACGGCGCGTGCGCCACGTGCAGGGCAGGGTGGTCGATCTGGCGGGCGGCACGGGGGATGTGGCCCGGCTGTTGCTTGCGCCGGGGCGGCAGGTGACGGTATGTGACCCCAGTCTGGCCATGATGCAGGTGGGCCAGCAGCGCGCGCAAGCCGAGCGCATCGAGTGGCTGGCCGGCGAGGCCGAGCACCTGCCGCTGGCCGACGCCAGTGTGGACCTGCTGACCGTGTCGTTTGGCTTGCGCAACGCCACCCACCTGGAGCGTGCCCTGGCCGAGGCCCTGCGCGTGCTCAAGCCCGGTGGGACGTTTGTCTGCCTGGAGTTCTCCTCCCCCGCCTACTGGCTGGCGCCGCTGTACAACCTGTACTCGTTTCTGGTGATTCCCCGCCTGGGTGCGGCCATTGCGCGCGAACCCATGGCCTACCAGTACCTGGTCGAATCCATACGCCGTTTTCCCCCCCAGCAGGGCTTTGCCGACATGCTGCGCGCGGCCGGGTTTGCCGAGGTGCACTGGGAGAACCTGTCGTTCGGCATTGCCTGCCTGCACTTTGGAACCCGTGCCCATGAAAGCTGATCGCCCGCCTAGCCTGTTAGCCCGGCCCGGCCAGGGACTGCTGGTCTGGTGGACGGCCATACGCCCGCGCACGCTGAGCATTGCCGCAACCCCGGTTGTTGTGGGCTCCGCACTGGCCTGGGCCGACGGATCGTCGCCCGCGTGGGCCGTGTTGCTGGCTACGCTGGCGTGTGCGCTGCTGATACAGGTGGGAACCAATCTGCACAACGACGTTGCCGATTTTGAGCGCGGCACCGACCGGCCCGACCGGGTCGGTCCACTTCGCGTGACGGCTGCCGGCTGGGTGCAACCCGCCAGTGTGCGCAGTGCCGCGCGGGTCAGCTTTGGTCTGGCGCTGGTGCTGGGCCTGTACCTGGTGGTGCAGGGCGGCTGGCCGATTCTGCTGGCGGGTCTGGCGTCGCTGCTGGCGGGCTGGTCGTACTCGGGCGGCGCACGCCCCATCTCGCACACCGCTTGGGGCGAGGTGTTTGTGCTGGTGTTCTTCGGTCTGGTGGCCGTGGCCGGCAGCCACTGGTTGCAGCATGGCGACGCCTATCTGGACGCCTGGTTGTGCGGCGCCACCATCGGGCTGCCCGCTGCCGCCGTGCTGCTGGTCAACAATTTTCGCGATGTCGAGAATGACTTGCGCAGCGGGCGACGCACGCTGGCAGCGCGCTTGGGTGACGCGGGCTCGCAGCGCGCCTACGCGGCCATGGTGTTGCTGCCCTTTGCGCTGGTGCTGCTGTTGGCGCTGCATGGCCGGCCTGGCGTGCTGGTGGCTGCGCTGGCCATCCCGTACGCGTGGTCGCTGCTGCCGCGGCTGCGGCGAAGCGCCACGGGCGCGCAGCTCAACGCCCTGCTGGGCGCCACGGCGCGGCTGGGCCTGCTGCTGGGTGTGCTGCTAACGGTGGGGGTCTTTCTGTGAGACCGGATGTGGTGCAGACGCTGCTGCCCCTGGCGCTGGCGTTCATCATGTTCTACCTGGGCCTGACCCTGGTGGTGGCCGATTTTCGCCAGGTGGCACTGCGGCCCAAGGCGCTGGCGGTGGGGTTGGCGGGGCAGGTGCTGCTGGTGCCCCTGGTCGGGTTCGCGGTGGTGCGCTTTAGTGGCCTGGACCCGGTGATGGCCGTGGGTTTGATGGTGCTGGCCGCGTGCCCCAGTGGGGTCAGCTCCGGGCTGTTGACCCATCTGGCGCGGGGCGATACGGCGCTGGCGATTTCACTGACGGCGGTCACCAGTCTGGCATCGGTAGTGACGCTGCCACTGGTAGTGGGCGCGGCCTACCAAGTCTTCATGGCCAGCCAACTGGCGGTGCAGTTGCCAGTGGCGGCCATGGTCAAAGGCATCTTCGTGCTCACCACTTTACCGGTCCTGCTGGGCATGGTCTTGCGCTGGCGCTTTGCGCCCGTCGTCATGCGCGTGGAGGCCCCCATCGGTAAAGTCACCACGGCCCTGTTCGTGCTGATTGTGCTCAACACCTTTTGGGACCAACGCCAGGTGCTGCTGGACAACCTGCCGACCCTGGGGCCCGCCGTTGTTGTGCTCAATGTGCTGATACTGGGTGGGGCGTATGCCCTGTCCCGCATGACCGGCTTGACCCGGCGTGACCGCATCGCCGTCATCACCGAGTGCGGCTTGAAGAATTCTGCGCTGGGCATTGTGGTCAGCCTGCAGTGGTTGCACCAGCCGGCCATGAGTGCGCCCAGCGTGGTCTATGCGCTGTCGATGAACGCCTTTGCCCTGACGTTTGTCGTGCTGATGCGCAAAACCGTGAAGTGGTGACGACCATGCAGCGCGCAGCCTGGTTTGGCTTGGCTCTGGTCTGCACACTGGCCATTGCGTCCGCCAGCGCCAGCGCGCCATCGTTGCAGGCTTTGATCGATGCCACGCCCCGCGGCGCGACCTTGCGCCTGGCACCGGGTGTCTACGCGGGGCCGGCCACGATACGGGCACCCATGGTGGTTGAAGGCGACCACCAGGCGGTGATCCAGGGCGACGGCCGTGGGACCGTGCTCAGTGTCGAAGCGGATGACGTCACGCTGCGCGGCCTGCGCTTGCAGGGCAGTGGCGATTCCCACGACGGGGTCGATGCGGGCTTGCTGCTGCAAGGCAACGGCCATGTGGTGGAGGACAACAACTTTGAAGACGTGCTGTTCGGCATCCACCTAAAGGCCGTCGACCGCGCGCGGGTCAAGGGTAACCGGGTGACCGGCAAGGCCCTGTCCATGGGTCTGCGGGGCGACGCCATCCGGCTGTGGAACAGCCATGACAACCGGGTGGAGGACAACACCTTCGTCAGGGCGCGGGACATCACCCTGGCCAACTCGCCGCACAACCGCATCACGGGCAACCGCTTTACCGATGGCCGCTACGGCATGCACTTGATCTTTTCACCGCATCTGCATATCGAGGGGAACACGCTGGCCCACACGGGGACCGGCATCGTGGGCTTGTACTCCGCGGATCTGACCATTCGTAACAACCACATCGCCCACGCGCTGACCGATGGCGGCGCAGGTATTGTCATCAAGGAAAGCCCGGGTTCGCGGGTGGAGTACAACCAGATCCTGCACTGTGGTGTGGGCCTGAAGGCAGATGCGTCCCTTGACGCGGGCAACGCACTGGTGGTGCGGGGCAACCAGTTTGCCTACAACATCATTGCGCTGTTTTTCTACGGTGAAGTGGGCGGGCACCAGTTCATAGCCAACCGCTTCGACAGCAACCTGACCACGGTGGCCGTCAGTGCGCCGGGTGTGGCCAGTGCCAACCAGTGGCAGGACAACATGTGGGACGAGTACCAGGGCTTTGACCGCAACCACGACGGCGTGGGCGACACCGCGCATGAACTGTTTCTGTATGCCGACCGCATCTGGATGGAGACCCCCATGGCCACTTTTTTCCGCAACTCCCCCGCGCTGGAAATGCTGGATTTTTTGGAGCGCCTGGCTCCGTTTTCCTCACCCTACCGACTGCTGCGTGACCCAGCGCCCCGCATGCACTAACGTCGCACTCCATTTTTTCTGCTCCAAGGACACTCAACATGATGAAACCAAGCCTTCACACCATCGCCGCCCTGTGCCTGACCAGCTGGGCCGCGCTCTCCCCGGTGCACGCCGCCGACGCCGACACCGACACGGGCCTGGCCCGGGTCACCGAGCTGGCCCAGGTCAACGGCCAGGCCCTGGCTTGCCAGGACATGGACGCGGTCGCCAAAGCCAAGAAGCTGATGCTGGCCCACGCCCCCAAGACGCCCCGCTTTGGCAGCGCGTTTGAAGAGGCCACCAACACGAGCTACCTGGCGCAAGTGCGCGGCACCGCGCCGTGCCCCGACGCTGCCGCCTTTGCCAGCAAGCTGGCTGCGTTGGCCAAGGCTTTGCAGACTGACTTGCCTGCCACCGCGACCGGTGTGAAGTGACATGCCGGTCTTGAATCGCGGCGCGTGCTTGGGTGCCTGCGCACTGGTGCTGGCGTTGTCGGTGACATCGGCCGTGTTTGCGCAGAGTGACGCGGCCAGCAAGCCACCACCGGCAGATGCGTCCGCCCAGGCGATCTCCACGCCGCGCTATTTGCTGATGGCGCCCAACGGGCGCTCGGTCACGTCCGAAGATTTTCGGGGCCGCCTGCAACTGGTCAGCTTTGGCTTCACCTCGTGCCCGGATGTCTGCCCGACCACGCTGCTGGAGATGACCCATGTGCTGACAGCGCTGGGTGCCAGGGCCCAGTACCTGCAGCCCATCTTCATTACCGTGGACCCGCAGCGCGACACGGCGCAGGTGCTGGGCGCCTACACCGCGGCGTTTGATGCGCGCATTTTGGGGCTGACCGGTCCAGCCGCCCTGGTGCAGCGGGCCGCCGCCAATTTCAAGGTGCAGTTTGAAAAAGTCCAGGAGCCCGGCGCCGGCCCGGACGTCTACACCATGGACCATTCGGCCGGCATGTTCCTGCTGGGCCCCGACGGCAACCTGGTGGCCAAGTTTGGTTATGGCGCACCGGTGACCGAGATCACCGAGCGCATCCAGCACTGGCTGACCGTGGCTGGCAAATGAAACGCCGTGAACTGTTGGGCCTGATGGGTGGTGCGGGCCTGGGCTGGTCGGTGTTGCCCGGCGCAGCCCGTGCCGCGCAACCCGCAAGCGATGCCGGTGCGCAGCGCGTGGTCATTGTCGGTGGGGCGTGGGCCGGCCTGAGCGCGGCGCGCGAACTGCGCCTGCGTGCGCCCGAGCTGGACGTGCTGGTGATCGACCGCGAGCCCGTGCTGCGCGCGCTGCCCTTGAGCACCCCGTGGCTGGTGGACCGCACACCCGAGCGCCTGCCGCGCCTGGACCGGGCGGCACTGGCCGCGCAACTGGGCTACCGGTTTGTGGCCGCCGACGTGCAGCGCATCGACCGCGCGCAGCGCAACGTCGTCACCGCGCAGGGCGGCCCGTATGCGTATGACTGGCTGTTGATGGCAACCGGCGTCTCCTACGACTACGGCGCGTGGTTTGGCGCCGACACCCAGGCGGCACAGGCCGCGCAAAACTTGTACCCCGCAGGCTTCGTCGCCAGCGAGCTGGATTTACTCAAAGCACGCCTGCAAAGCTTCACCGGCGGCAACCTGCTCATCAACGTGCCCGCGCCGCCCAACCGCTGCCCGCCCGCGCCCTACGAGCGCGCGATGCTGCTGGCCTGGTGGCTCAAGACCCGGCGCATCAAGGGCCGGGTCACCGTGCTGGACGCAGGCGGCGGCATGCCCCGCTTCACCCGCCTGTTTGCCGAGCGCTACCCCGACCACATCGACTTTCAACCCCACACCACCATCCGTGCGGTCGATCCGTTTGCGCGCACCGTGTCCACCGACGACGGCGACGTGCACTTCGACCATGCCATGCTGCTGCCACCCCTGCGCGCCAGTGCCGTGGTGGAGCAGGCGGGTCTGCTGGGCCACGACACGCAAGGCCAGCCCACGCGCTGGGCCGGTGTCGACCCGCTGCGCCTGCGCGCGCCGCAGGACGAGCGGGTGTTTCTGGCCGGCGACCTGCTCGACACCGTCTCGCCCCTGTTTGGCCACTACCCCAAGACGGCCCACATGGCCACCCGCCTGGGCGTGGCCGCCGCCCAGCAGATTGCCGCGCGCAGCCGCAGTGGCGGCGCCCACGCCACCGAGCCACCGCTGGCCCTGCCGCACAGCGTGTGTCACGTGTGGCTGAATGCTGACCCGGCAGAGCAGCTGCGCATCGAAACCCAGTACCGCCTGCGCGGCGACGGCCTGATCACCCAGGCCGTGAGCCAGCACGACAACCCGCAGCCGCGCGGTGAAGACCTGCAGTGGGGGTTGGGGCTGTATGCCGATGCGCTGGGTGTTAAGTAGTGAAATGTGCCTCTAGCCCTCGTGAAATAAGCTTGCATAGCTATTAATTACGTAGCAATTTGGTTTTGTGAATGGACGATCCTCATGGGCCGAGGGGCGTGGGCTATATTGCAGGCCTGATGCGCCGGGATAGGCGACGGACTTAAGGGGGAATCAATGCCAATCTCTTGGAACAAACATTAGGGCGCACAGAATGCAGATCCGTTCGCTTACCCCCGAAGACGCCTCGGCGTTCCATGCATTGCGTCTACGCGGCCTGCAGGAGTGCCCCACGGCGTTCGCATCGAGCTTCGAGGAAGAGTTTGCAACGCCCATCGCCGAAATCGAGCGACGCCTTCTACCAAAGCCCGAAGCCGCGATCTTTGGTGCGTTCGAGGATCAAACTCTTTTGGCGCTTGTCGGCATACGACGCGAAGGCATGGTGAAACTGGCGCATAAGGCCTTTGTCTGGGGCATGTATGTTGCGCCGGAGGCGCGCGGTCGCGGTGTCGGCGCCGAGCTTCTGAAGTACGCGTTGGCATACGCGGGCACGACGTTGCGCGTCCGTCAGGTGAACCTTGGCGTCAATACGAGAAACACAGCTGCCGTCGCTCTTTACAGGAAGCTTGGCTTCACAGAGTTCGGTCTTGAGTGCGAATTCCTGCAAGTGAACGGCGACCTTCACGACGAATACCAGATGGTCTGTCGGGTCAGCAGTCCTGCGTAACTGAAGCCATCATGCCCATAGCCATTCGCACTGCCACAACTGCTGACGCCACAGCAATTTGCGATGTGGTCCGACGATCCATTGCTGCGTGTTGTGTCGCAGACCATCGTAATGATCCAGACATTGTCTCGGCGTGGCTACAGAACAAAACCCCGGAGAACGCGGCTGTGTGGATTGGGTCGGTTGATGCCATTGCCGTGGTAGCCGTGCGCGGCAGCGATCTTGTCGGCTTTGCGCTGCTCAACCGCGATGAACTTGCCCTGTGCTACGTCGCACCGGAAGCGCTCTACCAAGGTGTAGGCAAAGGACTCTTGCGCGCCATCGAATCGCTCGCCTTGTCGCGCGGTGTTTCCGCGCTTCGACTGGACAGCACGCGGACGGCGCGCGATTTCTATGCGCGCAACGGCTTCAGTGTTTCCGGCCCGGTCCAGGTTTGGGCGGGCTTGGAAGGGACGCCCATGGTGAAGCACTTGACGGCTGAACCTTCGCCGTTGCCCGCCGGTTGCAGATAGAACGAAAGCACACAGGATGAATCCTCTCCCCGAAACCCTCACCACTGCCCGCTTGCACTTGCGCTGTCCGGTCATCGACGACGCAGGCGCGATTTTCCGGTCTTATGCGCAAGACCCGCAGGTCTGCCGCTTCATGATTTGGGTGCCACATGCCTCGGTGGCAGTCACTGAAGATTTCATGGCGTCTTGTGTGGCGGCGTGGGCGAGTGGAAGCCGCAAGGCCTTTGTCATCACAGAACTCGGAGAGTCCGAGCCCATTGGAATGCTCGAAGCCAGAATGCAGGGCTCGACGGTCGATATCGGCTATGTATTGGCAGCCTCTCACTGGGGGCGGGGACTCATGCCAGAGGCCATTCAATCGCTCACTGTGGCGGCCCTCCAGAGCCCAGAAATTTTTCGTGTTCAGGCAACGTGCGACAGCGAAAACACTCCGTCGCAACGCGCGCTTGAAAAGGCGGGGTTCAACCGAGAGGGGCGCATGGAGCGCTACACGGTCCATCCCAACATCTCCTCTGCTCCCCGAGCGTGCTTCATGTATGCGAAGTGCAGGTGACATACGAAGAGGAGCTGACATGCGTGCGTTGAAACTGAGCAAGGCCTTTACCTTGATGGAGTCGGGCCCTGTTGTGCTGGTGACGACCCATGATGAACAGAAAGACAACATCATGACCATCTCCTGGACCATGGTGATGGATTTCACGCCGGTGTTTGCGATCACCACGGGCGACTGGAATCACTCTTGCGCGGCGTTGCGAAAAAATAAGGAGTGCGTCATTGCCATTCCCACGGTGGACATGTTGGACAAGGTAGTCGGTATAGGGACGTGCTCGGGTAAGGACACCGACAAGTTCGCCAAGTTCAAGCTCACGCCGGTGAAGGGAAAAATCGTCAGAGCACCCTTGATCATGGAGTGCCTCGCCAACATGGAGTGCAAGGTCATCGACGTTATTGAAAAGCACAACATCTTCGTGCTGGAGGTGGTGGCCGCCTACATCGATCCCACGCGCAAGGAGCGGCGCGTGGTGCATGCGATTGGCGACGGAACCTTCATCGTCGACGGGCGCAGGATGGATCGCAAAATGATGATGGCCTCCAGGCTTCCGTCTGGCGTTTAGTGTTCCAGGGCCTCTGGGCAAAAATTCACATGGAAAACTAGCCGGTAGCCCTCGTGAAATGGACGTATACAGCTATCAAATATGTAGCGTTTTGGGTGTGCTCGTGCTTGGGCTATATTGCAAGCCTGATGCGCCAGGATAGGCGACAGACCAAAGGGGGAATTCATGGAACCATTTTTCGGGAACAGACGCTACGGGTCGCATGGGTGAGCGGGCTGTTGCGCTTGGGAGTGAATGCGGTCTGCGCTGCAATCCAATTTATTCCGGCGGATATCCTGGGATGCCAGGATATCCGCCCATCTACATCACGTTAAGCCACTATGAGCACGCCGCGCATTTGTGTCGACTTCAATGAAATGCCGTGTGCTGGAGAGGTGCTTCTGTCGCAGGAAGACAGCAAGATAGATTCGAGCGGATCGTTGGTTCATTTCCATGAGGGAAAAGAGGTGACGGTGTATATGGATGACTGCGACGAGAACGGCAATCCGGACCGACTGATCGCGAAGGGCAATGCAATGCGAAACGGCCACGGCGGTTGGACTGCTGCCGCACGCTGGTTGCTCAAGATAGACGAGGACGGGATTCGTCACGAATCTGAGACACATCGGCATGGGTAAAAAGTGGTTTAACAGGTTCGTTGACTGGACCCACAACGGCAGGACGCGCTCCTGCCAATCTTCACAACTGAGTGAGCCGTTGTGGTCCATTCACGGCCGACGTTAGGCTCAAAATCCGTCGCACTTAGAAAGGCTCTTCCCAAATGAAAAGAGACATGGAACTAGTGCGATCCATCCTACTGGATCTTGAAGGCCGTAAGCCGGATCTTTCGCGCAAGGACGACTTCGGATACGAGCGGGAAAAAGTTGCTTCCGACCTCGGCGCTGACGTCGATGCTTTGAATTACCACCTCACACTATTGTTCGAAGCTCAGCTAATCGATGGCTGGGCTTTGCGTGGTCTGACTCATCCGCCTGGTAAGGCGCTCCGACTCGACAGTGACTATGTGTTCCACGTGGTGCCTAGACACTTGACTTGGGAAGGTCATGAGTTCCTAGAATCAGTGCGTGACGCGGAAATCTGGAAGAAGACTAAGGGCGCAGCGTCGAGCATCGGGTCATTCGGCCTGGACACATTGAAGGAATTGGCCAAAGGATTCATTAAAACCAAGATCAAGGACCACACAGGGGTTGAGCTGTGAACCGCTTGCACCGCCATGGGCCTAACGAAGTTGTCGAATGGAACCACAACGGCGGCCGTTATGTGCGCTATTCTTCAAAGCTGAGTGCGCCGTTGCGGCCCATTCACGGCCAACGTTATGCCTTCTAAGTATCGGCGCGTGATTGAACTGGAACTTTGGTCGCGGCCATCGTTCAACTTGCCTATGGATATCGGAAAGCAGGAAATTGCTCCACGATGTATCAATGATCTGAAATTACCTGAAGGTGTAGTGCTTGGGCTGTCAGAGATCCCTGATCCAATTGACTCAAAGAACCTTGGCACGGCGCTCGCTGCGGGTGAACTGTCACGACAGGAGTTCGATGAATTTTGTGCACGCAATGGGCTTGAGGCCGAGGTTAGTTCAATTGATAGCGCCGCAAAATTTCTTGAATATGTCTATGGCCGGGGGCTCGCGTGGGTTCACTTGACAGCGTCAGATGAAGGAGTTGCTATGGGGCAGCGCATAAATGCATGGGCGCACTCTGAGGGTTACTGCCTCGTGGAGCCCTATAGTCATTGCTTCTTGAAAGAGGCCAGTCTTGAGCATTTGCTTCCATCAGATGCATAGCAGTTTGCTCGGTGCGGACACGCAGCCGCAGCATGCTGCTTCGTGGCATATGCTGCGTGCCGGGCAGCGCCAACGTTGACGCGAAAACATGTCCAGAGAAGTCTGCATCGTTTCCGCCCGCGATGGTATGAGTCTTACGCTCTCTAATTTCGTGAGTGAGGATGCCTCTCATATTTCTGAATCTTTTCTTGTCGAGGTAAAGGCATACGGCATGCGAGCTGAATCTAGGGCGTCTACATACATGGCCAATGACCTCGGGGCTTTCTTTCAATCTATCGCCACTGAGTGGAAAGGCTGGAAGGGCGAAAAGCTGTGGAGTACGCTCGAAAACGAACTGGAGTTGAAAGCAACGTCGGACTCTCTCGGTCACGTCCGTTTGGAGTTCGTCCTGCGCAAACCTCATACGGGTTTTAACTGGGAGGTTCGTGCTGCGCTCGAGTTGGAGGCGGGGCAGCTCGATGGAATCGCGCAAGATGTGCAGCTGGCCTGGAATGCGCCTGAATAGGTCACGCTTCCCCATGCCCACCCGAATCCACGCCATTCACGCTGACATCACCAAGCTGCCGGTGCAGGCCATCGTGAACGCGGCCAATGCGTCACTGCTGGGCGGGGGTGGCGTGGACGGCGCGATTCATCGCGCGGCGGGGCCAGATTTATTGCGCGCGTGCCGGCTGCTTGCTGGGTGCAATACTGGCGATGCCAAGCTGACGCAAGGCTATAGGCTGGCCGCCCACTATGTCATCCACACGGTCGGACCGGTGTGGCACGGTGGCGCGCAGGGTGAGCCGGCGCTTCTGGCGTCGTGCTACCGCCGGTGCCTGGAGATCGCTGCTGCGCAGGGGATTCGCACACTCGCGTTCCCTTGCATCAGCACGGGTGTCTACGGATACCCGATCGAACCGGCCGCGCGCATTGCGGTCGCCACGGTACGATCAGCCGTGCAGACCTTCACGGAGATTCAGGAGGTGGTGTTCTGCTGTTTCTCGGACAGTGATACTGCTGTTTACGAACGGCTGTTGCGTGAACCGACGTGGGAGTAGGTCCGCTCAGTGCCGCGCGTACACGCTGGTGCGCCCATCCATCCCCACCAGCATCGTGTTGAACGCCTCCCGCCGAATCTCCTTGGGTTGCCCCGAGGCGTTGTCGAGGATGGTGCAGGCGGTGTCGCAAATCGGGTTGTAGCTCTCGCGCCCGGGTGCACCGCGCGGCAGGCCAGGTACGGCCAGGCCGCGCGCGCGGGGTTGCTCCTTGAGCAGCAGCAGGATGTCTTCGGCCGGCACGTGGCCCTCGACAAAATAGCGACCGATCTTGGCGGTGTGCACGGACTCCAGTGCCGTCGGAACGTTGAGCCAGCGTTTGATCTTGGGCATGTCGGCCTGCAGTTTTTCTTCGATGGTGACCACGAAGCCGTTTTGTCGCAGGTGGTCGGCCCAGTCGATGCAGGCCAGGCAGGGGCTGGGTGCGTAGACGACCACGGCCGGCAGGGCGGCCACAACCGGCTCTGCCGCATGGCCGACCAAGGGGGCCAGCACGTTGGCCAGCAGCATGGCTCCCAGTGCGATTCGGCGGCGCATCAGCAGCCCTTGACCGGTTTACCGGGCTTGCAGCCCTTGAGAATCCACAGCGAAATTTCGCCGGCTATTTCGTCTGCACGCACCTTGCGCGCCATGCTCAGCACGTCACGCCCGTCGTTGGTTTTGAGCAGGGGGTCGGAACCGGCCTGCAACAGCAGCATGGCGTTGTCCTTGCGTGTGGAGAACGCCGCCATGTGCAAGGGGGTGCGGCCGTCGGTGTCGCGCGCATTGGGGTTGGCACCGGCAGCCAGCAGCGCTTTAAGAGGGCCGCTGTCGCCGTTCATGGCGGCGTAGTGCAGGGGGGTGGCGCCCAGCGGTGTGCGGATGTCGCGGTTCTGCGGTGACGCTTTCAAAAGACCTTCGATGTCCTTGCGCGTACCCATGCGCGCGGCGTCGTGCATGGGGGTTTCATTCATGCCCGACAACGCGTCAGCGGCTGGCTGGGTTTGCGCCCAGGTTAGTGGAAGTGTGAAGCCGACGAACAAGGCCACCAGCACTGTTTTTAGAGTCATCAATCGTTTCATGCCGTTGCCACCGTGCAATGTGTCAGGGTTGACCTGACTGGATCAGGGTCAAATAGGCCAGAATATCCTGCAGGTCCTGGGCCTTGAGCTGGTTGAGTATGCCGACCATTTCCACTTCGTCATGTGAGCGTTCGCCTTTGACAAAGGACGTCATTTGTTTCATCAGGTAATTACTGTATTGGCCCACCAGACGCGGAAACTTGCCGCGGCCCATGCCGTCCTTGCCGTGGCAGGCAAAGCATTCCTTGTTGTAGATTTTTTTGCCGTTGTCCAGATCGCCCGGCGCGCGGGGAATGATCATGACCTTTTCCATGGCGGTCAGGCGGGTCAGGGCATCGTCGTCGGGCTTGAATTCTGGCCATTGGGTGGGCAGTTCGATGGCAGCCAGGTAGGCGGAAACGTCCTCTACATCCTGGTCCGACATCTCGCGTTCCTGCGTGTACGGAAACATGGGCAGGTTGACGCGGGTGCGGGCGCGAAACGACTTGAGCTGATCGGCAATATGGGCTGCGCGCTGCCCGGCGATGCGGGGGTACTCGCCCTTCTTGCCGCCCTGGCCGAATTCGCCGTGGCAGCCAGCGCAGGTGGCGTTGATCTCCTTGCCTTTTTCAAGATTTTGGGCGCTGACGAACGGTGCCGTGCAGACAAGTAAGAGGCAAAGCAGCAGTGTTTTCATCATGGTTCCGGGGCCAACCCCCGCGGGCTTTCGGGCTGGGCCATTGTGGCCCGTTTGGCCCGGCAGCACATTGAAACAAGATAAGTTTTGCCGAACTTCACATCAGCAGGTGCTCGCCTGCGTTGTCGCCGCCCAGGGTCACGTAGTTCACCTTGCGGATGTCCATCAGTTTCTTGCCGCCGGAGTAGCTGATGGAGCTTTGCACGTCCTGCTCCATCTCAATGAGAGTGTTGGCCAGCTTTCCCTTGATGGGCTCCAGAATGCGCTTGCCCTCGACGTGCTTGTATTCGCCCTTGTTGAAGTCACTGGCCGAGCCGTAGTATTCCTTGAACAGCTTGCCGTCCACTTCCACCGTTTGCCCCGGGCTCTCTTCATGGCCGGCGAACAGGGAACCAATCATCACCATGGTGGCGCCAAAGCGGATGCTCTTGGCGATGTCGCCATGGTCACGGATGCCGCCGTCGGCAATGATGGGCTTGGTGGCCACGCGGGCGCACCACTTGACGGCCGACAGCTGCCAGCCACCGGTGCCAAAACCGGTCTTGAGCTTGGTGATGCAGACCTTGCCCGGGCCGATGCCCACCTTGGTCGCGTCAGCGCCCCAGTTCTCCAAATCGATCACCGCCTCGGGTGTGGCCACATTGCCGGCGATGATGAAGGTGCCGGGCATCTTGCCCTTGAGGTAGATGATCATGTCGCGCACGCTGTCGGCATGGCCGTGGGCGATGTCAATGGTCACGTACTCGGGCGTCAGGCCCAGTTCGGCCAGGGTGTCCACCGTGGCGTAGTCGGGTTTCTTGACTCCCAAGGAGATCGAGGCATACAAGCCCTTGGACTTCATGTCTTTAACGAACTGGACGTTGTCCAGGTCGAAGCGGTGCATCACATAGAAGTAGCCGTTCTGTGCCAGCCATACGCAGATGGTTTCGTCGACCACCGTCTTCATGTTGGCGGGGACCACGGGGATGCGAAAGCGCCGTCCGCCGAGTTCCACGCTGGCGTCGCATTCCGAGCGGCTCTCCACGCGGCACTTGCGGGGCAGCAGCAGGATGTTGTCGTAGTCAAAAATTTCCATGGCCCAAGCTCCAGATTTGTTCAAGTTGGGGTCAGAGCACATCACTGCGTGAGTGGTCCGACCCGCAAAGGATTACGAAGAATAGGCGCTTGGACGGGACTCGGCAAAAAAAACCGGGTCCCAATTGCTTGGGCCCGGTGACCGATTGTATACAAAATCGGTGGATGTGGGGGTTTTGTCAAATGTGCCCGAGCAGGGCGTCGTCTTTGAGTTTGGCGTCGGCAGGGTTCTCGCCCATCCAAACGCCCATGGCGGCACGGAACAGTTCGGGCTCGCGCATGGGGTCGCCCTGCATCTTTCCGCCGATGTAGATCACTAGGCCGGTCACCGGAATCCAGTCCAGCGTCATCACTTCGCCGGGTTTCAACACGCGGTTGGCCTTGAACACATTGCCGATGTTCATCATGCCGGGAATCAGCTTGGCCATGTCGCCCTTGTTGGCCGTGGCGTCGACGCTGCGGCTCAGCATCTTGAGAATCTGGCCGGTGTCAACCTCGCGGATGGCGGTCAGGACCAGTCGCTTGGGGCCGGGTGTGGTGCTGAGTGCCTCCAGCGTAGTGAACTTCTGTTTGGCGTAAATCTGGGCCGAGTACTGGGGCGTTTTGCCATTCGAGACAATGCCAGCACCGTTGAGCAGCAGGGTGTTGTTGTAGATCGTCAGGCTGTCTTCGAACTTGATGCCGCCAACGTCCAGCGTGCCCGCATATCCGGACGCGGCCAACAGCACCGTGGCCGTAGCAACCTGGAGAAATGTGCAAAGCTTGGATGTGAATGTCATTCAACGCAGGGCCTTATACGGGTAGAGCGGGGCCATGATACTGGTTGAAGCGGGGTTTTGGTGGTCATTGGGGAAGACACCTAGAGGGTGTCCAGACCAGTTACCTCGGGCTTTCTACAATCGGGCATGATTTCAAGCACTCCACGCGCAACCGCCGCTGCAAGCTCCCCCCTACTGGCTACCCTGAACCCCGAGCAGTGTGCAGCCGTCACCCTGCCTGCGGAACACGCGCTGATACTGGCCGGTGCCGGTTCGGGCAAGACCCGGGTGCTGACCACGCGGATTGCCTGGCTGTTACAGAACGGTTACGTCGCACCCGGCGGCATCCTGGCCGTGACCTTTACCAACAAGGCGGCCAAGGAGATGATGACGCGGCTCAGCGCCATGCTGCCGGTCAACGTGCGCGGCATGTGGATTGGCACCTTCCACGGCCTGTGCAATCGCTTCCTGCGCGCGCACTTCAAAATGGCCAACTTGCCGCAGGCCTTTCAGATTCTGGATACGCAGGATCAGCTCTCGGCGATCAAGCGTTTGTGCAAGCAAAACAATATCGACGATGAGCGTTTTCCGGCCAAGCAGATGCAGTGGTTTATCAGCGGTTGCAAGGAGGACGGATTGCGTCCGAATATGGTGGAAGTGCGCGACGACGAGACCCGGCGCAAGGTCGACATCTACCAGCTGTATGAAGAGCAGTGCCAGCGCGAGGGCGTGGTGGATTTTGGCGAGCTGATGCTGCGCTCGTACGAGTTACTGCGCGATAACGATCCGATTCGCGAACACTACCAGCGGCGTTTCCGCCACATCCTGATCGACGAGTTCCAGGACACCAACAAGCTGCAGTACGCGTGGATCAAGATGCTGGCCGGGCAGGGTAGTGATGCGAGCCCCGACACACCCGGCGGCGCCGTGATCGCCGTGGGCGACGACGACCAGAGCATTTATGCGTTCCGCGGCGCGCGTGTGGGCAATATGGCCGACTTTGTGCGCGAGTTCAATGTGCAGCACCAGATCAAGCTGGAACAGAACTACCGCAGCTACAGCAACATCCTGGATTCGGCCAACGCGCTGATCAGCCACAACAGCAAACGCCTGGGCAAGAACCTGCGCACCGACCAGGGCCCCGGTGAGCCGGTGCGGGTGTACGAGGCGTCCACCGACTTTGCCGAGGCGCAGTGGATGGTCGAAGAAATGAAGAATCTGGTGCGCGACAACGGCACCGAGGCTGGTTACGCGCGCAAGGAGATTGCCGTGCTCTACCGCAGCAATGCGCAAAGCCGGGTGATTGAAACGGCACTGTTCAATGCCGCCATGCCCTACCGTGTGTACGGCGGCCTGCGCTTTTTTGAGCGCGCCGAGATCAAGCACGCGCTGGCCTACCTGCGCCTGCTGGAGAACCCCAACGACGACACCAGTTTCATGCGCGTGGTGAACTTTCCGGCCCGCGGCATTGGCGCGCGCAGCCTGGAGCAGCTGCAGGATGTGGCCCGCGCAACGGGTTGCTCCTTGCACGATGCGGTTAGCGCCGTGCCGGGGCGCGCCGGTGCCGCGGTGGCGGGATTTGTCGCCAAGATCGACGTGCTGCGCGAGCAAACCGCGGGCATGAACCTGCGCGACATCATTGCGCAGATGCTGGAGCACAGCGGACTGATAGACCACTACAAGGCCGACCGTGAAGGTGCCGACCGGCTGGAGAATCTGGACGAACTGGTTAACGCCGCCGAAAGCTTTGTCATGCAGGAAGGCTTTGGCCGGGATGCGGCCGCGATGACGGTCGCCGCTGCGGGTCAGAGCCCGGCCAGCCAGGGGCTGGATATGAATGCCCCCGAATTGCCGCCCGACGTGTTGATGGATACCGGCGAGACCCTGTCACCGCTGGTCGCCTTCCTGACCCACGCGGCACTGGAGGCGGGTGACAACATGGCCGAGGCCGGGCAGGACGCCATCCAATTGATGACCGTGCACTCCAGCAAGGGCCTGGAGTTCGACTGCGTGTTCATCACAGGCATGGAAGAGGGCCTGTTTCCCCACGAAAACTCCATGAACGACCGCGACGGCCTGGAGGAAGAGCGCCGCCTGATGTATGTGGCCATTACCCGGGCGCGCAAGCGCCTGTACCTGAGCCACTCGCAGTCGCGCATGCTGCACGGGCAGACGCGCTTCAACATGAAAAGCCGCTTCTTTGAGGAGCTGCCCGAGGAAGCGCTGAAGTGGCTGACGCCCAAGAATCAGAACTTCGGACGCAGCTGGAGTGCCGACTCTGCTATGGATTCAGTAGCGCCTAATGCAGGTTTTACGAGGGCTGGAACCTCTTTTGGCCAGACGGTTGCGCGCAAGGAGGAGCCCAAGCACGGCCTGCGCCTGGGGATGCTGGTGTTCCATGCCAAGTTTGGCGAGGGCACCGTGTTGACGCTGGAAGGCGCGGGGGACGATGCGCGGGCTCAAATCAACTTTCCCCGCCACGGCACCAAGTGGCTGGCACTCAGCGTGGCCAAGCTGACGCCAGTTCCGTAGATCCACACGTTTTCGGAACGAAAAAAAGCCCGGTCGGTGCCGGGCTCTTTCGGGGAGGCGCAAAGCGCCGGGGCTTAGCGTGTGACCGGTGCGACCTGCAGCAGACGGGTCACGTCCTTGTCGTTGGGCAAGGCGTAGTCGTAGGCGCGGATGATGCGGCTGTCTTCGGTGCGCACAAACTTCAGGCTGACATAGGTGAAGTTGGCGGCGGCCGAGTAGGTGCCAACCAGAACCATATTGGCGTTGTGGCTGCGTGCAATGTCCTTGATCTCGCGCGACAGCAGCAGTTCGCCGGTCTCTTCACGGATGAAGACGTCGCCGCGCAGTTTCATTTCCTTGACGTTGAAGCCAGCGGTCGCCATCTGGGAGGCGTACTGCTCGGACAGCGTGCGGCCCAAAGGTGCGGTGCGGCGCATGTCATTGACGTTGACAATGGTGGCGACCAGGACCGGTGTGTCACCCGAGGGGCCGCGGTCATAGTTTTCGACCAGCTTGCTGATGGCGTCCTTGTTCAGGGCGACAAACTTGCTGGACGCTGCGTCGTCATAGGTGGGGTCAACCCGGGTATTGGTGGGGCTGCCGCATGCAGCCAGCATGACCACCGCAGCGGCCGTGGTGAGGATCAGTTTGAAGTTCATGGGCCTACTACCTTCATGACTTGGGGTGCGCGGTACTGCAGCAACGTGGTGTCTGCTTCTTCCACGTAGTACACGTCGGTCTTGCGCACCAGATAACGTCCACCGGAGGCGATCGTAGTGGTCAGGATCAGCTCGGTGTGGGTGGGACCGCCTGAGCTTTCGCTGAGGATGTAGTCGGCACCGGCAGCAGCGACCAGACCTCCAGCCATTTTGGCGCCTTCGGCTGCGGTGCGCAATCCGTAGGCGGCGTACAAGCCAGTGGTGATCATGGTCAAGCGGCCGGGAACAAAGTGGGGACGCGGGCTGTTGTGGCGCACCACCTGGGT
>Ga0208514_100365_pt1 | contig 26996 bp, 21 predicted proteins | sample LakWasMet70_HOW9_2_FD_183900 | JGI IMG/M metagenome (GOLD analysis project Ga0208514, IMG submission 183900) | Freshwater sediment methanotrophic microbial communities from Lake Washington under simulated oxygen tension - Sediment Metagenome... | ecosystem: Environmental > Aquatic > Freshwater >...
CTTGTTGGTCGCAACCTATTCTTTCGGCACAGGGCAAGGTTCTGGGCACCTTTGCCATTTACCACCGACTGCCGACCAAGCCAGAGCCTGATGATCTGGTGTTGATCGAGGACGAAGCCCGACTCGCCGCTCTGGCCATTGAAAAATCCGCGGCAGAAGCGCGGTTGCAGTTGTCGGCTAGCGTGTTCGACCACGCCCGCGAGGGCATCATGATCACCGACGCGGGCGGCCTGATCGTCGAGGTCAATGACATGTTTTCAACCATCACGGGCTACAGCCGTGACGAGGCGTTGGGCCGAAACCCCCGTTCGCTGCTGCGTTCGGGGCGACACGGCAGCGAGTTCTACGCAGCCCGGGCCAAGGCTCTGGAAGAAAATGGCTACTGGAGTGGCGAGGTCTGGAACCAGCGCAAGAATGGCGAAGTGTTTGCCGAGATGCTGACCATCAGTATGGTGCGCGATGCGCAAGGTGCGCCGCAAAATTATGTGGCGCTGTTCACCGACATCACCCCCATGAAGGAGCACCAGCGCCAGCTGGAGCACATCGCCCATTTTGACGCGCTCACCTGCCTTCCCAACCGTGTGCTGCTGGCTGACCGCCTGCAGCAGGCGTTGACGCAGAGCCAGCGCCGGGGCTTCTCGGTCGGCGTGGTGTACCTGGACCTGGATGGCTTCAAGACGGTCAACGATACCCATGGGCATGGCCTGGGGGACGAGCTGCTGGTCGCACTGGCGCAGCGCATGAAAGGCGCATTGCGCGACGGCGATACCCTGGCCCGCATCGGGGGAGATGAGTTTGTCGCCGTGCTGGAGGATCTCGAGAACATGCACGATACCGAGCCGGTACTGGAGCGCCTGCTGCGCGCGGCCGCGGCACCGGTTGTTTTGGGGGATATCAGCCTGCAGGTGTCGGCCAGCATTGGGCTGACCGTCTATCCGCAGGATGGTTCCGAGGTGGACCTGCTGCTGCGCCACGCCGACCAGGCCATGTATGTGGCCAAGCAGGCGGGCAAGAACCGCTACCACCTGTTTGACGTGGTCCAGGACACGGCGGTCAAGACCCAGCACGAGAGCCTGGAGCACATTCGCGGGGCGCTGGCGCGGCAGGAGTTTGTGCTGTATTACCAGCCCAAGGTCAACATGCGCACGGGTGCGGTGATCGGCGCCGAGGCCCTGATCCGCTGGCAACACCCCGAGCGCGGGCTGCTGGCGCCGGTGGCCTTTTTGCCTATCATTGAAAACGATCCCCTCAGCGTGGCCGTGGGCGAATGGGTCATTGCGGCGGCACTGCAGCAAATGCTGCAATGGAAAGCGCAAGGCCTGGAGGTGGCAGTGAGCGTGAACATCGGGGCGCGCCAGCTGCAGCAGGACGACTTTGCACAGCGACTGACGCAGTTGCTGGCGCGCTACCCCGGTGTGGCGCCGCAGTTGCTGGAGCTGGAGATTCTGGAGACCAGCGCGCTGGAGGATATGGCCCAGGTATTCCAGGCCATCCAGGCCTGCCAGGCATTGGGCGTGCGGTTCGCGCTGGACGATTTCGGCACCGGCTACTCGTCACTGACGCACCTGCGCCATTTGCCCGCCGAGGTCATCAAGATCGACCAGAGCTTTGTGCGGGACATGCTGGAAGACGCCGATGATCTGGCCATCGTGACCGGTGTCATCGGCCTGGCCGCAGCTTTCCGTCGGGAGGTGATCGCCGAAGGGGTGGAGACCACGGCGCATGGGCTACAGCTGCTGGCGCTGGGCTGTGTGATGGCCCAGGGCTATGGCATTGCCCGACCCATGCCGGCTGCCGATCTACCCGCCTGGGTGGCCAGCTGGCGCCCGGATGTGGCCTGGACGGTGATTCAGTGATCGCTATATAAAAGATAGCGATATATCCATATTTGACGAGGGCTACAGCCTCAAATGCCTCTGGCTCTCTCCGCCTTGAACTGCGCCCTGAAGGCGCCAAACGCACCCGCATCCAGCGCTTCGCGCACCTCGCGCATCAGGTTCAGGTAGTAGTGCAGGTTGTGCACCGTGGCCAGCATGGGGCCTAGCATCTCGCCGCAGCGGTCCAGGTGGTGCAGGTAGGCCCGGCTAAAGCCTTCGCGCCCGCCCTGGTCCCAGGAGACGCCTGAGGTGCCGGCGCAGGCATAGCAGGTGCAGCTGGTGTCCAGCGGCTGCGGGTCGGTCTTGTGGCGGGCGTTGCGAATCTTCAGGTCGCCATGGCGGGTGAACAGCGTGCCGTTGCGCGCGTTGCGGGTGGGCATCACGCAGTCGAACATGTCCACGCCTTCGGCCACGCCCTGCACCAGGTCCTCGGGCGTGCCCACCCCCATCAGGTAGCGCGGCTTGTGGGCTGGCAGGCGGTGCGGCGTGTGCGCCATGATGCGGTTCATCTCGTCCTTGGGCTCGCCCACACTGACGCCGCCGACGGCATAGCCCGGAAAATCCATTTCCACCAGCTGATCCAGCGACTCCTGGCGCAGGTTTTCGAACATGCCACCCTGCACGATACCGAACAGCGCATTCGGGTTCTCCAGCTTCGTGAACTCGGCCCGGCAGCGTTTGGCCCAGCGCAGGCTGAGTTCCATGGACGTGCGTGCCTCGCTCTCGGTGGTGATGTGGCCTTTGGTGTCGTAGGGTGTGCACTCATCGAACTGCATCACGATGTCGCTGTTCAGCACGGTCTGGATCTGCATGCTGATCTCGGGTGTGAGGAACAGCTTGTCGCCGTTGACGGGCGACGCGAACCGGACGCCTTCCTCGCTGATCTTGCGCATCTCGCCCAGGCTCCAGACCTGGAAGCCACCGGAATCGGTCAGTATGGGCTTGCTCCACTTCTCAAACGCATGCAGGCCGCCAAAGCTGGCCATCACGTCCAGCCCGGGGCGCATCCACAGGTGGAAGGTGTTGCCCAGGATGATTTGCGCCCCCATTTCTTCCAGGCTGCGCGGCATCACGCCCTTGACCGTGCCATAGGTGCCCACCGGCATGAAGATGGGGGTCTGCACCACGCCGTGGTTCAGGGTCAGTGTGCCGCGGCGGGCATGGGAGGTGGGGTCGGTGGCGAGGAGTTCGAATTGCAGCATGGGGAGTTCCGTAGGGTGGGGCATTTTACGGGGCCGCTGCCGTGCCCCCTGGCTAAGCCAGGTCGGCAAACCGTTGGGCAATGAGCAGACGCGCTTCGCGGGCGCCCAGCAAAGCTTCGACACAGTCGGGGTCCAGGCGCCCCTTGGCCGCCTCGCGTCGCAACTCCTGCAGCACCGCGCTTTCGTTCCAGGACTTCTTGTAGGGCCGCCGGTTGGACAGCGCGTCGTACGCGTCGGCCACGGCCACGATACGGCCTTCCAACGGGATGTCGGCCATCTTCAGGCCGCGCGGGTAGCCTGATCCATCACCCCGCTCGTGGTGGGTGGCCACAATGTTGTACATCACCCGCGAGGCGAGATCGCCGTGCATATCCAGCTCGTGCCCGATCTTCTTGATGATCTCTTCGCCGATCGTGACGTGGCGCCGCATGATGACCCACTGGTCCGCGTCCAGTTCGCCCGGTTTGAGCAGTATCGAGTCCGGGATGCCGACCTTGCCGATGTCGTGCAAGGGCGAGAACAGATGCAGGTACTCGATGAACTCATCCGTCAGGCCGTATTTTTCGGCCAGCAGTTGCCCCATCAACCGCGAGTAGTGGGCAATGCGCTCCAGGTGCTGGCCCGTTTCCAGATCGCGGACACGGGCCAGGCTCACCGCCACCTGGATGGTGCCAACCATGCCGTGCACCACGCGGCGCTGCAGCAGAAACAGCTGCGAGATCAGGTCGGAGAAGGTGTCAAGAAAGTGGGCCACCTCCGGCGTGAATACATTGGGCTGCTTGGAGTCATAAAAGAGAAATGCCGCAAGTTCTTGCCCCTGAAAGACCGGTGTTGTGTAACTGGCGCGGTAGCCCTGCTCGTTCAGCCAGGCCGTGTGGTGGGTCTGCGTGCGGAAGGAGTCTCCGAGATCCCCGACCATGCGGCTTTGGTGGGCGCGGGCCAGTGCGGCAAGCGACGGAACGCTGGAGAGGACTACTTCATAGCCTTGCAGCAGGACATGGTCGGTGTTGCTGCTGACAAACGTCTTCAACAGGTCGGTCGAAGGCTCGTACAGGGCGATGGCGACGCGATCCACAAAATCGTAGCGTGAGCGAATGAGCGCGTGGATGCCTTGCAGTCGCTGGGTCAGGTCGTCAGCGGCAGGCGGCAGGTCCACCAGCTTGGGAGCTATGTCTTGGGTGTTCATATCCGGAAACTCCCTGTGCAAAGGGAAATTCAGCCACCATCTTACGTGCGCGCGTGCTGCATCGTTGCGCTGATGGGTACTACATCCCGAAATGCACCCGCACCCGCTCTTCCATCAGCGCGCGGGCATCGTCCTCGCTGGTGCTCGCCAGGCGGTCAAAGGTGTTGCGGGCAATGGCGCCGAAGGCGGCCATGACGCCGGGATCAAAGTGGCTGCCGGTGTCCTGGTGCAGGATGGCCATGGCGGCGTCAAAGCCCATGGGTTCCTTGTAGGGGCGTTTCGAACAGAGCGCGTCAAACACATCGGCCACCGCGAAGATGCGCGCCGCCAGCGGAATGCTGTCTGCCGCCAGGTTGCGCGGATAGCCCGAGCCGTTCCACTTTTCGTGGTGTGCGGCCACCACCGCGTTGGCGCCGGCCAGCCAGCCGATACCGTCCACAATGCTCTCACCTTGCGCCACGTGGGTGCGCATGGTGGTCATTTCGGCTTCGTCCAGGCGTCCCGGCTTGAGCAGGATGGCGTCAGGGATACCGATCTTGCCGACGTCGTGCAGGAAGCTGCCGACGATCAGTTCTTGCATGGCGTTGCCCTTCAGGCCCAGTTCCTCGCCGATGCGCGCGGCAATCCAGGCCACGCGGTAGTTGTGGGCGCCGGTGTCGGAGTCGCGCTTGGCAATGGCGCGGCCCAGGGCCTCCATCATCGCGATGTGGGACTCCAGCACCTCGCGTGCTTTGCGGGCGTTGTCGGCCGACAGGTGCACCACCACCGGGTACAGCACCGCGCCACAGACCAGCGAGGCCAGACACACCATCAGCGCCATGGCCAGGGAGTCATTGAAGATCTGGTCCTGCTGCCACTGCGGCACCACCCGCACGCCCTCAAAGTAGCCGGTAATGGGTGCCTGGGCATTCGTGCCGGAGTTGCGCAAGGGTATGAAAACCCTCAGCAACCACTGGTGGGGCGAGGGTTTGATGCTTTCGTAGGAGGCCGCGGTATAGCGTGGCACGCCATGTTTGGGGAGTTGGGCCTCCACCGCCTCACCCTCGGTGGTCAGGGACTCGGCCAGCTTGCGACCCTGGGCGTTGTAGATCTCGGCAATGTCGAACAGGCCACCGGCAATGGCGTAGGCAGCATCCCTGGCGTGTTGCTCGGCGTCCGGGCCGCTGAGGTCAATGGAGTCGAAGCGGTGCAGCAGCCGGCCGGACTCTTCGTTGGCCAGGGCCACCACGCTTTCCTCTGCGGCTTCGCGGGCCACCCACCAGGCAATCGGGCTGGCCAGCGACGCCAGCACGATGCTGACCAGTGCAATGCGCAGTGCGGTCCGTTTTTGAAAGGGGTCCATGAGGTCATGGTACCCGGGGTCGCTTGCGGGTTTCTTAAGAACTGGACTGACGGGTCAGCAGCATGGCGTCACCATAGCTGAAGAAGCGGTATTGCCGTTCAATGGCTGTGCGGTACAGGTCCATGATGTGGCTGTAGCCGGCAAAGGCGCTGACCAGCATCATCAGGCTGGACTTGGGTAGGTGGAAGTTGGTCACCAGCAGGTCGATCAGTTTGAACTCAAACCCCGGCGTGATGAAGATGCGGGTGTCGCCGCGCGCCACGCCGCTGTGCGCCCAGCTCTCCAGCGTGCGCACGGTGGTGGTGCCCACGGCGACGATGCGCCCGCCCCGCGCCTGGCACGCGGCAATGGCTTGCTGGGTGGCATCGGGCACCTCGTACCACTCGCTGTGCATCTGGTGCTCGGACAGGTTCTCGGTCTTGACTGGCTGGAAGGTGCCGGCGCCCACATGCAGCGTCACGTGCGCGCGGTGCACGCCCATGGCGTCAATCTGGTCCAGCAGCGTCTGGTCAAAGTGCAGGGCGGCGGTGGGTGCGGCCACGGCGCCGGGGTTTTTGGCAAACACGGTCTGGTAGCGTTTTGCGTCCTCCGCCGAGTCGGTGTGGGTGATGTAAGGCGGCAGCGGCACATGGCCGTGGCGCTCCATCAAGGTATACGGGTCGTCCCCGGCGTCGTTGGAAAGCACAAAACGGAACAGCGGGCTATTCGGCTCGGGCCAGCGGCCCAACATGGTGGCGCTCAAACCGTCGGCATGGCTGGGTGCGCACACCAGCTTCAGTGTGGCGCCCACCTCGGGTTTCTTGCTGACGCGCATGTGGGCCGCGACCTGGTTGCCGCCCAGCACGCGTTCCACCAGCAGCTCGACCTTGCCGCCGGTCGCTTTTTCGCCAAACAGGCGGGCGTTGACGACCTTGGTGTCGTTGAACACCAGCAGGTCACCGGCACGCATCAGGGCTGGCAGTTCCCGGAAGATGCGGTCCACTGGCGGTTGGCAGGTGCCATCCAGCAGGCGCGATCCGCTGCGCTCGGGCGCGGGGTGTTGGGCAATCAGCGCCTCGGGCAACACAAAGTCGAAGTCGCTGAGGGTGTGGCGGGTGGAAACGGTGTTGACCACCGCGGCGGGAACAGAAGATGGGGTCATGGATGCTTGAGGGTTGAACAAACCCGTGCCAAGGTTGAAAGAACGGGCAGAATTGTCCCATGCCGCACAGCACCGCCCCCGCCACCAGCCCCAAAGCCACTGCGCGAGCCCCCAAAAGCGCCACGCAGCAGGCCCTGGACAAGATGGGGCTCAAGCGCGACATCGATCTGGCCCTGCACCTGCCGCTGCGTTACGAGGACGAGACCCGCATCACCAAGCTGCGCGATGTGCGCGACGGCGACACGGCACAGATCGAAGCCCGGGTGACAGCCTGCGAGGTCAGCTTTCGGCCCCGGCGCCAGTTGATCGTGACCGTGGACGATGGCACCGATACCTGCACCCTGCGTTTCTTCAACTTCTACCCATCCCAGCAGAAAGCCCTGGCGGTGGGTAACCGCATACTGGCGCGGGGCGAGGTCAAAGGCGGCTTTCTGGGCCGCACCATGTTGCACCCCAGCTTTCGCAGCGCGGGTGGCGATCTGCCCACGGCCCTGACCCCCATCTACCCCACGGTTGCGGGGCTGTCCCAGCCGGTGTTGCGCAAGGAGGTGCTGGCCGCTCTGGCGCGGGCCGAGTTGTCGGACACGTTTGCGCCGGGGGATTTGAGTCAAATCAGCCCCCAGTCCCTGTGGACACTGCGGCAGGCGCTATCATTTTTGCACCACCCCACGCCCGATGTGTCGCTGGAGACCTTGCAGGACCACAGTCACCCGGCCTGGCGACGCCTCAAGGCCGAGGAGCTGTTGGCACAGCAACTGTCGCAACTGCAGTCGCGCCGGGCCCGGGCGTCCCTGCGTGCGCCGGTGCTGGCCATGGTGGCACCGGAAGTGTTCTCGCCACCCAATGAGGTGGAGCAGCCGGTGCTGCTGCCGCTCTATACCGAACTGGTGGCCACGCTGCCGTTCCAGTTGACGGCGGCCCAGCAGCGCGTGTGTGCCGAGATTGCCCGTGATCTGGCGCGCCCGGTGCCCATGCAACGCTTGCTGCAAGGGGATGTGGGCTCGGGTAAAACGGTGGTGGCCGCGCTGGCCGCCACCATTTGTATTGATGCCGGCTGGCAGTGCGCATTGATGGCACCCACTGAGATTCTGGCCGAGCAGCATTTTCGCAAGCTCATTGGCTGGCTGGAGCCGCTGGGCATCACCACGGCGTGGCTGACCGGCAACCAGAAGGCCAAGGAGCGGCGCGCCATGCTGGCCCTGATCGAGAGCGGGGAAGCCGCGCTGGTGGTCGGCACGCACGCGGTAATCCAGGAAAAAGTGCTGTTCAAGAACCTGGCGCTGGCTGTGATTGACGAGCAGCACCGCTTTGGCGTGGCCCAGCGCCTGGCCTTGCGCAACAAGCTGACCCACGACGGCATGGAGCCCCACATGCTGATGATGACGGCCACACCGATTCCGCGCACCCTGGCCATGAGCTACTACGCCGACCTGGACGTCTCCACCATTGACGAGCTGCCACCCGGGCGCACACCCATCGTCACCAAGGTGGTCCATGAAGCCCGGCGTGATGAGGTGGTGGAGCGCATCCATGCCCAGATCGCCCAAGGGCGCCAGGTCTACTGGGTCTGCCCGCTGATCGAGGAGAGTGAAGCCCTGGACCTGAGCAACGCCACCCAAACCCATGCCGAGCTGCAGGCCGCGATGCACGGTGTGATCCTGGCCAATGGAGAGGCCGCACAGGTGGGGCTATTGCATTCGCGCATGCCGGCAGAAGAAAAGAAGGCGGTGATGGCCGCCTTCAAGGAAGGCCACATGGCGGTGCTGGTCAGCACCACAGTGATCGAGGTGGGGGTGGACGTGCCCAACGCCTCGCTGATGGTCATCGAGCATGCCGAGCGCTTTGGCCTTTCCCAGTTGCACCAGCTGCGCGGTCGGGTGGGGCGTGGGGCCGCCGCCTCGGCCTGCGTGCTGCTGTATTCCACCGGAGACGCCCCGCGCTTGAGCGAAGCGGCCCGCGCGCGCCTGCGGGCCATGGCCGAGACCAACGACGGATTTGAGATCGCACGGCGCGACCTGGACATCCGCGGACCGGGTGAGTTTCTGGGCGCGCGACAATCGGGTGACGCTATGCTGCGTTTTGCCAATCTGGACGTGGATACCGATCTGCTGGACTGGGCCCGCAAGGAAGCGCCTATGCTGCTGGATCAGCACCCGGCGCTGGCGGCCAGGCATGTGGCCCGCTGGTTGGGTGGAAAATCGGAGTTTTTGAAGGCCTGAAGAATATGGAAATGACCGGATTTTTCCCGCTGCTATGGTGGACCCTGGGTGGGGCGGGCGTGGTGGGTGCGGCTATCTACCTGTTCATGGAGTACCAGGCCTATCTGCTGCGCACCAGCGTCATCAGCGTGCCCGGCGGGCTGCGCTTTGTGGCCCAGGGCTTTTCCGTGGAATCGCGCCATGCGGCCAAGGAAGTCATCGTCGTGGCGCGCGAGGGGCGCTACATCCGCCAACCCCTGGCGGGCGGCGATCAGGAAGTTACAACCGGCAGCCAGACGGTTACCGTGCCCGCCGTGGGTCTGAAAATCGAGGTATCGCGGATCTCTGTCAAGGGTCAGGAGGGGGAAGCCGCAACCGCGACGGGATTCAGCCGCATTGTGTTTGTGGCCAGCGACGAACCCATGCGCAAAGCCCAGGGGCGCACCGGAGGTGAACGGTCCGAGCTGCGCCTGGACCGTGTTCCTGACCCCATCGCCACCGATTTCCAGCAGTTTGCCAACGGGTTGCGGGCCTGGATCGACAAGGTGGAGCAGCAAGTGGCTGCGCAGGCACAGGCAGAGGCGCAGCGCCTGCGCGACGCGGAAGCCGCCGCCTCGGCCGCCGAACTGGTGGTTGTGCCCGAAGAGGACCCCACCGTGCCGCTGAGTGAGGCGGACCGCGAGGCCCGTGCCGGTGCACAGCTGGAGAAGTGGCGCACAGCGGCAGGTTTCAAGGGCAGCTCGACCGAAATGAGTTTTGACGCACGCGGCAAGATCGTCTGGATGATCGACCTGGACCCCACCGGGCGGGTCATCCTGCACGCGGGCAATCGCACCTTCCATGGCAGCCTGGTGGGCGCCACCGTGACCGGCATCGGGTCCGAGGTGGAAGTGGCGGTGCGTGACGACTACTGGACAGAAGACGATCCTCGGCTGGTTGCCTTCCGCGTGCTGGGGGGCAGCACACCCGAGAACCGCCGCGCCTGGAAGGAGCGGCTGGATCTGCTCATTCAAAACCTGGGTGGCAAATCCGCACAGAGATCGACATGACACTGACCGAACTGAAATACATTGTGGCCGTGGCGCGTGAGCGCCACTTTGGCAAGGCGGCCGAGGCCTGCTATGTGTCGCAGCCCACGCTGTCCGTGGCGGTCAAGAAACTGGAGGAGGAGCTCGACGTCAAGCTGTTCGAACGCAGTGCCAGTGAAGTCACCGTGACCCCTTTGGGCGAAGAGATCGTGCGCCAGGCGCAAAGCGTGCTGGAGCAGGCCGCCAACATCAAGGACATTGCCAAGCGCGGCAAGGACCCGCTGGCCGGCGCCCTCAAGCTGGGCGTGATCTACACCATCGCACCGTATCTGTTGCCGGACCTGGTGCGTCAGGTCATCAAGCGCACGCCACAGATGCCGTTGATGCTGCAGGAGAATTTCACCGTCAAGCTGCTGGAAATGCTGCGCACCGGGGAGATCGATTGCGCCATCCTGGCCGAGCCGTATCCCGACACGGGTCTGGCGTCCGCGCCTTTGTATGACGAGCCGTTCCTGGCTGCCATTCCCATGCACCACGCCCTGGCGTCGCTGGCCAGCGTGACGACGGAGCAGCTGAAAGGGGAGACTATGCTGTTGCTGGGCAATGGCCATTGCTTTCGTGACCACGTGCTGGAGGTGTGCCCCGAGTTCGCGCGTTTCTCCAGCGACACCGAAGGCATCCGCAAGAGTTTCGAGGGCTCGTCGCTGGAGACCATCAAGCACATGGTGGCCGCCGGCATGGGTATCACCCTGGTGCCGCGTTTGAGCGTTCCGGCCGGTGCCCTGGTGGCCAAGACCCGCCGCCATGCGGACTCCCTGGTCAAGTACCTGCCGGTGCAGGACGGACCTGCCGCTCCGCCCCCGTCACGGCGTGTGGTGCTGGTATGGAGGCGCAGCTTTACCCGTTACGAGGCCATTGCCGCGTTGCGCAACGCGATCTATGCCTGCGAACTTCCGGGCGTGACGCGACTGTCCTGATGCGATGAAAGAAGACTCTATGGAGCGTGCTGCCCAACCCGGCATCCTGGCGCCGGTTCCCCGTGTGGGCCGGTATCTCTTTTTCACGCTGGCCCCCGGGCCACGTCCGCTGGCCGATGCGCTGCTGCGCTTTGCGCAAGTGGTGGATGGCGTCGAGGTCGTGGCGGGTCTGGGGCTTGCATGTGTCGCTGCGGTCGGCGCGACCATGCCAGGGCTCAGGGAGTTTCCGGATCTGGCCGGCGCCAAGGTCACGATACCTTCCACTTCCACCGCACTGTGGTGTTGGCTGCGGGGCGAAGATCCGGGCGATCTGGTCCATCTGACACGACAGATCGAACACGCGCTGGCGCCGGCGCTGCGTCTGGAGCGCGTGGTCGATGGATTTCGCTATGGCCAGGGCCCCAACGGACATGGCCGGGATCTGACGGGCTATGAGGATGGCACGGAGAACCCACACGACGAAGCGGCCGTCCTGGCGGCACTGGTTGCCGGCGACCGCGCGGGGCTGGCGGGCGGCAGCTTTGTCGCGGTACAGCAGTGGGTGCACGATTGGGCGGCCTTTGATGCGATGCCCGGCCCGGCGCAGGACGCTATGGTCGGGCGTCGGCGCACAGACAACGAGGAATTGGAGGATGCGCCGGATTCCGCCCACGTCAAGCGCACAGCGCAGGAAAGCTTCACGCCCGAGGCCTTTGTGGTGCGCCGCTCCATGCCCTGGGCGCAGGGTAGCCAGTCGGGCCTGGTGTTTGTGGCGTTTGGCCACAGCTTCGATGCATTCGAGGCGCAGTTGCGGCGCATGGCAGGGCTGGACGACGGTATTGTGGATGCCTTGTTCCAGATGTCGAAACCGGTGACCGGTGCGTACTTCTGGTGCCCACCGTTGCGCAACGGGCGGCTCGATCTGCAGGCACTGGGGCTGTAATGCGGATGGTGGTACGCCAAAAGATCGACCTCTACCTGCAACTGATTCGCTGGGACCGCCCGGCGGGCTGGCTGCTGCTGTTATGGCCTACCCTGAGCGCGCTGTGGCTGGCCGCGGGGGGCTTTCCCGGTTGGCATTTGCTGAGTGTGTTCACATTGGGGACCATCCTGATGCGCAGCGCGGGCTGTTGCATCAACGATGTGGCGGACCGTGAGTTTGACAAGCACGTCAAGCGCACGGCACAGCGGCCGGTAACGCGCGGTGCGGTGTCCACCCGCGAGGCGCTGGTGGTTGGCGCGGTGCTGGCGCTGCTGGCCTTTTTGCTGGTGCTGACCACCAACGAAGTGACCGTGGGCTGGTCATTTGCGGCACTGGCGGTAACGCTGGCCTACCCGTATGCCAAACGTTTTGTGTCCATGCCGCAGGCGGTGCTGGGGGTGGCCTTTAGCTTCGGCATTCCCATGGCCTATGCAGCGGTGCACGCGGTGATCGCACCGCAGGCCTGGCTGCTGTTGGTGGGCAACCTGTTCTGGGTGCTGGCCTATGACACCGAATACGCCATGGTGGACCGGGACGATGACCTGCGCATCGGCATGAAGACATCGGCCATCACACTGGGCCAATGGGATGTGCCGGCCGTGATGGCGTTTTATGCCGTGTACCTGCTGGTCTGGTCCTGGGTGGTTGCGCCCCTGGTGGCGCCGGTGGGCTGGTGGACGGGTGTAGCTGTCGCCGCAATCCAGGTGGCGTGGCATTTCCAGTTGATCCGCCAGCGGTCGCGCGACGGCTGCTTCAAGGCGTTTCGCCTGAACCACTGGGTCGGTGCGGCGCTGTTTGCCGGAATAGCAGACGGTTTCCTGGCGTAGTGCCAGACCGCCCCACGGGCCCATCGGTTCCGTGGGGTTGCGGTGTCCTTACTTCTTGGGTGCTGAGGCGGCTGGCGCAGGTGCTGCAGCAGGTGCTGCGGCATCGGCCATGCATTTTTTGATATGGCTGTTCTTGGCCGCGCCAGCCAGTTTCTTGTCGGCAGCGGACTTTTCACAGGCGGGGCTGGCGCCTCCACCGGCATCGGCCATGCACTTCTTCATGAAGCTGGTCTTGGCCGCGCCGGCCAGTTTTTTCTCCGCGGCCTTGTCGGCGCAGGCCGAGTCGGCATCGGCAGCGTGGGCGGCACCAAATGACAGGGATAAGCCAAGCGCCAGAAGGGTAAGCATTTTTTTCATGGATCGTCCTATTGAGTGAGTGGCAGCCGCCACGGCTGTTGTGGAGAGAGTCCACCGCAGGATTCAAATATACAGCGCTCCATATGACAAGTTGTAAGCCCCGTTGCTGCGCCCCGTAAAATCGGGCCATGCTGTCTGTAAAAAACGAACTTCTGGAGGCGCTGGCCGCTTCCCTCGAAAAACTCTCCCCCGGGAACGGTGCCAAGGCGGCATTTGAGTCGCCCAAGGTCGCCGCCCACGGCGATCTGGCCACTACGGCCGCCATGCAACTGGCCAAACCGCTCAAGCTCAACCCCCGCCAACTGGCTGAAAACCTGAAGGCAGAGCTGCTGGGCCAGGCAGCCTTTCAGCGCTGGGTGGACGCCATAGAAATCGCAGGACCCGGCTTCATCAATATCCGCCTCAAGCCCGAGAGCAAGCAGCAAGTGGTGCGCGAGGTATTGGGCCAGGGCGCGCAGTTTGGCTACCAGGCCAGCAACGGCCAACGCGTGCTGGTGGAGTTTGTGTCGGCCAACCCCACCGGCCCGCTGCATGTGGGTCACGGCCGCCAGGCCGCGCTGGGCGATGCCATCTGCAACCTGTTTGCGACCCAGGGCTGGAACGTACACCGCGAGTTCTACTACAACGACGCCGGCGTGCAGATCCAGACCCTGGCCAACAGCACGCAGTTGCGCGCCAAGGGCTTCAAGCCCGGTGACGACTGCTGGCCGGTGGATCCCGAGAACCCGCTGAGCAAGGCTTTCTACAACGGTGACTACATCCAGGACATTGCTGACGACTTCCTGGCCAAAAAGACCGTGGCCGCCGATGACCGCAGCTTCACCGCCAGCGGTGATGTGGAGGACCTGGAGTCCATCCGCAACTTCGCGGTGGCCTATTTGCGCCATGAGCAGGACAAGGACTTGCAGGCCTTCAACCTGAAGTTTGACGAGTACTACCTCGAATCCAGCCTGTACACCAGCGGCCGCGTGGACCAGACCGTGGCCAAGCTGGTCGCCAACGGCAAGACCTACGACAAGGACGGTGCGTTATGGCTCAAGTCCACGGACTATGGTGACGACAAGGACCGTGTCATGCGCAAGCAGGACGGCAGCTACACCTACTTTGTGCCCGACGTGGCCTACCACATCGCCAAGTGGGAGCGTGGCTTTACCAAGGTCGTCAACATCCAGGGCACCGACCACCACGGCACCATTGCCCGTGTGCGCGCTGGCTTGCAGGCCGCCAACGTGGGCATTCCGCTGGGTTACCCCGACTACGTGCTGCACACCATGGTGCGCGTGGTCAAGGGCGGCGAGGAGGTCAAGATCAGCAAACGTGCTGGCAGCTATGTGACGCTGCGCGACCTGATTGAGTGGACCAGCAAGGACGCGGTGCGCTTCTTCCTGCTGTCCCGCAAGCCCGATACCGAGTACACCTTCGACGTCGATCTGGCCGTGGCCAAGAACAATGACAACCCGGTTTACTACGTGCAGTACGCGCATGCCCGTATTTGCTCGGTGCTGGCTGCCTGGGGTGGCGATGTGGGCAGCCTGCAGGGCGTGGACCTGTCAGCGTTGAATAGCCCGCAGGCCCAGGCCCTGATGCTGCTGCTGGCCAAGTATCCCGAGATGCTGACCGCTGCCACCAACGACGAAGCCCCGCACGACGTCACCTTCTACCTGCGTGAGCTGGCGGCCTGCTACCACAGCTACTACGACGCGGAGCGCATTCTGGTGGACGACGAAGCGGTGAAGCTGGCACGCCTGGCCCTGGTCGCCGCGACGGCCCAGGTGTTGCACAATGGCCTCGCAGTGCTGGGTGTTAGTGCCCCGCAGAAAATGTGAAACCTTGGGGTCAGACCACTCGTACAGCGATGTGCTCTGACCCCAACTGATTAAGATGCAATTCATGAATAAGCAGCTAGGCGGAACCATTTTGGGGTTCATCATTGGTGTGGTGGTGGGTCTGGCCGCCGCGCTGGCGGTGGCGGTGTATGTGACCAAGGTGCCAGTGCCATTCATGAACAAGAGCCAGAGCCGGTCAGTCGACCAGGACGAGGCTGAGGCCAAGAAGAACAAGGACTGGGATCCCAATGCCCCGCTGTATGGCAAGAATCCGGTCAAGCCCGCTGCGGCGGCCGCTGCGGCGGCTTCGGCCGCAGCCCTTTCCGGGACCCCGGCAAAATCGTCAGATTCGGCCAAAGCGGATGCCAAGGCCAGTTCCAAGGGTGAAATCAAGCCGGCTGTGTCCGCCGACCCTCTGGGGGACCTGGCCAAGGCCAAGTCTGCTGCCGGCACCTCCGCCGAGCCCTTTCTTTTCTTCGTGCAATTGGGGGCCTATCGCACGGCCGAGGACGCCGAGACGCAACGGGCCAAGCTATCCTTGAGTGGCATTGAGACCAAGATTACCGAGCGCGAACAGTCGGGCCGGGTTGTTTTCCGGGTACGCACCGGCCCGTTTGAAACCAAGGAGGAGGCCGAGCGTAACAAGGACAAGCTGGACAGGGCCGGCCTGGAAACTTCGTTGGTGCGGGTGCAGCGCTAACGAGCGACGGGAACTTATTGCCACGCGGGCAATCACAACTGGACTTTTTTGGAGTGGTTTTGCATGAACATGAAACGGCGTGAATTTTCAAAGGCTGCAGCGGGCGCTGCCCTGGCATCAACTGCCTTGCTGTCGCCATTGGCGCAAGCCCAGGCCAAGAAGCCCGTGGCGGGCAAGGACTATGGGGTTCTGGAGCAGCGGTCTCCGGTGGATGCACCCGCGGGCAAAGTGGAGGTGGTGGAGTTCTTCTCCTATGCATGCCCCCATTGCAACGCCTTTGAGCCGGTCTTCAGTGAATGGACCAAGCGCGCACCCAAGGACGTCGTCATTCGGCGCGTGCCGGTGTCATTCCTGCAGAACCCGGTGGTGTTTCAGCGCCTTTACTTCTCACTGGAGGCCATGAATCTGGTTGACAAGCTGCACGCCGCGGTCTTTACAGCGGTGCATGATGAGCACCGCAATTTCAACGATGCCGCCGCCGCGGCCGACTGGGTTGCGTCCAAAGGGGGCGACCGGGCCAAGTTCCTGGAAAACTTCAACTCGTTCACGGTCGCCAACAAGGCAACCAAGGCCTCGCAGCTCACCAATTCCTACAAGATCGAAGGCGTTCCAGCGCTGGGCGTGGCAGGACGATTCCTGACAGAAGGCACAGCCAAAGGACTGCAAACGGTTGAGGCGTTGGTCGCCGAGGTCAAGGCAGGTCGCTAGGCATGCCGCCACGGCGATGGCGTTAGCGCATGAAATTGCGCAACGCCGTTGCGATCAAATCGGGGCACTCCTCGGGGATGAAGTGGCCCGCTGGCACGGCTTCGCCCTGCACAGTTGCTGAGCATTGGGCCTGCCACAGGTCCAACGGTTTGAACAGGCGTTGCACCACGCCCCGGTCGCCCCACAGCACCAGGGTTTCGCAGGCGATCTTCTGGCCGTGGACGCGGCTCCCGCGGTCGTGTTCCAGATCAATCCCTGCACTGGCGCGGTAGTCTTCACACGCAGTGTGGATGGCCTCCGACCTGCAAAAACACCGTTCATATTCCGCCAGGGCTTGCGGTTCGATGTGTGCCATGCCTCCCGTTCCCCAGCCACCGAGCTTGTGGTGCAAATACGCAATCGGGTTGCCGCCAATCATGTTTTCCGGCAACGGGCTGGGTTGGATCAGGTGAAACCAGTGGTAGTAGGCACGGGCAAACTCCATGTCGGTGCGGGCATACATGTCCAGCGTGGGTGCAATGTCGATGACACACAGTTTCTTAACCCGCTGCGGGTGATCCAGCGCCAGTCGATGGGCCACCCTGCCGCCGCGGTCGTGGCCGCAAAGATAGAAAGTGTCCACACCCACTGCATCCGCCAGGGCCACCACATCCGCCGCCATGGAGCGTTTGCTGTAGTTGCTGTGGTCCGGCAGGCCGGGCAGATGGGACGAGTCGCCATACCCGCGCAAATCGGGCATCACCAGAAAATAGTCGTCGCGCAGCAATTGCGCCACCCGGTGCCACATCACATGGGTTTGTGGAAAACCATGCAGCAACACCAGGGCCGGTTTATCGTGGCGGCCCCCCATCCGTGCAACGGCTGCAACGCCGTTCACGCTGAAAGTCCGTGTCTCAAATCCGTCGAACCAGTCCATAGGCGCCTTCCGTGCGTTGTCGTTGAAAAATATTGAAACAAATCGATACCCCGGCGACAGGACCTGGCCGCACGCCAGCGGCACCATACAGGCTTGTTCAACACCTCTGTGCAAAGGATACCCTCCATGAAACCCTGGATCAAACGTTCACTCATTGGCCTGTTCGGCGCCACCCTGCTGGTTGGGGGACTTACTGCCTGCGGCCACCACCGCCATGGTTACGGCGCCTCTATGAGTGCCGAGGACCAAGTCCAGTTTCGCGGCAAGATGATGGAGCGCGTGGCCAGCAAACTCGACCTCAACGCCGAACAAAAGCAGCGTCTTGGTGTGCTGGCCGACAAGCTGCAGGAGCAACGCACGGCACTGGTGGGCAAAGGAGCCGACCCCCGTGCTGAAGTGCAGGCACTGGTGGCGGGCGACAAATTTGACCGGGCACGGGCCCAGGCCTGGGTAAGCGAGAAAACGGCTGCTCTCACTAGCAAAAGCCCTGAGGTCATTGTCGCGATGGCAGATTTCTTCGACGGCCTGAATGCCACCCAGCAAGCCAAGGTACGCGAGGCCATGCAAGGTCGCCACGGCTGGTGGCGCCGGGGTTGAAGCCTGGTGGGACCCTGTGATGCTTACCCTGCGACCCCTGTTTGCCGGTATTCGTGCCCTCGGCCCGGTCTTGCTGGCAACCGGAGAGGAACCGGCGACAGAACTGCTGGCCTTGGTGTGGGGCCCCCGGTTTGACCGGGAGCACGCCCTGCAGCTTGCACGCCGGGCGGAGCCAGGCAGCCTGGGGCTGGACCGTTCGCTGGCGCTGGCGGCCGATCGTTTCGACGCCTTGCCCCCGCCACGCCAGCAACGCCTGCGCCAGCACATCCGCCACCGCGCCGGTGGGACAATCGGCGCATGATGCGCATCCTCCTGATTGACGATGACGAGCAGCTGGGTGAGCCGTTGGCGGCCTACTTTGCACGCTTTGAGATGCAGCTCAGCCATGCCACGCGCCCCAGTGCGGGCCTGGCGCAGCTGCGCCAGGGCGGGTTTGATGCGGCCATTCTGGACGTGATGCTGCCCGAAATGGACGGCTTTGAGTTGTGCCGCACGATCCGCAAAGAGAGCGACATCCCGCTCATCATGCTGACCGCGCGTGGCGACGTCATGGACCGGGTCATCGGCCTGGAGCTGGGTGCGGACGACTACCTGCCCAAGCCTTTTGAACCCCGTGAACTGGTGGCGCGGCTGCAGACCGTGCTGCGCCGGCGTCCGACCGTGCAGGCTGGCACGCAACGAGCCGACGGACGGTTGAAGTTTGAAGGACTGACCATCGACCCCACCACGCGTAGTGTGCAGTGTCTGGGCGTGGATGTGGAGCTGACCAGCACCGAATTTGATTTTTTGCACCTGCTGGCGCGCGAACCCGGCCGGGTGTTCCACCGCGATGACATCCTGAACCAGTTGCGCGGCCGTGATGCGGAGCTCTATACCCGGGCGGTGGACCTGGTGGTCAGCCGCTTGCGTAAGAAACTGGAGCCGCTGGACGCCATCAAGACCTTGCGCAATGCCGGATACGCGCTGGCCTTGCATCCGGAGCATTCCGCGCAGTCCCATGGCTAAGCCCGGTCGACGCTGGCATCGCCGGGCGCGGCATGCCCTGGGGCACTCGTTGCGGGTGCGGCTGGTGGCCCTGTTTCTGGTGCTGGCCCTGGCGCTGGCCACCACCTTCATCTTTGGCATGCAAAAGGCCTTGAGCGTGGGTTGGCGCGAAGCGGCGCGTCCCCTGGTCAGCGACTATGTGGACCGGCTGGTGGTTGAGATTGGTAGCCCGCCGAGCATCGCGCAGGCGCAGGCGTTGACGCAACGTTTGCCCGTGAGCGTGCACATCTCGGGTCCCGTGGTGAACTGGCGCAGCGACACGCAGCCCAATCTGATGGCGCGCTATCGCAGCCAACACGAAGATTGGCAGGACAACCAGCCCCGCCTGTTGTCGCGCACGACGGCTGATGGCCATCGCATTGATCTGGGCATCAGCGTGACGGCGTGGGAGAACCAGCCCCACCGGGTAGGCTGGTTTACGCTGGCGGCCATTCTGGCGCTGACGGCCCTGGCCTATGCCTATGTGCGCCGGCTGTTGCTGCCACTGGACGACATCCGAGCCGGCGCGCAGCGTTTTGGCAGCGGAGCGTTTGGCGAGCCCATTCCGGTTCGCCGCCGTGACGAACTGGGCCAGCTGGCCAGCGACGTCAACACCATGGCCGCCAGCATCCACCAGATGCTCGAAGCCAAGCGTGGCCTGCTGCTGGCCATCAGCCATGAGCTGCGCAGCCCGCTGACCCGGGCCCGGCTGAATACCGAACTGTTGCCGGAAACGGGTGTCGTGGCGCCGCGCCGCGAGGCCCTGCTGCGCGATCTGGGCGCCATGCGCGATCTGGTCACCGACCTGCTGGAGAGCGAACGCCTGGGGCAAGGGCATGCGGCCCTGCATCTGGAAGCGGTTGACCTGGCCGAACTGGCCGGGGAGGTTGCACAGTCACTGGCAGTGGACCGTGAATCGCCCCAGGGTGCGCCGGTATCGCTGGACCTGGAGGCTGGCCTGCCCGTATTGCAGCTGGACCGCACGCGCATGCGACTGATGTTGCGCAACCTGCTGGACAACGCATTGCGCCACAGTGTGGGCGCAACTGCGCCGCCGTCTCTGCGCGTGTGCCGGCACTCTGCCGATGGCGTTCAGGGCGTGCAGATCAGCGTGCGCGACTTTGGCCCCGGTGTCGATGCCGCCGCGCTGCCCCACCTGGCAGAACCCTTTTACCGGCCGGACTCGGCGCGCGGTCGCTCGGCCGGCGGAGTGGGCCTGGGCCTGTACCTGTGCAAGCTGGTGGCGCAGGCGCACGGTGGCAGCCTGGCGCTGCGCAACGCGCAGCCAGGGCTGGAGGTCACGGTGACGCTGGGTTAGTTCTTGTTTTTGGCCTTGCGTGCTTTCTTCTTGGGGTGGGCCGGTGAGCCATCCTTGGCGCGGCCGTCCAGTTCCGCCTCCACCCGTTCGCACAATGTGCGCAAGATTTTGATCCGGGCGTAGTTCTTGTCGTTGGCTTCTACCAGCGTCCACGGTGCGTTGCCGGTGCTGGTGCGCTCCACCATGTCGCAGATGGCCTGCTGGTAGGCGTCCCACTTTTCGCGGTTGCGCCAGTCTTCCTCGGTGATCTTGAAACGCTTGAAGGCGATTTGCTCGCGCGCCTTGAAGCGCTTGAGTTGTTCCTCCTGACTGATCTGCAGCCAGAACTTGACGACCATCACGCCCGACTCGGCCAACTCGTGTTCGAAATCGTTGATCTCGGTGTAGGCGCGCAGCCAGTCGTTCTCGCTGCAATAGCCCTCGACCCGCTCCACCAGCACGCGGCCATACCAGGTACGGTCAAAAATCGCCACCTGGCCCTTGCGCGGCACATGGCGCCAGAAGCGCCACAGATAGGGTTGGGCCCGCTCTTCCTCGGTGGGCGCAGCCACCGGAATCACCTGGTACTGGCGCGCATCCATTGCCGCGCCGATGCGCCGGATAGCGCCGCCCTTGCCGGCCGCGTCGGCGCCTTCAAACGCGCACAACAGCGAGCGGCCCTTGAAGCGCGGGTCGCGGATCAACTCGGACAGTCGGCCCTGCCACTTCGCCAGACCGTCTTCATAGGCCTTGCCGGAGAGCTTCAGGCCCAGGTCCAGCTCGGACAGCACGGTGCGGCCATCGGTGTTGACGCGCACCATGGGGGCCACGGGCGAATCCTGCTCGTCGGTACTGGCCAGCTTCTTCTGCATGGCCTGCAGCAGAATCTGGCCGACCGTCAGCGAGCGGTAGCGGTCATCCGTGCCTTCCACCACCACCCATGGCGCCCACGGCGTGTTGGTCATGCGCAGCAGGTGGCCAGCCACGTCCTGCAACTTGTCATAGGTCTTGAGCCGGTCCCAGTTCCACTGCGTCACGCGCCAGGCGGTGCGCGGGTCTTTCTCCAGCGCCTTGAGGCGCTTGACCTGCCCCTCCTTGGTCAGGTGGAACCAGAACTTCAGCACCAGCGCGCCCTCGCTGACCAGCATGGCCTCGAAGCGGTTGATCTGGTCGGCCAGGGCGTCCAGTTCCTTCAGTGACAACGCATTCAGAATGCTCTGGCGAATCGGCTCGGAGTACCAGGATCCGGCAAAGATACCGACCCGCCCCTTGGGCGGCAACGAGCGCCAGTAGCGCCACATGGGCGGGCGTTCACGCTCTTCGTCGCTGGGCATGGAAAAGGCCAGCGTGGATATGAAGCGCGGGTCCATCCACTCGTACAGCACGTTGATGGTCTCGCCCTTGCCGGCGCCATCCTGCCCGCTGATCAGCACGACCACCGGAATCTTCTTGTTCTCATGCAGGTCGACCTGGGCCTCCAGCAGCGCCGCCCGCAACGCGGGCACGGCCGCCTTGTAGGACTCTTTGCTGATCTTGTGGCCAATTTCCGCGGATTCAAACATGGTGGTTTCTCCTATGGGGAGGGAAGCTTGCCAGTGGCATACAGGCGCCGTGTGGTCGTGACCACGATGAACACGTCCTGGGCGGTGAGCGTGGGGAAATGTTCTTTGAGGGTCTGGTAAGCCAAATGGTCGTGGGATTGCCCCTCCCAGCGGTTGGCCATCTCAAAGAATGGTCGCAGCGCTTCAAAGGCTGCGGGGAAGATGGACCGCAACTCGGTGTTGGTACGGCGTTCGGTTTCGGGGCCGGTGGCGTCAGACATGGCGTCTCTCCTTGGGCACGGATCAGGTCATTCTAGGAGGCCGAAGGGTCCTTGGTTTGTGTTGGCGCAAACAAATGCATGGTGGTGGGGCGGAGGGCGGAGGAGTTGGTCTGCCACTGGCGCATGGCTTCTTCGGCCTCTTGCAGTTCTTCTTTGCGGCGCCAGTAGCCGTGCTTTTCGATCAGGCGACGCGCTTCGTGCAAATCATCGGCCGGGCCGCGTTGGGTGCCGTCAGCGTGGGTGTTCCAGGGGTAGTGGTCGTCGCGTATGAAGAGGCGGGCGCGGTGGAGATGGATGTCGGCCAGGAATAGGGGCATGTGGCCGCGGTCGGCGATATCCCAGGCTTCGTCCAGATCGGACTGCGCACCGTCAGCGCAGTTTGCGTGGCATTGCAACTTGCGCAGCCAAGCGCGCGTGAGAAGACCAAGGGGTAAGAGGTCCTGCATGCCAGCACGGCGCAGACCGTCCACGGCGGCATTTAGTTCTTTTATTATGGACCCGTCTGCGGTTCCAAGTGGTGCGTCAGCGCTGAGAGTGACGGCTTGCAAAGAGGCCGCGTATAGCCTGGCGCGTCCCAAGCTGAGGTGATCTAGTGCGATGCCCAGGAGCGACTGGTTGGTTTTGGCCCACTCCAGCGTCTTCGTCACGCGTTGCTCTATGTCGCGTAGTGTTTCGCCCATTTGCAATGGTTTCCCCGTGTGCCAGTCGACGCACCAGGCGTGACGCTCAGCCTCCGCGAGCAGCAGGTCGGCGTATCGGAAACCGGACACAGAAAACAAGAAGGGGTACTCGGGCTGGTGCTCGGTCTGCAGCGCTTCGGCCTCAAGGAACAGCCGCAGTGCCTCGGCCCTACGGCCTGCTTGGTGCAGAGCGTCAGCTTTGGTCGCGCGATTAGCCCAACGCAGAAATACTTTGCCGCTGCGGTCGGCGTAGACCACGGACTGGGTGGCGTACCGAACCGCTGAGTCGGGGCCGTCCCCGTCAATCTGGCCAAGCGTTAGCGCTAGCTCACTTAGGTTGCTGGCGCCCCTAGCGGCATCTTCCCAGCTCTCCTGCTTGACCCGCTTTTTCAGCCCAGCGCGCATTGGCGCTAGCGCCTCGTCCAATCGGCCCAATGCACGCAGGCGCATGGCGGCTGCGTTCAACAACCAAGCCTGCGCAGAGTCACTGAGTTCGGGTGCCACACGGACCCAAGGTCTTTGAAAGAAGCTGGCAACTGCGCCCAGGTCGGAGGCGAACGCACCGAGTTCCCGAGTAGGGTAGAACTGGTTTCCTCGCTGGATTCTGGCTCTGTAGATCACATAAAACGCCTCCTGCAACATCCCCGCTTGGCAGCCGTGCACCACGGCCTGGTACAGCGGCTGAAGGTCTTCCAAACTGGGTTGTTTGCCTTCTTCGGCAGTGGCGGACAGGTGTAGGTAGACCTTTTTGTGCCCAGCGCGCCAGGCGCTGGGATTCTGTGTCTGCAACTGCTTGGCAAAATATTCTCGTAGCAGAGGATGGGCGTCCAGCGAAACATGCTCTTCATTCTCAGGCTGCAAATGCACTAGTAGCAACCCAGCGAGCTTTTTTACAAGCGCATGCCAATCTACTTCGCTCAGGCCTGTCAGATGATGGGTCAGTCCCGGTGCCACCGGGGCTTTGCGCAATGCGGATAGGCAAAGGGAATTCGCAGGCCGGTCAAACAGCCCCAGCATCCGCAGCGCATCCAGCTCCGCACTGTCACCCAGCCACTGTTCAAACCCCGCCAACACCCGCTCGAGCGGTGTATCACCCGGCATCATCTCCAACGCCGCCGCTGGCGCCACACCACGCCCAGGCTGTTCGCGCAGGTACACACCCAGTAGCGAGATGGTCAGCGCATGCGGGCCAAAGCGGTGGGCCAGGCCTTCTAGTTCGGCATCCGTGCCGACCACGCGCAGTGTGCGCAGCAAGGCACGGCCGGCTTGCCGGCTGATTTGCTCCAGGTCGTGAGTGTGAAAGCCGGGTTTGCCTGCCAGGTTGGCAAGGGGTTCGCGTGTGCTGATCAGGCACAGACCTAGGGACTGGCGTGCCAGCCCGCGCAGCAGCGACTCGATGGCCGGGTCGCGCAGTTTGCCGCGCTCGAATGCGTGGCCCGATTGCAGAGGCTCCAGGCCGTCCAACACCAGCAGCGCGCGCTGGCTGCCCACCAACTGTGCCAGGCGTTGGCCCTTGTCCCAGGCCGTGCCTGCAGTGGGGGCGGCTTCGCCAAAGAACGTCAGCGCGGCGTTGATGAACAGGTCGGAGTTGGCTGCGCTCTGGTCGCGCACGCCCTGGCTGTAGAACGACCAGCCAAACACGCGCTGTGCGCCGTCGTATTGCTTGCCTTTCATCTCGGCAAGCCAGTGGTTGATCAGCGTGGACTTGCCGAAGCCGCCATGCGCCGTGAAGGCGAGCACGCGTATGGGGGGTGCGGTGGTGTCGGTGGGCGCCCAGGCCTTGTCGAGCAACTCCAGTTCGGCATCGCGGCCGAAGAGGGAGGAGCCGGTTTCGGGGAGGTGGGTGAGGTCGACTGCCGGCTCAAAGACAGGGTTCAGTTTTTGGTCGGTTGCCGTGAGGTCAATCGTCGATACCCAGGAGAGCGATAAGGTAGAGGCTCCCTGTTCCAGATGCGCCAGCACCTGTTCAGCCACCTGAGCCAACACGCCGTCAGCCAGATCACCGGCAAAGTCGATGGCAATGCACTTGCCGTCGCGCGGAATCATTTGTCGCTCGCGCAGCCAGCGGTGCGCTTTCCAAGGGCAGGCGCGCACCAGCACGGGAATAAGCATCATGCCGTGCTGTTCCTGCCGTTGAATCAGGGCTGGGACCTCTTCCTTGATGCAAAAATCGGAAGCCAAGAAATCCGGAGAGATCAGCAATATGGCCACGGTGGACGAACCCATGGCGGCCAGAATCTCCGGGTACCACTTGTCACCACCGTCGATCTTCCGGTCGTGCCAGACCTGCATGTCCAGGCCAGCGGTCTCCAGCGCACGAAGTTGCGGCACCAGTCGGTCCTTCCACGACTCGTCCATATGGCTGTAGCTGATGAAGACAGTGGGGGTGGTCATTGGGAGGGGGTATTAATTTCAATATCATCGGTGATATTGAAAATGTTTCGGAAAGGTATTGAACCAGATTTCAGGAGAGAGAATGACCTGTAGCCCTCGTGGAATAAGGCTATGTTGCTATCAACAGCGTAGCATTTGAAAGCATTCACGGCGCGCCGCTCTGGTTGATGACGTTGGCCGCTGATTTGGTCTGCCACTGGCGCAGGGCTTCTTCGGCGTCTTGCAGCTCTTCTTTCCGACGCCAGTAGCCGTGCTTTTCGATCAGGCGACGCGCTTCGTGCAAATCATCGGCCGGGCCGCGTTGGGTGCCGTCTTCGTTTTTGTTCCAGGGGTAGTGGGTGTCACACATGAAGAGGCGAGCGCGGTGTAGATGGATGTCGGCCATGTTCAGCGGCATGGGGCCACGCTCGGAGATATCCCAGGCTTCGTCGAGGTCGGTTTGGGCGCTGTCTATGCCAACTGCATTGCCTTGTAGTTGGCGCAGCCAGGCGCGCGTAAGCAGGGCGCGCGGGATGTGTGTCATCTCGTTAGCGAGGCGATAGCCCTCTAGCGCTTGTTCAAGGTACCCTTGGCATTCACTTAGTTGAGCAGACGTCCAATTTGACAAAACCAAACCGTAGAGTCTCGAGCGGGCTAAAGTGAGGTAATTCACAGCCTTGTCAAGTGGCCCCAATTTGTACAGATTGATCGTCCATTCAAGCGTCTTCGTTGCGCGATCAGTAACGGATGAGCAAGCTTTAATTTCTTGCTCTCCAATCAATGCATCCCCACTTGGAGGCTCAAGACAATGCTTACGGATGGTTCGCTGCCAACAGCAACGCTCGGGGCTGGCGAGCAGGAATTCGCAATAGCGAAAGCCCCTCACCGCGTATAGCAATGGAGAGGCGAGCTGAAATTCCGCTTGCAGCCTTTCAGCTTCCACAAAATGAAGTCGCGCATCATCTGAGCGGCCCAAGTGATTCAGTATGTCTGCGAATACTGCGTGTCTAGCACTTAGTTGAAAGTTGTCGTTGCTTCGTGTTGCGTATCGCAACGCGATCTCAGCACTGTCGATAGCTATCGATAACTGACCTAAAGTCATTTCAAGATCACTCAGATTGCTAGTCACGGTTGCCGTTTGCTTAAGTTGTTCTGCTCTTTCCTGAGTGGACAACTGGCCATCCACAGCATGCTGTGCAGCCAGCACGCCAGAGCGCATTGGTTCATATGCATCATTCAACCGCCCAAGACCACGCAGGTTGTTGGCAGCGGAATTCAATAGGGCGGCTTGAAGGTTCAGAGCAAGCGAAGGCGGTAGGCTATCCCAAGCGCTCTCAAAAAATGAAGTGATGGCACCCAGGTCGGCTCCATATGCCCCCAGAGACTTTATGCTCCAAAATGCTTCTTTCCGTTGTATGCGGGCGTAATAGACATCTTCGAATGCTTTCTGCTGCATCCCCGCCTGGCAGCCATGTGCAACGGCTTGGTAGAGCGGTTGCAGTCCTTGCAGCGTTGGTTGTTTGCCTTCCTTGGTGGTGGTGCACAAGTGTTCATAAATGCGGCCATGCGCTTCGCGCCAGGCTTGCGGCTGTTGCTCCTTCAATGCCTTGCCAAAGTATTCCCGCACCAGCGGATGGGCATCCAACGAGAGCAGTGCACCGGTGACGTCGCGATTCACCGTGAGCAGCTTTGCGGCTTCCAGACGGGCATAGACGATGTTGCGTTGCTCCGCAGTGATGTCGGCAAAGAAGTCGGTCAAGCCCCTGATCGCGGGCGCTTTCAACAGCGCGTGCAGACAATCGGCACTAACGGGGCGATCAAACAACCCCATCATGCGCAGGACAGCGATAGCGCGTTGGCCACGCTTGGCCTCCTTCGCTCTTTTGTCGGGGCTGGCAATCCATTGCACATAGGCGTCCATCACGCGAAAAGCGTGGCCACCTTGCTCCTCTGCGTCC
>Ga0208514_100369_pt1 | contig 26818 bp, 23 predicted proteins | sample LakWasMet70_HOW9_2_FD_183900 | JGI IMG/M metagenome (GOLD analysis project Ga0208514, IMG submission 183900) | Freshwater sediment methanotrophic microbial communities from Lake Washington under simulated oxygen tension - Sediment Metagenome... | ecosystem: Environmental > Aquatic > Freshwater >...
GCTCAACGGCAAGATGCTGACCGGCCGCGACGCCGCGCACAAGCGCATCAAGGACATGCTGGCCAAGGGCGAGAAGCTGCCGGTGGACTTCACCAACCGCGTCATCTACTACGTGGGCCCGGTCGACCCGGTCAAGGGCGAGGCTGTCGGTCCCGCCGGCCCCACCACGGCCACCCGCATGGACGGCTTCACCGAGATGATGCTGGCGCAGACCGGCCTGATCAGCATGGTGGGCAAGGCCGAGCGCGGTCCGGTTGCGATTGAAGCCATCAAGAAACACAAGAGCGCCTACCTGATGGCCGTGGGCGGCGCCGCCTACCTCGTTAGCAAGGCGATCAAGGCCGCGAAGGTGGTGGGCTTTGCTGATCTGGGCATGGAAGCCATCTACGAGTTCGACGTGGTCGACATGCCGGTGACCGTGGCCGTGGATGCCGGCGGCACCAGTGCCCACATCACGGGACCTGCCGAGTGGCAAAAGAAGATTGCCACCGGTGAGTTCAAGAACATTACCGTGACATCTCTTTGAGCACCCATTGACCCAGGGACTTGCGGGAACGCCACCAGCCGGCAACCGGGTCAATGACCGGTCCGCGGATGCCATCGGCGTGTTTGACAGTGGTGTCGGGGGCCTGAGCGTGCTCAGGGCCCTGCGCGCCGAGCTGCCTGCGGAGCGCTTTGTCTATGTGGCCGACAGCGGCCACGCGCCCTATGGTGAGCGAGACGACACGCACGTCATCGCCCGCTCGCATGCGATTGCGCGCCACCTGATCGCGCAACACCACATCAAAGCCCTGGTGGTGGCCTGCAACACCGCCACCGCCGCCGCCATACACCGCCTGCGCCAGGACTTTGCCGACCTGCCAATTGTGGGCATTGAGCCGGCGCTCAAACCCGCGGCCGCGCAGAGCCAGACCCAGCACATCGGCGTGCTGGCAACCCGGGGCACGCTGAACAGCGAGAAATTCCGCACGCTGCTGGCCTCCCTGGAGGGGCAGGCGCACTTCGTGTTGCAGGCCTGCGATGGTCTGGCCGATGCCATCGAGCGCGACGATGCTATCAAAATAGAAGCGCTATGCGACCATTTCGCGAGGGCTATCGGCCCATTTGGCTTGCAAGAACCTGCGGTGGACACGCTGGTGCTGGGCTGCACCCACTACCCGTTCGCCACCGATGCGCTGCGTGCCAGCGTCGGCCCGCAGATCGCCTTTCTGGAGGGAGGAGCACCCGTCGCCCGGCAAACCCGCCGCCTGCTGGAGGCGCGGGGCTGGCTGGCACCACAAGCGAAGACTTCACCGGCACCGGTCTTTGGCACCACCGGCGACCCGGCCAAACTGCAATCGGCCATCGCCCGCTGGCTGCAACTGCCGACGGATGTGGCGGCACTTACCATCTCCTGAACCGGCAAACACCCACCAGAGGCAACAGCACCATGGCCTGGATTCGATACCTTGCACTCGCCACGGCCACTCTGGCGAGTAGCGCAGCGGCGGCCAGCCTGTGCGACAGTGGCAAGCGCCAGTCGCCGATTGACATCCGGGCAACGATGCGCAAGCCAATGCCAGCGCTGCAGTTTGACTATCGCCCGGCTCCATTGCGCATTGCAGACGACGGTCACACCGTGCGTGTGCGCTTTGCTGCGGGCCAGTCGCTGCGCATCGGCAGCGAACGCTTCACACTGCAGCAGTTTCATTTCCACACCCCCGGCGGCGACCGGATTGCCGGTGAGGAATTCCCCATGGCCGCACACCTCTTGCACAAGAGCGCATCCGGTCAACTGCTGGCCGTGGTGGTGCTGTTTCGTACCGGTGCGGACAACCCTTTGCTCGACACCCTGCTGCCCCTGATTCCGGCACAGGTGGATGGCGACCATATGCACGCTGACCGCGCCGTGGATGCCCGTGCCCTGCTGCCTGCCAGCCTGGGCTACTACCGCTACACCGGCTCACTGACCGCGTCCCCCTGTACCGAAGGCGTTGAGTGGCTGGTATTGAAGCAACCGCTGGAAGTGTCCAAGGCACAACTCGCACGCTACCGCCAGCGCTTTGCCGACAATGTGCGCGGGGTTCAGCCACTGCACCAACGCGCGGTGCTGGAGAGTCCCTGATTCCCCTACGCTGCACAGCGTAGAACGACACGAGCTTGCGTCAGGTCAAGGCAAATCACCGGCGGGAAATGACAATGCTTGCGGTGCTGCCTTTGCAGCAAGCATCATCTGTCAAGGAATCTCCGATGCCCCTCACGTTTTCCCCCGTTTTCGCCCGATTGAAGCTGCTTCCCCTTGTGCTGTGCATGGGCTTGGTTGCGCCGGCCTTCGCACAAAGCAAAAAGAAGGATCCGATGGCCGCCACCGAAGTGCAGGTCACACCCGAGATGATGGGTGCCGGCATGGTGTCCAGCGGGGTCGCCCTGCCACCGATCCCGCCAGTCACCGGCAGCCGCAGCAACCGCGTGCAATCCTGGGGCAAGCCGCTGCCCTACCCTATCGTCATCGCAGACCGGCGCAACAACCGGCTGATCGAGATTGCACCGGACAAGAGCATCGTCTGGGAGTTTCCATCGCCCAACCTCAAGGTATACCGTGGCAATGAGGATGTGAATTTCTCCGCCGATGGCAAGCAGCTTGCCGTCAGTGAGGAAGACAACTTCGACATTCACCTGGTGGACTACGAAAAGAAGGCTCTGACCTGGACTTACGGCACCCCGGATCACCGTGGCAAAGGCCCCAATCTGCTGAACTACCCTGATGACGCCCACTTCCTGGCGGACGGCCATGTAGTCACCGCCGACATCCGCAACTGCCGCATCGTCATCATCGACCCCAAGACCAATGCGATCTCCACCCAGTGGGGCACACCGGGTCAATGCAAGCACAACCCGCCCACGCAGCTCGCCTATCCCAATGGGGCAACGCCCATGGACAACGGCGACCTGCTGGTCACCGAAATCCAGGATGCCTGGATTTCCCGCGTGACACGCGCGGGCAAGGTGCTGTGGAGCGTCAAGGCGCCCAATATGCACTACCCCTCCGACGCATTTCCCACCGTGGATGGCAAGCAGGTCATCGTCGCCGACTTCTGGAAGCCCGGGCGGATTGTGATCTTCGACCCGGCCACCCGCAATGTGACCTGGGAATACTTTGTCAAGGAGGGTGAAGGCATGCTGGACCACTGCTCGATTGCCCGCGAATTGCCCGAAACCGGCGACATCCTGGTGGTGGACGACCTGCATGACCGGGTCATGGTCATCGACCGCAAGACCAAAGCCATCATCTGGCAATATGGGGAAAAGGGCAAGAAGGGGCACACACCCGGCCTGCTGAACTACCCGGACGGTGTTGACCTGGACGTGTTCAGGGACTGGAAGACCGCGCTGAAAAAGTAGGACTGGGTGGCGTGCCCGGAGGGGATCGAACCCCCGACCCTCAGCTTAGAAGGCTGATGCTCTATCCGACTGAGCTACGGGCACAAAGCACAAAGGCCCAAAAGTAATGTCACTTAAGGGCCTTTGACTGAAATAGTGGTCGGCGTACAAGGATTCGAACCTTGGACCCCCTGCTCCCAAAGCAGGTGCGCTACCAGGCTGCGCTACACGCCGACAGCCAGTATTCTAACCGCATGGAAGCCGTGTCCTTTGCCCACGGTAATATATTTACATCCATCACCATCGCGCATTGCCTTTCATGTCCAACCTATCGCCACCTTTACCATGGATGGAGCCGGGTGATCCGTTTCCGGCGGTGGAATCCGCCTGGGTGTCAGGCTCTGAGGCCCCCGGTTTGCTGGCAGTCGGCGGCGACCTGGAGGTCGCGACCCTGGAGCGCGCCTATAGCAAGGGAATCTTTCCGTGGTTCAGCGATGGACAACCCATTCTCTGGTGGAGCCCTGACCCCCGCATGGTGTTGCAGACTGCCAATTTCCGGCTGCATCGCTCCCTGCGCCAGGCGTTGGTCCGCTTCGTTAACGACACCCGCTGCGAAATCCGGTTCGACAGTGTCTTTTCACAGGTCATCCAGGCCTGTGCCAATGCGCCGCGTCGCGGCCAGCCCGGAACGTGGATTCTGCCCGAGATGGTTCAGGCCTACACGGACCTGCACCGGGCCGGTACCGCACACAGCGTGGAGACGTGGATCGACGGAAAACTGGTCGGCGGCCTGTACTGCGTTGCATTGGGCCACGCGGTCTTTGGAGAATCCATGTTTGCCCTCGAAACGGATGCTTCAAAAATCGCTCTGGCGGCGCTCGTGGCTTTTTGCCGTGCAATGGGAATGGGCGCTATCGACTGTCAACAAAATACTACCCATTTGGCTTCACTGGGCGCGACTGAAGTGCCACGCGCGGCATTTTTGGCACATATCCTGCCAGCGCAGAGGCACAGACCTGTGGATTGGCACTTCACCCCCCTATACTGGAACCACATATTGTCTGCCTGAAGCTTTTCAACGTGACAGACCTCAAAGATTTCCCGCTACAAACCCTCCAGTTCTACGCAACTGCGCCGTACGCCTGCAGCTATCTGCCAGACCGGCAGGCGCGATCTCAGGTCGCGACGCCAAGCCACCTGATCAACAATTCGACCTATTCGGAACTGGTCAGCAAGGGTTTTCGGCGCAGCGGCATGTTTACCTACCGACCCTATTGCGACGGTTGCCAGGCTTGCACACCACTGCGCGTGGTGGCTGATCGATTCAAACCCAACAGAAGCCAACGGCGCGCCTGGAACAGGCATCACAAACTGAGCGTTCGCGTGCTGAAACTCGGCTTTGTGGCCGAGCACTATGCGTTGTACCTGCGCTATCAGAACAGCCGACACGCGGGCGGTGGCATGGACGAGGACAGCGTAGACCAGTACACCCAGTTCCTGCTACAAAGCCGGGTCAATTCCCGATTGGTTGAATTTCGGGAGACCTTGCCTGACGGCTCTCCGGGAACGCTGAAGATGGTGTCCATCCTGGATGTACTCGATGATGGCCTGTCAGCCGTCTACACTTTTTTTGAACCCGACGAGGCCGCCAGTTTCGGGACTTTCAATGTACTTTGGCAGATTCAACAGGCCAGGAGCCTCGGATTGGACTTTGTGTATTTGGGCTACTGGATACAGGACAGCCCCAAAATGAACTACAAGGCGCGATTTGCACCCATGCAAATCCTGTTGGACGGCCATTGGCGTGCGTCCGATGCGATGCCACGCGATAAGATAGAAAACTAGAGCCCTATGACAAAACCCATTTCCGATATCCCCGGCAAGCCGACGGTCCAAGTCATTGAGCGTATGTTCACGCTCATTGACGTACTTGCATCCCGAGAAGACTCAATGAGTCTCAAAGACATAAGTGAGAAAGCTGGTCTGCATCCTTCAACAGCCCATCGCATCCTGAACGACCTGGCTACCGGTCGCTTTGTCGACCGCACGCAGCCGGGCAGCTACCGGCTGGGCATGCGACTGTTGGAACTGGGAAACCTGGTCAAGGGGCGTTTGAATGTGCGCGATGCGGCAGTCGTTCCCATGCGGGAGTTGCACAAGCTGACGCAGCAGCCCGTCAATCTGAGCGTGCGCCAGGGTGATGAAATCGTATACGTCGAACGCGCGTTCAGCGAACGCTCCGGAATGCAGGTTGTGCGCGCCATCGGAGGTCGCGCCCCATTGCACCTGACGTCAGTGGGCAAGCTCTTTCTCGCCGCCGATGACCCCCAACGAATCCGCGCCTATGCGGCGCGAACGGGATTGCAGGGACACACCAAAAACAGCATCACACAAATTGAAAGTCTGGAGCGGGAGCTCTCCAAAGTCAGGCAATACGGCCAAGCCAGCGATAACGAGGAGTTGGAACTTGGGGTACGTTGCCTGGCAGCGGGCATCTACGACGACCAGGACCGGTTAGTTGCGGGGCTTTCCATTTCGGCACCTTCCGAGCGCATGGAAGACAGCTGGCTACCCAAGCTCAAAGAGACCGCAAACCAGATCTCCGAGACCCTGGGGCACAAAACCAGCCCCAAGCAGTAGGCGATAGGCTTAGTTGGCTAGAACCCGCTGGTCGGTCACGGTGCTGGCGAGCGGCACGGCTTTGATGAGTGGTGCAGGAATCGACTCAACCCAGCGCCTCACGCGTTCCGCATCCGCAATACGGGTGAGCTTTCCGGTTGAATCGAGAAACACCATGATGAGTTTGCGCCCGGCCACCTTGGCCTGCATCACCAGGCACTGACCGGCCTCCGAGATATAGCCGGTCTTTTGCAGGCCAATCTCCCACGCCGGATTTTTCACCAACCGATTGGTATTGTTGTATTGCAGGGTTCGCTTGCCCACGGCAACCTGGTGACCGGTCGAAGTTGACAGCTCGCGCAGGGTCGGATCACCGTAGGCAAAATTCACCAAGGTAGCCAGATCCTTTGCGCTAGATTGGTTCTTGCTCGACAGCCCAGTAGGTTCCACGTAGCTGGTATCCATCATGCCCAGCGCTTTGGCGCGGGCATTCATCATGCCAACAAAGACCGGCAAACCGCCGGGGTAGGTGCGCCCTAATGCGTTGGCAGCCCGGTTTTCGCTGGCCATTAGGGCCAAATGCAGCAACTCACCCCGGCTCAACTCAGTTCCGACGCGCAGTCGGGACGAGCTGCCTTTTTCCGTGTCTACGTCGTCCTGTGAAATCGTAATCAGTTCATCCATCGGAAGCTTGGCCTCGCTGATCAGCAGGCCGGTCATCAACTTGGTAATGGACGCAATGGGCAGTACAGCCAATTCATTTTTCCGAAACAGAACTTCCTGGGTGTCCTGGTCGACGACAAATGCAACACTTGACTTCAAGTCCAGTGCATCGTGCGCTCCATGCAGCCCTGCCAGTTGCCCAAACGACGGCACCTTGGGTACGGCCGCCACACGCACCGTTGCGTGTTTCTTCACTACTTTGGCTTTCGCAGTCACCTTCTTGTTGTGCGACTTTGCGTTTGCCGACGGATGTGTGGCAACCCCCGCATGCGCCGACGCAAACGCTATCGACACAAACATCGCAAAAAAGCCAAATCGCAGAAAAAATCGTTTCATGGTGTATCCCAAAGGCGGTGCCCGGCGGGCAACGGAATCTGCCAATGCCTGTGTCCAACAGTGGAAGTGTAATCAGAAAAGTCGCGCAAGATCAACTACTTGCGCGACAAACCTCAACAAATAGCTGGCTTATCAGGACTTACCCTAGCTTTAGCCTTGGGCCGCGACCCGATCAGCTTTGCTATGCAGCTTGTTCAGCGCGCTGAGATAGGCCTTGGCGGACGCCACCACGATGTCGGGATCGGACCCCACGCCGTTGACGACGCGTCCGCTGTTTTGTAGCCTGACCGTAACTTCGCCCTGGCTTTCAGTCGAACCGCTGATTGCGTTGACAGAGTACAGGACCATCTCCGCTCCACTTCTGACGTGGGCCTCGATCGCTTTTAGCGATGCGTCGACCGGGCCATTGCCTTCGGACGAGCCGCTGACCTCCATGCCGTCAACGGTGAACACGATGCTGGCCTTAGGCCGCTCACCCGTTTCGCTGTGCTGCGAGAGGGATACAAAGCCGTATTGCTCTTTCACGTGGGTGACGCTTTCATCACTGACCAGCGCCAGGATGTCTTCGTCAAAAATCTCACTTTTGCGGTCGGCCAGTTCCTTGAAACGGGCAAAGGCGGCATTGACGTCTACCTCGCTCTCCAACTGCACACCGAGCTCCTGCAAGCGCTGTTTGAAGGCATTGCGGCCGCTCAATTTACCCAACACAATCTTGTTGGCCGTCCAGCCCACGTCTTCCGCACGCATGATTTCATAGGTGTCACGGGCCTTCAATACACCGTCTTGGTGAATGCCGGATGCATGGGCAAAGGCATTGGCCCCAACCACGGCTTTGTTCGGCTGCACCACAAAGCCTGTTGTTTGGCTGACCATGCGGCTGGCCGCCAGGATATGGCGGGTGTCGATGCCAATGTCCAAATTGAAGTAGTCCCGGCGGGTCTTGACCGCCATCACCACCTCTTCGAGACTGCAATTGCCAGCCCGTTCGCCCAACCCATTGATGGTGCACTCCACCTGCCGGGCCCCGCCAATCTTGACGCCTGCCAAGGAGTTGGCGACCGCCATGCCCAAATCGTTATGACAATGCACCGACCAGATTGCCTTGTCCGAGTTGGGAATGCGTTCTCGCAAAGTCTTTATGAAGTTTCCGTACAGTTCAGGAATGGCATACCCCACGGTATCCGGCACATTGATGGTGGTGGCGCCTTCGTGAATGACTGCTTCAATCACTCGGCACAAAAAATCAACATCACTGCGGTAGCCGTCTTCAGGGCTGAATTCGATGTCGTCGATCAAATTGCGGGCGAAACGCACCGACTGTTTCGCCTGTTCAAACACCTGGTCCGGCGTCATGCGCAGCTTCTTCTCCATGTGCAAGGCCGAAGTGGCAATAAAGGTATGGATGCGTGCCCGGTTGGCCCCTTTGAGCGCCTCGGCAGCGCGGGAAATGTCCCGGTCGTTGGCGCGCGACAGGGAGCAGATCGTCGAATCCTTGATGCTGTTGGCAATGAGCTGAACCGCATCAAAATCGCCATTCGAACTGGCCGCAAAACCGGCTTCGATCACATCAACCTTCAGACGTTCGAGTTGCCGGGCAATGCGCAGCTTTTCGTCGCGGGTCATGGACGCACCGGGTGATTGCTCGCCGTCGCGCAACGTGGTGTCAAAAATGATCAATTTGTCTGTCATCGCATTACTCCTGTGAACTTTCAAATTTCCGCAACCCGTGAATTCTGTGGCCCAAAGCAAAAGGCCCGTTGCGGATGCTAACGGGCCTTGTGTGGATTAAGCGCGTGCGCTACTTCATCCGCCCGGAGTGGCGTAGGTTTAGTAGCGATAGCGCATTGAAATTCATGGGTTCAATGTAACACAAATTGCACGACCTATTTGTGCAAACCACGTTCTTCCGGCTCATCCGTGGAAGTACTGATCAGACTGGTCTGGTGGCCTTTGAGTTTTCGCCACCCGTAAATCACATACCCGCTCAAACCGTAGCTGACAAACACACCGAACACGACGGTGGGCGGATCAATATTGATGACCGCAATGCCCAAGGCAATCATGACTATCACGGCAAACGGCACGCTGCGCTTCATGCTCACATCCTTGAAGCTGTAGAACGGCACGTTGGTCACCATGGTCAAACCGGCATACAAGGCGACCACAAACATCGCCCATGTCACTTCACTACCCCGCACTCCCAAGTCGGTGCACAGCCAGATGAATCCTGCAACCAAGGCAGCGGCAGCCGGCGAGGGTAAGCCTTGAAAGTACCGCTTGTCCACGACGCCTGTATTCACGTTGAAGCGCGCCAATCGCAAGGCTGCGCACGCACAGTACACAAACGCTGCGAACCAGCCCCAGCGCCCCAACTCCTTGAGTGCCCAGACATACGAAATCAGGGCCGGCGCCGCGCCAAACGAAACCATGTCGGATAACGAGTCCATTTGCTCGCCAAACGCGCTCTGGGTATTGGTCATGCGGGCCACGCGTCCATCCAGGCTATCGAGCACCATGGCACAAAAGACTCCGACTGCGGCCAGGTCAAACCGCCCATTGATCGCCATGACGATGGCGTAAAAGCCCCCAAACAGCGCCGCAAGCGTAAACAAATTGGGCAACACATAAATGCCTTTGCGGCGCTTGCGCACCACCACGCCCGGGTCGGCTTCCCCGGTGGTCACCGAATCTGATCCATCATGCATACACTCTCCTTGAACACCCTTGGCACGTTGAAAAAAGCAGACTCGCCCCGGCGGCAACCATCATCAGGAGGAGTGTAAGCCAGTCCGCAAACGGCACCGGCAACCCGCGTCGACCCAAAAAACAAAAAAAGGCCACCGAAGTGGCCTCCATTTGCACTGCAATGCAATCAGTTGCGCGTTTGGTCCACCAACTTGTTCTTGGCAATCCAGGGCATCATGGCGCGCAATTGGCTGCCGACCTTCTCGATGGAATGGTCGGCGGTGTTGCGGCGGCGGGCCGTCATGCTGGGATAGTTCAGGCGACCTTCCTGGATGAACATCTTGGCGTATTCGCCGTTCTGGATGCGCTTCAGGGCATTGCGCATGGCCGCGCGCGACTGATCGTTGATGACTTCAGGGCCAGTTACGTACTCACCATACTCCGCATTGTTGGAGATGGAGTAGTTCATGTTGGCGATGCCGCCTTCGTAAATCAGGTCGACGATGAGTTTCAACTCGTGCAGGCATTCGAAGTAGGCCATTTCTGGAGCGTAGCCAGCTTCGGTCAAGGTCTCGTAACCCATCTTGATCAGCTCAACCGCACCGCCGCACAACACGGCCTGCTCGCCGAACAGATCAGTCTCGGTCTCTTCCTTGAAATTGGTCTCGATGATGCCGGCCTTGCCGCCACCATTGGCCATGGCGTAGCTCAAAGCCAGGTCACGGGCCTTGCCGGACTTGTCTTGGTGGACCGCAATCAGGTGGGGCACGCCGCCGCCCTGGGTATAGGTGTTGCGCACCGTGTGGCCAGGGGCCTTGGGGGCAACCATCCACACGTCCAGATCGGCGCGGGGTACAACCTGGTTGTAGTGCACGTTGAAGCCGTGCGCGAAAACCAGCGAAGCGCCTTGCTTCAGGCTCGACTCAATTTCCTTGTACACGCCAGCGATGTTTTCGTCCGGCAACAAGATCATCACCACGTCGGCGGAGGCCACCGCCTCGTTCACTTCGGCAACCTTCAGGCCAGCCTTGGCGACCTTGTCCCAGGATGCGCCACCCTTGCGCAAACCAACCACGACCTTGACGCCGCTGTCGTTCAGATTTTGCGCGTGGGCGTGGCCCTGGCTGCCGTAGCCAACGATGGCAACGGTCTTGCCCTTGATCAAGCTCAGGTCGCAATCCTTGTCGTAAAAAACTTTCATTCTCAAATCTCCTAAAAAGTGGTTTGGCGAAATGCCCATCGACAGGCTCAGGGCGAACGGTGACCGTTGATCGCCACTAGCCAGGTCCGTTCGCGTTGAGCCTGTCGAAACGCGCGCTCGGACCTATGGAAAATCAGACTCGCAATATACGCTCACCGCGTCCAATGCCGCTGGAGCCGGTTCGTACCGTTTCCAGAATGGCTGCGCGCTCCAAAGCCTCCAGGAATGCATCGTTCTTGGACTGGTCGCCGGTCAGCTCAATGGTGTAACTCTTGTCGGTCACATCAATGATGCGGCCGCGGAAGATGTCTGCCATGCGCTTCATCTCCTCGCGCTCCTTGCCGACCGCGCGGACCTTGACCATCATCAGTTCACGCTCGATGTAAGAGCCTTCGGTCAGATCGACGACTTTGACGACTTCGATCAGACGGTTCAGGTGCTTGGTGATTTGCTCGATGACGTCGTCCGACCCCGTGGTCTGGATGGTCATGCGGGAGAGACTCGGGTCCTCCGTGGGCGCCACGGTCAGGGACTCAATGTTGTAGCCACGGGCCGAAAAGAGCCCGACGACACGGGACAATGCGCCCGGTTCGTTTTCCAAAAGAACTGCAATGATGTGTTTCATGAAATGGATTCCTCTTTTCGCCGCCCTCCCCCGCAACCGGTAAGTTGCGGGCTTGGCGGACAATAGATTCGTCTACAAAAACGCTAGCTTTTTGATAGCTAGCTACGCTTGTTTTACGAGGGCTAGAGCCTTATTTCCTCAAAGGTCTTCGCTTCCCAGCAGCATTTCCGTGATGCCCTTGCCGGCCTGGACCATGGGGAACACGTTTTCGGTCGGGTCGGTACGGAAGTCCATGAACACCGTGCGATCCTTGAGCTTGCGGGCTTCGCGCAGCGCCGGCTCCACGTCCTGCGGCTTCTCGATCAGCATGCCGACGTGGCCATAGGCCTCGGCCAGCTTGACGAAGTTGGGCAACGCATCCATGTAGCTATGGCTGTAGCGGCCTTCGTACTCGACCTCTTGCCACTGGCGAACCATGCCGAGGTAGCGGTTGTTCAGCGAACAGATCTTGATCGGCGTGTTGTACTGCAGGCAGGTCGAGAGCTCCTGGATACACATCTGCACCGAACCTTCGCCGGTGATGCAGAACACTTCGCTGTCGGGCTTGGCAAGCTTGATGCCCATGGCGTAAGGAATGCCCACGCCCATGGTGCCCAAACCGCCCGAGTTGATCCACCGGCGTGGCTCGTTGAACTTGTAATACTGCGCAGCCCACATCTGGTGCTGACCCACATCCGAGGTGATGTAGGTATCGGCGTCCTTGGTCATGTTCCACAGCGTTTCCACGACATACTGGGGCTTGATCACGTCCCCCTTGCCCATGCTGTACTTCATGCAGTCGCGCTTGCGCCAGCCGTCAATCGTGTCCCACCATGCGCCCAAGGCGTCTGCGTCGGGTTTGACCGAGCCGTCCTTGACCATGGCGATCATCTCCAGCAATACGTCTTTGACGTCGCCGACGATGGGGATGTCGACCTTGACACGCTTGGAAATGCTGGACGGATCAATATCGATGTGGATGATCTTGCGTTCGTTTTGCGCGAAGTGCTTGGGGTTGCCAATCACGCGGTCGTCAAAGCGCGCGCCCACGGCCAGCAACACATCGCAGTTCTGCATGGCGTTGTTGGCCTCCACCGTGCCATGCATGCCCAGCATGCCCAGGAACTTCCGATCGGTGGCCGGATAGGCGCCCAAGCCCATCAGGGTATTGGTCACAGGATAACCCAACATGTCCACCAAAGTGCGCAGTTCGTTGGAGGCATTGCTCAGCAACACGCCGCCGCCGGTATAAATATAAGGACGCTTGGCCGTCAGCAGCAACTGCAAGGCCTTGCGGATCTGGCCGCCATGGCCTTTGCGAACCGGGTTATAGGAGCGCATCTCCACCGACGTGGGATAGCCCGTATATGGCACCTTTTTGAACGACACGTCCTTGGGGATATCCACCACAACCGGACCGGGGCGGCCACTGCGCGCGATGTGGAAGGCCTTCTTCAGTGTTTCTGCCAAGTCGCGGGCGTCCTTGACCAGGAAATTGTGTTTGACGATGGGGCGGGTAATGCCCACGGTGTCGCATTCCTGGAAGGCATCCAGTCCGATCGCATGGGTAGGAACCTGGCCCGTGATGATCACCATGGGAATACTGTCCATGTAGGCAGTCGCGATGCCGGTCACCGCATTGGTCACGCCGGGGCCTGAAGTCACCAACGCCACGCCGACATCACCCGTTGCGCGGGCATATCCGTCTGCAGCGTGCACGGCCCCCTGTTCGTGGCGCACCAGAACGTGCTGAATGGTGTCCTGCTTGTAGAACGCGTCGTAAATGTGCAGTACCGCACCGCCAGGGTAGCCCCAGATGTATTTGACACCTTCAGCCTGCAAGGCCTTGACCAGAATCTCCGCACCGCGGAGCTCCAGAGTGCCGGATGCAGTCGCAGGCGACTTGTTTGAATGGGATGCAGCGGATGCCGAAGCGATTTCAGCTTTTGAAATTTCCATGATGAACCTTTGTGAATTTCTCTAACGAAAAACCTTGGGTGCCCCTTCGCAAGACTCTTGTGGAGTCGCGTCGGGACTTAGGACTCTGGCCATGAGCGCATTGAATGCTGCGCCGAACCAAAACCCGTTTGCCTTTGAATGCAACTGCCATTATCGCACTGACTGGGTGGAATTTGGTGATGCCACGAAGAATGTTGCAGTGTGAATGCGATAATTCGTGCCCCGGCAGCAAGCAATTGCGAGAACGCTGGGCTTTGGGACCCGTTTTATCCTACCCATTTCTTCGGCTCGTAACACTTGGCTTCTGAACGCGAACTTTCGGATTTCTTGAAAAGCGTGGAAAAACGCGCCTTCAAACGATCCGTTTACCACGTCCGAAACGACGAGTCCGCGTTGGACATCGTCCAGGACAGCATGATGAAGCTGGCGGAGCACTACGGACACAAACCCGTTGAAGAGTTGCCGATGCTGTTCCAGCGCATCCTTTCCAATTGCACACTGGACTGGTTTCGCCGCCAAAAGACCCAAAAAGCACTGTTTTCGACCATGAGCGACTTTGAGTCGCCAGGTGAAGACGAGAGTTTTGATCTACTGGAAACGCTGCACGCAGCAAGCAATGGGGAACAAAACGAGAGTGCGGAGACTCAGACCGAGCGGGCACAGACCTTGCATGAAATAGAAGTTGAGGTCCTGCAACTGCCGGCACGTCAACGAGAAGCCTTTTTAATGCGTTACTGGGAAGAGATGGATGTTGCTGAAACGGCGGCGGCGATGGGTTGCTCACAAGGCAGCGTCAAAACGCACTGTTCAAGGGCAGTTCAAGCCTTGGCAAAGGCCTTGAACGCAAAAGGAATACGACTATGAAGACATTTGACTCGACCGAAAGCTACCAGGACCGATTGGGGCGAAACATCGCTTTGCGCCTGACGGATTCGACACAAAACCTGCCCAATGATATTTCCGAGCGCCTGAAGGCTGCCCGGATGCAGGCACTGGCAAAGCGCAAAGTCGTCAAACTGCAGACAGCATCTGGAGTCAACACCAATGGTGGAGCCGCGACCCTGAATATGGGTGGCTCTGACAACAGTCTTTGGACCCGTTTGGGCTCGTTTATTCCGTTGGTGGCACTGGTTGTTGGTTTGCTCGCCATTGCCGTGATTCAGGAACAGCGCCGTGTTGACGAGATCGCTGAAGTCGATATCGAACTGCTGGCCGACGAATTGCCGCCGGCTGCCTACACCGATCCGGGCTTTCTGCATTACCTGAATGCCAACCGCCGCGACTAGTGCCGAGCTTGGAATCCATGCCTTTCGTTGATTCATTGCACGGCGACCAAGCACGTCACGGATCCAGCACCCTGCAATCGGTGCTGGCGCGGGTTTCGTTGTGCCTGGCAGCCACGCTGTTACCCATCGCCTGTACACAGAAAACAGCCGATCAGGCCAGCAGTTCCAAGCCACCCGCGCAAAGCGCGTCTGCACCCATGCCGGTGTCTGCAGGACCAAAGTGGCAGGACTTGACCCCTGCCCAGCAGCTCATCCTGAAGCCGCTCACAACCATCTGGAACTCACTGGACAGCACCAGCAAGAGCAAGTGGATTGCCATCACGGTGAACTATGCGACTCGCAGTGCGGCCGAGCAGCACAGAATGCAGGAGCGCATGGGTGAATGGGCCACTCTCACTCCGGCTGCGCGTGAACGGGCTCGCCTGAATTTCGCAGAAACCAAGAAGCTGGCTCCGTCCGAGCGTGCAGCTGACTGGGAGGCCTACCAGGGTCTCAGCGCCCAGGAAAGAAAAGCATTTGCCAAAGCCGGCCCCGTGAAGCCGGTTGGCGCGGCTGTGGCCGTAGTACCGTCTAGTCCGGACAAACTGACACCGGTTCCAGTCACCCGGCATACACCCGCCGGCGATGACGCCACGACGGCTGTCGCCAGACCCAACCTCAATCCCAAAACACTTCTTCCGGCACCGGCGATCCCGCATGACACCACTTTGGTACCTGCGACGGAACCTGCCGCGAGCCCAGAGCCAGCATCTGAATATGTGCCGCCTGACAAGCGTTTGACGATCAACTGAAGCACGGCGCCGATGTGCGCGCTGCCTGGGAAGGCCCATCGCGCATAGCACCTACAATGCCGGACCTTTCTGGCCCCGCAAAGATGCAACTCGAAATGAATACCCCCGGTTTATGGCGCCGCATGGCTTGCTGGCTTTACGAAGGCATGCTGCTGTTTGGCGTGGTTTTTCTGGCCGGCTACCTGTTCAGCACGCTAAGCCAGTCCCGCAATGCCATGGACCATCGCAACGCCCTGCAGGCCTTCATCTTTGTGATTTTTGGCATCTACTTTGTGTGGTTCTGGGCCAAGGGGCAGACGCTGGCCATGAAAACCTGGCACATCCGCATCGTCGACCGCCAGGGAAAGGCCATCACGCAATTGCGCGCGCTGGGCCGCTATTGTCTGAGCTGGCTGTGGTTTTTGCCGCCCCTGATGGCTCTGTCACCCTTTCAGCTCAATGGCGGTGAATCAGCCGTGATCATCATCGGCTGGGTCGTCGTCTGGGCCCTGCTCAGCCGCTTCCACCCGCAGGGCCAGTTCTGGCACGATGCCTGGGCGGGAACCCGCCTGATCAGCTCGCAACCCATCAGCCGATAGGACGTAGCGCCCGTGACCGTTCCTGTCCAATCCGTTTCGGCCAATCCCCAAAAAGACCGCAAGGGCCTAAGCCGCGTCTGGCACGCCACCGGTTACTCGCTGGCGGGACTGCGAGCCGGCTGGGGAGAAACCGCCTTTCGGCAAGAAGCACTGGCCGCACTGGTCCTTTTGCCCGCCTCGTTCTGGCTAGGCCGCAACTGGGTGGAAACGGCCCTGCTGGCAGCCAGCGTGGTGTTTGTGATGGTGGTGGAACTGCTCAACACGGCGGTGGAGACCGCCATAGACCGCATTGGCCCCGAGTGGCATGACCTGTCCAAGCGTGCCAAGGACATGGGCAGCGCGGCCGTGCTGCTGAGCCTGCTGTTGTGTCTGGGGATTTGGGCGGCGGCGCTGGTCCACCGCCTCTAAGGGCGCGGCGAGGGCCGCGAAGCGCCCTATTTATTTATACAGCCGACTCGTCCTGCTCACCGGTGCGGATACGCACGACGCGCTCCACGCTGGTGACAAAAATCTTGCCATCACCAATCTTGCCGGTGTGCGCCGCCTTGACGATGGCGTCCACGCAGCGGTCGGTATCCTCGGATTTCACGACCACTTCGACTTTGACCTTGGGCAGAAAGTCGACCACATATTCAGCACCGCGGTACAGCTCGGTATGGCCCTTCTGGCGGCCAAAACCCTTGACTTCAGTGACGGTCAGCCCCGTGACGCCGCATTCGGCCAGCGCCTCACGCACTTCTTCGAGTTTGAACGGTTTGACGATGGCGGTGATTTGTTTCATATAAGTCTTTCTAATCAGTTGAGGACAGAGCTTGCTTCGCTGCGGTCTGTCCCGCAAAGTCTCACGCTCGAAATCGGTTGGTTATAGGATAACGCCAATCCTTGCCAAAGCTCCGATGGGTTACCCGAATCCCTACCGGTGACTGGCGGCGCTTGTATTCGTTGAGTTTGATCAGGCGTGTGACCTTCTCCACGTCCGCCTGGGCGAAACCGGCCGCCACGATGGTGGCAATACTCTGGTCGTTCTCCATATAACGGTCGATGATGGCGTCCAGTACCTCGTAGGGTGGCAGGCTGTCCTGGTCGACCTGGTTGGGACGCAACTCGGCGCTGGGTGGGCGCGTGATGATGCGCTCGGGGATCGGGCTGGCGCCCGTGCCATAGGGGTCGTTGGCATTGCGCCAGTGCGCCATCTTGAAAACCAGCGTCTTGGCCAGGTCCTTGATGACCGCAAAGCCACCAGCCATGTCGCCGTACAGCGTGCAGTAGCCGGTGGCCATCTCGCTCTTATTGCCGGTGGTCAGCACGATGCTGCCGAACTTGTTGGAGAGCGCCATCAACAGCGTGCCGCGGATACGGGCCTGGATGTTCTCCTCGGTCGTGTCCTCGGCCCGACCGGCAAACTCCGATGCCAGCGACGCCTTGAACGCCTCAAACTGGGGCACGATGGAAATCTCGTCATAGCGCACACCCATGCGCTGCGCCATCTCGCGGGCGTCCAGCCAGCTGATGTCGGCCGTGTAGGGTGACGGCATCATCACCGCACGCACCTTGTCGGCGCCCAGCGCATCCACGGCAATCGCCAGCACCAGGGCCGAGTCGATGCCGCCGGACAGGCCCAGGATGGCGCCCGGAAAGCCGTTCTTGCCCACGTAATCGCGCACGCCCAGCACCAGCGCATCCCACAGGTCCTGCTCCGGCGTGCGCACAGGCTCCACGTTTGCTATTATTTTTATAGCTGACTGCGCAGTATCCACGAGGGCTAGGAAGCTATTTTCCTTGAAGCTTGGGGCGCGGCCAGCCACCGTTCCATCCGCGTTGAGCGCGAACGAGTGGCCCTCAAACACCACCTCGTCCTGGCCCCCCACCAGATGGGCGTAGACCAACGGCAGGCCGGTCTGTTGCACGCGTTGGCGCATCATCTCCTCGCGCTCATAGCCTTTGCCAACGTGGAAGGGCGAGGCATTGATGACCGCCAGCATCTGCGCCCCGGCTTCCTGGGCCAGGCGCGCTGGCTGCTCGAACCAGGCGTCCTCGCAAATCAGCAGGCCGACGCGGACGCGCTGCCCTGCCTCGCCCGCATCAAACACACAGACACCATTGCCGGGCGTGAAGTAGCGCCGCTCGTCAAACACCTGGTAATTAGGCAGCTCCCGCTTGGCATAGGTGGCCACCACTTGGCCTTCGCGCAGCACACTGGCCGCGTTGAAGCGGTTTTGCACCGCCACCGAGCGCGTGCGGCTGTCGCCGCCGCTGGGGTGACCCACCACGACCGACAGGTCCTTTAACCCGGCCAGAGCCTGGGCCACCGTTTTCACGGCATCATCGCAGGCATGGATAAAGGCCGGGCGCAAAAAAAGATCTTCGGCGGCATAGCCACAAATCGACAACTCAGGGGTCAGCAGCAGGCGCACGCCGTCGGCGTAGGCATCCTTGGCAGCAGTAATGATTTTTTGGGCATTACCCTCCAGATCACCCACAATGAAATTGAGTTGCGCAACGCACAGTTTGAGAGTCATGAACCAGGAATTTTTCGTTAATCGCAGCCCCTCGGGGGCGGTGCCTGCGCACGGGGTGCGCCATGGCTGAGGATTATGTCATTCGGGTGAAAACCTCGCCGCTGGAGGTCGATGCCGCCGCGTGGGACGCCCTGCTGCAAACCCAGCCCAACCCCAGCCCCTTCATGCGCCACGCCTACCTGGCCGCACTGCACAGCAGCGGCAGCGCCAACGCGAAGACCGGCTGGAAACCCCACTTCTTCACGCTGCACGTGGGTGAGGAACTGATGGCCGCCTGCGCCATCTACGAAAAAACCCACTCCTACGGCGAATACGTTTTCGACTGGGCCTGGGCCAACGCCTACGCCCAGCACGGCCTGCCCTACTACCCCAAGGCCGTAGCCGCCGTGCCGTTCACGCCCGTGCCCGGCGCCCGTCTGATGGCCCGCTCGCCCGAGGCACGTACCGCCCTGCTGCAGTCGCTCTTGCGCTGGTGTGAACAGAGTGGCATGTCGTCCCTGCACCTGCTGTTCGTCGACGAGGCCGAAGGCGCTGCCTGCGAACAGGCCGGCCTGATGCTGCGCCACACCGTGCAGTTTCACTGGAAGAATATGGCCCCCACGCTTGTCGCTTCGCGTACTACGCTGCCCCCCGAGGGGGCGCATTTCGCCTTGGGGCGGCCCGGCGGCGAAACCACCTCACCGGGCTACGCCGACTTCGATGCCTTCCTGCAATCCCTGTCCCAGGAAAAGCGCAAGAAGATCCGCCAGGAGCGCCGCAAGGTCGCTGAGGCTGGCGTCACTTTCCGCTGGTCACTGGGCCGCGACATCACCCAAGCGGACTGGGACTTCTTCTACCGCTGCTACGAACGCACCTACCTGGAACACGGCAACGCGCCCTACCTGAACCGCGACTTCTTCCAGCGCATGTCCGACACCATGCCCGACCACTGGCTGCTGTTCATCGCCGAGCGCAACGGCCACCCAATTGCTACCAGTTTAATAGCGCTTGACAAATATTCCACGAGGGCTAGCAACCAAAACGCCCAAGAAGACTGGGCGGCAGTGTGTTCTGCGCAGGTCAAGGAGGAGCCCGCAAAGCGGGCGGGGGACACGGAGCAGAACGCATTGCCGCCCAGTCTCCGCAGCGAAAACGAAAGAGTAGCCTACGGCCGCTACTGGGGTGCCCTGGAGCGCGTGGACTGCCTGCACTTCGAGGCCTGCTATTACCAGCCTCTGCAGTGGTGCATAGAACACGGCTACCAGCGCTTCGAAGGCGGCGCCCAGGGCGAACACAAGATGGCCCGCGCCCTGCTGCCCGTCAAAACCACCAGCGCCCACTGGCTGGCGCACCCCGCGTTTGCCGACGCGGTGGCGCGGTTTCTGGAGCGCGAAGACCAGGGGATCAGCAACTACCTGGATGATTTGACGCAGCGCAGCCCCTTCCGGCAAAACCCGCAAAAGCGCTAGCCTCAAGCTTGCCGCCAGGCGTGCAACGCCGCCTCACCCCCTGCTGCGCGCCCAACTGGGGCGCACGATGCGGCCCTGGCGCCAGGCCAGCAACACCACCGCAGCACTGGCCAACACCACAAACGCCAAATCAACAGCCGAGCCTTCAATCCCGAATGCCCCACCGGTCAACCAATCGGGTCCACTGAGTTCGGTCACGAACAAGCCTGCTTTCACCTCGTGGCCCGACACCGCCAACGAGAAAATGCCGTCCTGAAAGAAGTTCCAGCCTGCATGCAGGGCCGCACACAACCACAGGCGCCCCGTCAGTAAAAAGGCCGCGGCGAAAAAAACACCCGCTACCGTGATGTTGGCGATGGCCAGTGCGGAGATGTTGTCGTTGACCAGGTGCATGGCACCAAACACCAGGCCCGACGCCAGCAGCGCCAGCCAACTCCCCACAGATTCCTGCAGAACCCGAAAGAAAATGCCGCGCATCGCCATTTCCTCAATCAGCCCCACGGTGATGTGCATCAGCAGCGGCAACGCGATGACACTACCGGACGCAATGGACAGCGTGCGCAGCCCTCCCAACGCCGCGATACCCGCCACCGAGATGCACACCATCAATCCACCCAGCACAAAGCCGGCGCTGTACTCCCGCATGGCGCCTTTGAACGCCAGCTCGGACACCGCGCGCTTTTCTATCTTGACCACGTAGAACGCATACGACAGGCAACCCATGCAGGCCCCCAGCAACTGACCGAGGCGTGAGAACAGCTTCTCTTCAAAGAAATGGGTGGCACCGGCCTGAATCAGCAGGAACGGCACCATAAAGAAGATGAGGGCCAGAACGATGCGGGTGACGGGAAAGCGCAGGATGCGTTGGGCCAGCGGTACGGCCGCAGAGCCGCCCAGGTAGATGGAAGTGGTCATGTGATCCTTCAGTGAAAAAGGGGGTGGAGACATTGGTTGTTATGCCATTGGATGGGTGGGCGCGACTGTAGGGCGCGCGCCGGTGTACAGCCAGCGCCATGCGACAGATTGCTGAATTCAAGGCATGCAACGCAATACCCCGGTTCAAAAGCCAGTTGACGGGTATGCGCCTGCGTATAGACAATGGTCGATGCGCAGGCACCGCGCAAACCAGTCGTGAACCACCCGCACAAGGGAGAGGGAATGGCGAGCCATCCGGTATTGGTTGAGAGAGATGCATGGCGGGCCTGGGCGCTGCGACTGCTGCTCGCCCTGGGGCTGCTGGCCGTGCTGCATGTGACACCGGTGTGGGTGCCGGTGCAGCGGCTGGAATACGATCTGCTCAGCAGCCTGACCGCCCCGGTTCGCCCGGACGCAGGTGTGCTGGTGGTGGGTCTGGACGAACCCAGCCTTGCCGCACTGAACCTGGCCCCCCCCCTGCCGCGCCGCCTCCACGCCCAACTTGTAGACGCACTCTCGGCGGCGGGCACTGCTGCGCTGGGTATCGACATGCTGTTTGGCACCCCCCAGTCTGCTGCGGACGACGCCGCGCTGGCCCAGGCGCTGAAGGGACGCATGCCCGTGGTGCTGGCCAGCGCGGAGGTAACCGTGCAGAGCTCCCAGGTCGCGCAATACCGACAGACCGTGCCCACCGTCTTTCCCGACGCGCGCCACGGCAACGTGGCACTGGACGTGGACGATGACGGCGTGCTGCGCCGTGCGCCCGCACAGGACGATGCGCTGTGGCGCGTGCTGGCGCAGAGCGGGGGCCGTGCCTTTACGCCCCCGCCAGCTGGCGCGCTGCTGCGCTACTACGCACCCGAAGTGCCCCTGCCCTATGCCCATTACACCCAGGCGCTGGACCCGGTCGCCATGCTGCCCCCCGGCGCGTTACAGGGGCGGCTGGTGCTGCTGGGCCAGCACACGCCGGTCGACAGCGTGGACCAGTTTGCCACGCCCCTGCGTGAGCTGGGTGGTGGCCCGCAGTCGGGCGTGTTCCTGCATGCCACCGCCCTGATCAATGGCCTGGCGGGTGACTGGATCGTGCCGGCCCACCCTGCGGGGCCGGCTCTGCAGGCCGTGCTGGCGGTGGGGATGGCGGCCGGGCTGACCCGCCGCTGGGCGGGCTGGCGCGCGGTGTGGATCAGTCTGCTGCTGGCGCTGCTGGCCTTGGGGGGCGGGCTGTGGGCGTATCTGACGGGCGTGTGGTGGAGCACGCTACCCACGCTGGCGGGTCTGGCCTTGCACCTGAACGTGGGCGCGGCTGACAGCTACTGGCGCGAACGCCGTCGCCGCGAGCAGCTGCGCAATGACTTTGCCCGTTACGTGCCACCGGCCGTGGTCGACGCGCTGGCCGCTTCGGGCGCGGAGTCGGCCCTGCGGGGCGAGCGCCGCGTGCTCACACTGCTGTTCTCCGACCTGGCGGGGTTCACCTCCGCCAGCGAGCACCTGCCGCCGGAGGCCGTGGCCCAGGCACTGAACGCCTACTTTTCCCGCATGACGCGCACCGTGCACCGGCACGGCGGCACGCTGGACAAGTTCATTGGCGACGCGGTCATGGCGTTCTGGAACGCGCCCCTGCCCGACCCGGCCCATGCCGAGCACGCGCTGGCCTGCGCCCAGGCCATGCAGGCAGAAATGGTCGCGCTGCGCACCGAGTGGGCCGGCACACCGTTTGGGAAAGTGCAGTTGCGGATCGGCCTGCACACCGGCGAAGCGGCGGTGGGCCACCTGGGCTCGCATGAACGCTTCACCTATACCGCCGTGGGCGACGCGGTAAACACCGCCGCCCGGCTGGAAGGCGCCAACAAGGTCTTTGGCACAGGCATTTTGTTGTCGGCCGCCACGCGCAATGCCCTGAGCGCCGACAGTGCGGAACATGCCCACCTACTGTGGCTGGACGCGGTGGTGCTGGCAGGGCGCAGCGCCGGCATCGATGTCTACACCCTCTGTGATGACCCGGCTTTGGTGGCGATCAGCCGGGCACTGCATGACCATCTTCAGGCGGGCGAATGGGCACTGGCCCTGCAGTGCTGCGCCGATTGGCAGGCACATGCCCGTTCGATGGCACCGCAATGGCTGGCGCATGCCGACCAGATGCACAGCCGGGTGCAAGCGCTGGCCCACGCCAATGCTGTCAGCGCCGCACGGGCGCCCGGCGTATTGACCCCCTTCAGTGCCCGTGCGCTGGACAAATCCTGACCTCCACCAAGACGAAAGGCCTTCCTATGTCTTCACATCGCCTGTTCCGGATGACCCCGCTGTGCATTGCGCTCGGAGCGCTCAGCATCTCTTCTGCGTGGGCGCAATGCGCGGGAGTGGCACTGGCGCCCGACGCGGTCGCGGCGCAGATCGTGGCACTGGCCGGACAGGGGCAGACCCGTGCGCCCGGGGTGGAGCCATGGTCTGCCGCCGCGCTTGCGCAGCAACTGGGCGCCGGTGCCGATATGCGCACGCTGGCACTGTCATCGGCCGCGCTGCTGCTGGCGGACCGCACACAGATCCGCATGTCGTCCAACGCGCAGCTGCGCCTGTGTGAATCGCAAGCCGCGCGCACCTTGCTGGAGCTGGCCGCCGGGCGCCTGTGGGCGCGCACCAAGAAAACCCCCGCTACCCTGCAACTGCAAACCCCTGCCGCGCTGGCCGTGGTGCGTGGCACGGATTGGGATGTTGAGGTGGACGCCGCCGGGAACACTACGTTCACCGTGCTGTCGGGGTTGGTGGACTTCTCCAACGCCTTTGGTGCCGTGCAACTGGGCCCGGCCGAACAGGGCTACGCGGAGCCTGGCAAGGCCCCCACCAAGCGCTTGCTGGTGAGCCCGCGCGAACGTGTGCAGTGGGTGGCAGCCTATCCGGGTGACGCCACGCGCTGGGCCGAGTTTCAAAAGATCGACATAGCCCCACCGCTGGCCGCTGTGCGTGCAGACCTGCGCGCCGGGCAATGGACCGAGGCGCGGACCCGGCTGCTGGCGATGGCTGCCAACGGTGAAAGTGGCGCGGTGGTGGACCTGGTATTGGCCGACCTGGAAGTCTTTGAAGGACAACTTGACGCAGCCCAGGCCCGCCTGGCCAGTGCCTGGGCGCGCACACACGACCCACGCACGGCAGCGCGCCGGGCCGATCTGCTGATGGCATTGGACCGCAGCGCCGAGGCCCGCACCTGGCTCGACACCACCCGCGCAGCCGCACCCACTGCGGTGGAGCTGCTGCTGGCCGATGGCGACTGGCAGCGGCTGCAAGGACACGGCGACGCCGCGTTGGCGCTGTACCGCGAAGTCCTGGCCCGCGCCGAGGGCGATGCGCAGCGCGCCGCCGCGCACTGGGCACTGGGCCGCGCGCTGCAGGAACGCGGCGATCTGCGCGCCGCACGCGCCGCGCTGGCGCAGGCCGTGGCATTGGCACCCGACAACCCCAGTTACCGCGGCGAGCAGGCCACGGCCGCCACCGAGGCCTTGCAACTGGCCGAGGCACGCACCGGCTTTGACGCCGCGCTGGCCCGCGCGGGGGATGACTATGTGAGTCTGGCCGGTGCGGGCCTGCTGGCCCTGAAGCAGGGCGATGCGCAAACCGCGCGCACGCATCTGCTCAAGGCCCTGGTGATAGAGCCACGCTACGCCCGTGCCCAGGTCTGGCTGGCGGTGGCCGAATACACGCTGGGCGAGCGCGGTGCAGCGCTGGACTCTCTGGACCGGGCGCGCCTGGCCGACCCTAATGACCCGCTGCCATGGCAGATCGAGGCCATGCTGCGCAACGACAGCGGTGACCCCACCCAGGCCATTGCCGCGGCACGCGAAGCGCTGGTGCGGCTGCCCTACCTCAAATCGCTGAACCCGCTGGCGTCTGATAGTCAAGGCTCGGCCAACCTGGGCAAGGCGCTGGGAGACTTCGGTATGGAGCATTGGGCGCGGGCCTACGCCAGTGCGTCGTATTACCCGCTGTGGGCGGGGAGCCACTTCTTTTTGGCCGATCGCTACGAGAGCGATTTCAGCCGCCGCTCTGAGTTGTTCCAGGGCTACCTGACCGACCCCACGGTGTTTGGCGCCAGCGACAAGCGTGCGCCGCTGCTGCTGTCCACCGGCAGCGAGTGGTCGACGGGGTTGAGTGCCGAGAGCAACCCGCTGCGTTACAACGCCAAGGCCGAGGTGTCGTACCGGGGCTTCGCGGCCAGTACCGTGCCCGTGGCCTGGCTGGTGCATGGCTTCGACATACAAACGTGGCCGCGCGAAGGGCCCCCGTCTTCGCGTTATCGCTCGGCTTCCCCCAATGTAGATGTGGCGCTAGGCGCCAAGCTCAGCGACAGCCTTTCGCTCTTTTTGTTGCATGGCGACAGCACGCTGCGCTTTCGCTTTCCCGACGGGCTGGATTTGGGCAACCGCTTCACCTTCACGAGCGAGGCAGAGAACCGCACGCGCCGCACCGATGCCGGTGCATCATGGCGCTGGTCGGCCGATAGCCAGACGTGGATCAAGGCACACACCGGGCGCGATACCACGGCCCTGGTGCTCGACGATGCCAGCTACGGTCCGCAGGACTACCGCTACCAGAGCGACGAACAAGGCCTGTTCCTGCGCCACACCGTGATGTGGGGTGAACACCGCATAAGCGCAGGTTGGGAGCGTGTGGACCGCGATACGCGCCGCGCCCTGTCAGACGCTGTCATCACTGTGCCCTACACCAACACCCAGCGCTACGACATGCCATGGGTGGCAGGCGAATGGCGCAGCGGTACCTGGAGCTGGATGGCAGAAGCGTATTGGCCGCGGTTCAATGCCCAGCAAGGCGACCGCTATACCGATACCGCGACCGACGAGGACCTGCTCGCCCCCATCGAAGAGGGCGCCGCACACAGCCGCAAGCTGCTGCCACGCGTAGGCGCCAGCCTGCGCTTTGGACCTGGCCGCGCACTCCACTGGGCCTACCAGGAAAGCCTGCGCGGGCCCGGCACCCACTCCCTGGCGCCCGTGGCCACCGGGGCCATTGCGGTGGACAACCAGTACCAGATGGCGGGCAGCTACGCGCGCAAGCGCGCGCTGCAGCTTGATTGGGAAGTGGGCGCCACGACATTCTTGGGTGCCAGCCTGTCGGGCCAGAGCATCAGCAACCTGGTGGCTGCCAACGGAGCGCTCTTTGCGCAGAGCACGGGCGCATTGTTCGACAACGTGACTAACATTGCCCCTGTGGTGCTCAATGCGCAAACCACGCTCAACACCTATGACGTGACACCTATCTTTGGCCAGGGCGACCTGGCGCAGGCCAGCGTGTCCGCCAACCACCTGCTGGGGCCACGTTGGAGCGTGCTGGGCAGCTATGTCTACACCGACTCGCGCAACACCGGTGCCGGCTTTGCGGGCAACCTGCTGCCCGGCTTTGCCCGTGACGTGGCATTGGGCCAGACCACCTGGCGGCACGCGGCACGCAGCTTCACGCTGCTGCGCGCAACCTGGCGCGGCGAGCGCTACAGCGACGAAGCCAACACTGTGCAGAACCCGTCCGGCTGGAGCCTGGCGCTGGGCCATGGTTGGGAGTCATCGGACCGGCGCTGGAGCTTTACCGGCACGGTTCAGTCCGATCTGCGTAGCGGCGAACAGCCCACGCTGTGGGCGCTGGTGCAGTATCGGGACTGATGCCGCGGACCGTCGAGAGCACCAGTGGACCTTTTGGACAAGGACTAGCTGTGAAGTTCCAATAGGTTGTATTTGTTCATCCGAGTTGAGTTTGAGAAACTGGGAATCGCCAAACCCCCAATAACCTCAAG
>Ga0208514_100372_pt1 | contig 26736 bp, 21 predicted proteins | sample LakWasMet70_HOW9_2_FD_183900 | JGI IMG/M metagenome (GOLD analysis project Ga0208514, IMG submission 183900) | Freshwater sediment methanotrophic microbial communities from Lake Washington under simulated oxygen tension - Sediment Metagenome... | ecosystem: Environmental > Aquatic > Freshwater >...
AGTCGCTAATGTCGATGCTCTAAAGTTGGTATCGAAATAGCAGTTAAGTATTTTTAAGCAGTGGGTTAACGTCCCTGTGACAGGTGTCGTACAGCAACTCTATGCTTGGAATTTTTGGTTCTTCATATCTTGCTTTTGCTTGAAAAGTATCGGCTCCAATCAAGTATGCAGGACTTGATAGGGTGAATTTATCCTTGACCTTAAAGATTTTAACTCTTAAGTTTTTATTTTTGTTATTGATGTCAAAGAAATTAACTATTCAAAATTAAGCAATTTTTTCGCGATTCTATATGATTTTTTTACAAAATATATGAAATATTTCACAATTTTTTATATGGTTTTCTGGTAATGCAAAAAATCTGTGAATTAACGTATTGGTTATCACCTTGATACTTTAAATATAATTATTGATCGATGTTTAACGTCTGCTAACCGGAAAAAATTAATTTTTCTGAAAAAACTGAAGGACGGCTATTGGCCGATGGCCGACTCCGAAGGGGCCGCCAAGGTCATTTACCTCCGAGTATTTTTAAATATTAATAGTCAACAACTCCCCCCACTTAGTTGTGTACGACGGCGACTTGAATTGTTGTCGCATGTGCCAGCGATTGCTGATGATTTCACTAGCATAATGGATACTCTTTTTGCCATAACGTCGGTTGATGTTATCCAGAGTTGCCATCAGTTGATCGGATCGACTGGTGTTTTCTGAGTCATCAAACAAAGACAGTTGCGTCACGCCCATCGGCAATAATTCCGGCAAAAGTACCCCGGCGCGTTGATAGATAAATCCCGGTCTATAGATCCGTTTTAAGCCTTGATGAGCGGCTTGAATCAGCTTAGCGGCATGATTGGTGGGGTGATCAAATATCGTGGTGGCACTATTGCTGTATTGCGGGTTTTGAGTGTCAAACGGACTGGTTGCCACAAATACGGTTAACACCGAAGTTGCCAGTTGTTGCCGGCGTAGTTTCTCAGCGGAACGGGTGGCAAAATGACTCACCGCTGCGCGTAAGTCTTCAAAATGGGTCAGTTTTTCGCCGAAGCTGCGCGAGGTCAGGATTTGTTTTCGGGGCGGCGGCAGGTCTTCCAAGGGAATACAGGAAAGCCCTTGCAGTTCACAAACGATACGCTCCATGACTACGCCTAAGTGTTGGCGCATTTGTTTGGGATCGGATTGACTGAGTTCTAAGGCATTGTTAATCCCTAATGCCTGTAATTTGGCCGCCGTGCGCCGGGAGATGCCCCACAGATCATCCAGGGCAATGGTTGCCAGAATGGCATCGGGATTAGCTAAGCTGTGCCAATCTAAAACCGCACCGCTGGCAGAATAGCCTTTCTTAGCCAAGCGATTGGCTAACTTTGCTAATGTTTTGGTGGGAGCAATGCCGATGGAAACCGGAATGCCCGTCCATTTCTTAACGATTTTGCAGATTTCCAGGGAATACTCGGTTAAATCTTGCGGTAAACCGGTGAAATCCAGGAAGCATTCATCAATGGAATAGACTTCAATTTTAGGCGCAAAACGAGATAAGACTTGCATCACTCGGTTTGATAAGTCGCCGTATAAGGCATAATTTGAAGAATAAACCGCAATGCCTTCTTGCTTTACATACTGTTCAATCTTGAAATAAGGCGCCCCCATGGCCACTAGCAATTTAGCTTCGGCACTTCTAGCTATCACACAGCCATCATTATTAGATAAAATCACCACTGGCTTGCCTTCTAAGTGAGGTTGGAACACCCGTTCACAGGAGGCGTAAAAATTGTTACAGTCGGCAAGCGCAAACACGTTGACCACTTACAAAGAATGGATGACGTGGGCCACCACACCCCAGATATGCAACTCCATGCCACCTTTAATTTGAACCGGTTGGTATTCGATATTTTCCGGCAACAACCAGACTTCATCTTCATTCAACCATAAGCGCTTTACTGTCAGTTCGCCATTAACCGCGGCAATCACTATAGAACCGGACTGGGCTTCTAATGATCGGTCTACGACCAACATGTCGCCATTATGGATACCGGCTTCGATCATGGAATGGCCTTGCACCTTCACAAAGAAGGTGGCGGCTGGATGTTTGATGTATTGCCGGTTTAAATCAATGCTGGCTTCCAAATGATCGTCAGCCGGTGATGGAAAACCAGCCGGTACTTTAGAGGCAAACAAGGGTAAGCTAAGCAACTGGGGAAACTGGCTTAGTTCAAGGATGGGTAAAACGATATTATCCGCTTTAAGCCCTTCGTTAGAAGGGTAATAGACGGACTGTTGATGGAGAATCGGTACGGCTGAGCTTTTCATGGGCAAAGATGATTGGGTATTTAGTGTAAGTAAAAGAATACACCAAAAACAGCTTATGTTCTCTATTTGTTCTTATGTTTGGATTGTTTGAAACTACTCATTTAAGTACGTAACAGTAATATAGGAAACTGAAGTATGTGTGGTCGTTTTAATTTAATAGCGAAGTCGGATGACATTATCGAGCATTTTCAATTGCAGAAATTGCCTCGTTATCAGCCCCACTATAACATTGCCCCGGCTCAGAAAATTCTAACCATTGTGGAACTGGACGATAAATCCTTAAAAGCCGTGAATTTATTCTGGGGGTTAGTGCCATCGTGGTCTAAGGACAGCAAAAACAGCCATCACCTGATTAACGCCCGTGCGGAAACGGTGCGGGAAAAACCGTCTTTTCGAGCCGCGTTCCATAAGCGGCGCTGTTTAATCGTGGCGTCAGGCTATTTCGAGTGGCAAAAGCTGGAATCCGGAAAACAAGCCTTCCATATCCATCGCCAGGATAACCAATTATTTGCCTTTGCCAGGCTTTGGGAACATTGGCAACACGATCAAGATACTTTGTATTCCTGTACGATCATCACCACTCAGGCCATCGGCATCATGCAGTCCATCCATGAACGCATGCCGGTGATTATTGCATCTGGGAACTATCGGCAATGGCTGGATAAAGGCGCAGATGAAGAAAAAGCCTTTCAGTTGCTCGATAATCAGTCTTATGAGCAAATGACAATCACACCGGTCAGCGATTGGGTAAATAATCCAAGGCATGATGATGAAAGGTGTTTGCAATAGTTTAACCATGTCAGCTCTGTAATGGCCAAAATTTGCAGACTGTTACCTGCTTAGCGGGTGAGAATAATCATGTAAAAAAGTTGGTCAATTTTTGATCAATGTGACTTAGTCCCAGCAAGGAAGGTGGGTGCAAGGGAAATGTGACGAATTAATGACAGGGTTATCCACAGATTTTGTGGATAAATAGGTTAAATGTTTTGCAAACCAAATTTTGACTACCAATTCAATCCCCCTCCGGACATCCAGGATAAAAAACTGTAATCTGTCCAACAAACGGTCGTTTAATGAACAATCTCAAAATCACAATTGTCATTTTCAGAAGACGATTGCACCATTTTACTGGGCTTGAAATACTTTGTGCAGCGGTCTTTTGAAAGAATATCTTTCAGTAGACATCTTCACCGTATGTAATTATGCTTAATACTTCTATTCACGAAAGTGGGTATTAAGTATGGATTTTGAGTCCACTAAATTAACCGAACTGGGCGTGTTGACATTATCCCAGGATGATTGGGATTTAGCCCGCGAGCGAGCCCATACGATTCCCCCTCTTGCAGCTTCGGAAACCATCGGTCATCAGGCGGCTGATCAAGCTGCCCAACAATTGGGGATCTCCAGAAGACAAGTTTATACTTTGGTTCAAAGGTATCGAAAAGGCAGTGGGTTATTGACTGATCTTGCTCCTTTGCACTCAAGTGGCGGTAAGGGTAAGGGGCGTTTGCCTAATGCTGTGGAAGGAATTATAAGAGAACTGATACAAAAGCAGTTCTTGAACCGGCAAAAAAATACACTAGCCAAACTTTACCGCAATATAAAAAAGGAATGTAAAATTAAAGGGCTTCGTGTTCCTGCTCGTAATACCGTAGCGCATAGAATAAACAAGCTAAATCCGTTGCAAGTCATACGTTCGCGGGAAGGTTTGGATGCCGCACGAACTTTGCAATCAGCCGGAGATACGCCGCCACAAATAAATTTTATTCTTGAACAAGTTCAAATCGACCATACCGTCATTGATTTAATTATCGTTGATGAACGAGACCGACAGCCAATTGGCCGCCCTTATTTGACAATCGCCATAGACGTTTTTAGCCGGTGCGTGGTCGGCATGGTAATAACGTTAGAGCCGCCATCTTCGGTTTCTGTCGGACTTTGCTTAGCACATATGGTTTGTGACAAGCGGCCAAGGCTTGAGCAATTAAAATTAGAAGTTGACTGGCCTATGTGCGGAAAACCCAGGTCACTTTATCTGGACAATGCAGCTGAATTTAAGAGTGAAGCTTTGCGTCGTGGTTGTGAACAACACGGCATTGAACTGAATTACCGTCCGCCAGGCCAACCTCATTATGGCGGTATTATCGAGCGATTAATCGGCATCATGATGAATGACGTTCATGAATTGCCTGGCACCACTTTTTCAAATCCAAGAGAGCGTGGTGACTATGATTCCGAAAAGAAGGCGGCATTGACGCTTTTTGAATTAGAACGATGGCTAACTCTTGCAGTCGCCTATTATCATGGCAACACCCATCATAACGACTTAAAAATCCCCCCTGCGCAATGCTGGTCAAACGCGATTACCCTAAATGGATCGCCTCAAATTATTTCAAATGCAAACGCATTCCTGATTGATTTTCTACCGGTTATCCGCCGAGCCTTGACTCGCACAGGCTTTGTCATTGATCACATCCATTATTCGCCAATTCTCTAAAACCACTCATTGCGCGACGAAATGGATCAAGATTTATAATACGCCGTGATCCGCGTGACATCAGCCGTATCTGGGTACTGGAACCGGATAGCCAAAGCTATCTTGAAATTCCTTACCGATCCATGGAAAATCCGGCCATTACTTTATGGGAGCAGCGCCAAGCAATCCAGCGATTAAGGGAGCAAGGCCGAACCCTGGTTGATGAATCATCGCTATTTCGGATGATTGATCAAATGCGCGAAATTGTCTTTGATGCTAAAAAAGCGACCAAGAAGGCAAGGCGAAATAATGAGCGCCTCAACCATCTAACTGATATACCGATTAAAGTCACTACTCTTAAGCCACCTGAACCAGATCAATTGGACGTTAATTCTGCTTCGCCATTCATCGAAATCGAGGAGTGGTAATCATGCCAGAGTATCCCATTTTGGATCTGTCTCATTTAACGCCATCCGCCCAACGTTTAACAGCGCTTCCAGATGATGAACGGATTATGCATATTCGTGCAGACCGATGGATAGGGTACCCTCGTGCGGTGGAAGCCGTTAACAAGTTAGAACAATTGTATCAATGGCCAGCCAAGCAGCGTATGCCCAATATTTTGATCATTGGACAGACCAATAACGGCAAATCCATGGTTATTGAAAAATTTCGTCGGCAACATTTGCCTATTTCTACCGATGACCAGGAATTTATTCCGGTTCTTTGTGTGCAAATGCCATCAGAACCATCAATCTTTCGGTTTTACACGTCAATACTGACAGCAATGGGTGCCCCCTTAAAACCAAGAATGCCAGTTGCGGTTATTGAACAGCAAGCGCTCGCGCTCATGCGTAAAGTTAACGTTAAAATGCTTGTGATTGATGAGTTGCATAATGTCTTAGCTGGCAGCGCCATCTCCAGACGCGAGTTTCTTAATCTTTTACGATTCCTAGGCAACGAATTACGGATTCCATTGGTTGGCGTGGGAACACATGAGGCGTATTTAGCAATCCGCTCTGATAACCAACTGGAAAACCGCTTCGAGCCATTTGTATTGCCGTTGTGGGAAGTTAATGACGATGCTTGTTCTTTGTTGGCAAGCTTTGCCGCATCGTTCCCGTTACGGCAACGCTCCCATATCGCCACCACTGATATGGCCAAATATATCCTGGCTCGTAGTGAAGGCACCATTGGGGAGCTTGCCTATTTATTGACTCAAGCCGCCATCGTCGCTATAGAAACAGGCGAGGAATCAATCAATGCCCGAACTTTAGCATTGGCTGATTACGATGGGCCAACGGAACGTCGGCGTAAATTCGAGCGGGAACTCAATTGAGCATGTCTCGCCGCTGGCCTCTGCACTCCATGCCAATGAGGGGTGAAGCCTTAACTACTTGGCTTATTGGGGTTAATTAACCAAAAGAACCATTTGTCCTGCGACACACCTGAAGGCCTTGCTAGATGCGGCTTACAGAGGAAATATCGATTTTAAATCTGACGACAATGTTTTTCATAGGCTATTGAAAGTTAATGAATTTAAACCATTTATCATTTTCATGTTCGGAGTTTTAAGCCCAATGGCACAAAAACGTAGGTTATCCGTTATGTTGATTTTCATTAAATCAAAAACAGCCACTCAGAAATAGGGCAATTAATCTGAAAAAAAACCGAAAGCAGCCGGTGAAAATCACGTAAATCCAGATAAGTTACAGACTCACTGCGACCCTAACCAGCCTGTGGGACACTTTTTTATCATTCCACAAACAAGACATTCAAACCAAGCAACATGTAACCTTTAAAAGCACTGACTAAAAGTCAAACTAGAACTATCTGATAATAATATTCACTGATCGTTACATTATTCCATGCTACGCAGGGCTGAAGCACTAGCATTTCAATTCCCTGCCGCCTTCCTTAATGCCCGCTCCGTCATCAGATTGTGGTTCGCTTTGCCCACACAATCATAACCTTATTCGTTATGATTAAGCGTTTGCTTTTCATTTGGACATATAAAGACGACTGGTCTAATTTTATATTTGACATAAAATACGACTGGTCGTATATTACTTCCATGCAAAAGATAACTAAAAAACAAATCAAACGTGAAGATTTACTCAATAAAGGGGTTTCCTTACTCATGCTTCAAGGTTTTCATGGTACCGGGCTAAATGAAATTCTTGGTGCCGTGAATATTCCCAAAGGATCTTTTTATAGTTATTTTGGCAGCAAAGAAAACTTTGCCGCTGAAATAATCACCCACTACATATCGTCCTATCTCGGACAATTGCAAAGCTATTTGGCGCTATCCGAAGGCAATGCTCTCGGTGCGCTGGAGCGTTACGTACAAGAAACCATTGGTGAATTAGAACGTACAGACTTTAAGGGCGGTTGTTTGTTGGGTAACTTAATTGGCGAGGTTGGCGACACCAGCGATGTATGTCGAATGGCATTAAAAACCGCGCTCAATAGTTATCGTGATGCCTGGGAACTCGGTTTAAGCCGTGCTCAAATCGAGGGTAAGATTCGCACCGACAAATCGGCACGCGACCTGGCAGATTTATGGGTAAATACGTGGCAAGGCGCGTTGTTGCGGATGAAGATTGAACAATCCACCATGCCTTTAAAGCAATGTTATGACGAATTATTGGGATGCTTTTTTAAAGCGTAATCCTTGATTGCACTTTAGAAAGATACAACAACTTTTAACTTTAACATTCAAAGAGGAAATAATTATGCCCAAATACATCATCGAACGCGACATTCCCAATGCGGGCATTTTGTCTGCCCAAGAATTACAAGGTATTTCGCAAAAATCTTGTAGCATTTTGAACAAGTTGGGGCCGACGATTCAATGGCTAGAAAGCTATATCACTGATGACAAGGTGTATTGTGTCTATATTGCCCCGGATGAAGCCACTATAAAAACCCATGCTGAACAAGGCGGATTCCCAGCGAACCGTATTTCGCAGATTAAAACCATCATCGACCCAACAACGGCAGAAGCATAAATAAGCAAAAGCTCGTAAGTAATTAAATATAAATACGAATTTTAATTTTCCTAATCATATAATGAGTCCTGACCATGAGAAAAAAATTACTAGCCTGCACGTTGTGCAGCCTTTTGCTGTTAACGCCCATAATTAGCCATGCCGAAATGTTGGCGATGGTAAATTACGACAGCAAAGCAGGCCAAACCCCGCGCCGTGAAGGGGTTGCGATTCTTGATGTTGACCCTAACTCACCCCAGTTTGGCAAAATCATCAATGACCTGCCTTTGCCGCCAGATGCTATTTCTCACCATTTTTTTTATAACAAAGATTTAAGCAAGGCTTATATCACCGCCTTGGGCAATGGCCCATTGCGGGTGATCAATATGAAGCACACGCCTTATGCCATTGAATTACTGGATGTGCCTGAATGCAAAGTCAGCGAAGACATGGCGTTTACGGCAGACAAAAAAACCTGGTATCTCACCTGTATGGGATCGAGCAATGTGATTGTCGGCAATGCGCAAACGGATAAAGTCAAACAGGTCATTGCGGCCGATGGTAAGGATACCTTTATTCGTTATCCACATGGCATTGGTTTGCAAGAAGATATCAACCGAATTATGGTGACCAGCACGGTTCGGCCCTCTGACCTAGGGGATGCCGGTGAAACCGTCACCGTTATCGAAGCAACCAGCGGTAAGGTGTTGTCCACCCATAAATTGTCCGACAAACCCAGCCCATCCGGTTCTGCACCGGTAGAAGCAGTATTTGTCCCTCATGCGACCCCGCCGATGGCTTATGTGGCGACCATGTTTGAGGGCAAGCTTTGGAGGGCGACCTGGCAAGTTAAACATCATAGTTTCGATTTTCAGCCCGTTTATGATTTTGCCGATACCAAACAAGGCGTACCTTTAGAAATTTACTTCAACCAGGCACACGACCGGTTATATGTCACCACCGCAAATCCTGGGGCACTGAATATTTTTGACATCAGCGGCGTATCGGTAAAGAAACCGATGCTAATAAAATCGATTCCAACGGCTGGTGGAGCCCATCACGTCGTTTTTTCACCCGATGAAAAATACGCATTTGTAGAAAACAACTTTTTAAATTTACCCAAAATGGACGATGGCTCGATTACGGTGATCGATTTGAAAAAAATGGAAAAGAAAACCAGTATTGATACATTGAAAAATATGGGTTTAAAACCCCATGACATCTATATGTTGCCGCCATGGCATACGGATGATGCGCATTAAGCTGAGTTTCATCGCAGGCATCGGAATCAGTTATACCGGGCAACCGATCTTGTCCGGATTTCACGGACACTCTACTAAGCGACTTTCTTGGCTTCAAAAACTACTGGGCTGATATAGCCCAGTTTTGAATGAAGCCGTTTGCGATTGTAGTATGGCTGTGGCCCAAATAGATGAAGTGACCCAGCAAAACGCTGCGCTGGTGGAACAAACTGCCGCCGCTGCTGATTCCCTGTAGGAACAGGCGGATGCCTTAAGTCTAACAATTAAGCAGTTTCGGCTTGATTCGAATCATCGCTTGGGATCGTCCGTCATAATTCCCTATCACTGTCCCAGTCAACGTATCGGGACCACGCCCCAAGATCAGCAGGATGCCATCACCGAAACTGACCAATCAAGACGAGTAGAAAGAATTCTAGCCGAAAGAGGTTACTGCTTTGTCGATCAAAATGACTTTTACGTATGAAGGCGTTATTGACAGTGTTTTTGTTAATGCTTGGAGACATTCTAAAGGTTTTTTCGGTCATTTAAGGATGACTCATGAATATTTCAAAACATTTTAGGTGTGTTTCAAATTAAGCTTTTTTGAATGTCCGAGTATGTCGCTTGTGAGGCTCATGAATGTCAAAAATTGGCCGGATGCCGTAGATGCGCGATCTCGAATATCAGTGTCCACTTTATCGCTGAACAAGCATCTGGTTTGCATAGTGCTGAGCGGCAGCTTTGAACCAGGATACCTAATTAATTGCTCCCATATCCCATAATTACTGATCCGTCCCATTTAGCGATTTGTAAACAGTCGATCGGCCTATTCCCAATTGCTTGGCAATATCAGTAGCACTGAGTCCATTCTTACGCAATGCCTGTATTTTTTCCGCATCGACAGTTCGCTTGCGTCCAAACTTTACACCCTTGGTTTTGGCCTCAATGCGACCTTCATTAGTCCGTTCAAGAATGCGTTGGCGTTCTGCCTGGGCGACGGCAGACAGGATAGTAACGACCATTTTTCCCATTGTGCCTTCGGTGCTGATGCCGTCATCCAAGAACCTTACTGCAACGCCGATTTGGTCGAATTCTTTGATTAAAGCGATCATGTCCGCTGTATCTCTTCCTAAGCGATCCAGTTTTTTGACCAAGATCACGTCACCGGCTTCAACTTTGATTCGCAATAAATGTAAACCTTCCCGGTCCGTGTGGCTCCCAGAAGCCTTGTCGGTAAAGATGCGGTTTGCTGCAACACCAGCTTCTTTTAATGCGTTGACTTGACTATCCAATGACTGTTGACCAGTGGAAACCCGGGCATAACCGAAGAGTCTCATTGCCTAAAACTGTCTCCTAAATCGATTAATAGACAAAGTGTCCATTAAGTGTGTGAAAAACGATTTTATAGACAGTTTATTCCCTATGAATTACCCTGTCCATAATCTTATAAATTAGTGGACACTTAAAATCGCCTAAAATGGCTGCCATTGTGCGCTGAAATCTCCGTGCCATTAAAAACTACCCCCAGCAAGGATATAAAGGCACATGGCTCGACTGACTATTTTGACCCCGCAAGAAATCGACACGCTGTATGCAATACCCTCGCTGGATGATGAGGAGCGGTCTTTTTTGTTCAGCCTTGATGAAATTGACAGGGCTATTCTCGATAGCTTAGAAAACAACACCGCCCGCAAAGTTGATTATATATTGCAGCTTGGATTCTACCGTGCCATCGGCAACTTCTTCCTGTTCAGCTTCCAAACAGTAAAGGCTGATGTTGAGTTCATCATGCAACTTTATTTCCCGGGAGAACCATTCCCAAAAAAGCAGGTATCGAAAAACCACCACTACCAAAACCGTTGCGCGGTAATGAAACAGTTTGGGCTGAGAGATGCCGATGCCGGATTTCAAAGCCAATTGCTTAAGGAAGCGAAAGCGCTTGCCAAACGTCATGTGCTGTCCCGATTCGTTTTGGAAGAATTGCTGTCCTACTGCCAATTGCAAAATGTACTCAGGCCTGCGTATTCAAGTCTCCAGAAAATTGTTTCGATTGCGCTTCGGGAGGAACGAAAGCGTTTGGTCACCAAGCTCTATACGGATGCTGACAAAGGGCTTCGTGGGCAATTGGACAGACTGTTGGCCAACGATGAGTTATTTTATAACCTCACTTTGCTCAAAAAAGACCAGAAGGATTTTAGCATCACTGAGATCAAGAAAAGCGTTGCCAAACAACAACTGGTTATTGGCATTTACCGGGAGTCCCAACTGTTGATGCCCAAACTGGGCATTTCAGAACAGAATATCATTTACTATGCGAACCTGGCGGGGTTTTACAGCATCCAGAAACTTCGGCGCTTTGCCGACAAAAACCTGGTACGGCTGTATCTGCTCTGTTATGCCCATCACCGCTTCCTTAAAATCAACGACCATCTGGTGTCCAGTCTGGTTCAGAAGATGGCCAAATATGCCGATGGTGCTGATGATTATCAACGCTCCCAAATTGAGTTGATGGAAACTGTGGACACACAATTGAGAAAACAAGCAGCCAAAGTGATGGCCATTAATATCGATGACCGCATCCCGGATCACCAAGTCAGGGCCAAGGCCTTTGAGGTAGTACCGCTTGAGGGATACAAACAATTTCTCAAGGATTTTAACAAGCCCAACCTGGACCGGGACTTTTACCGTTGGCAATATTATGGGGAAATTGCGCTGACTATCAAAAAGAACATTCGCCCCATGTTCAAGGTACTGGAGTTTTCCTGCACCCATGATAATTTGACTCGGGCGGTTGCCTTTTTAAGGCGGCACTTGGACGGCGGCCAGCCGTTCCGGGATTACCGCTATCAAGACGTGCCGATGGATTTTTGCCCAAAGTCGCTGAAAAAGTTCCTGACCTACAAAGTGTCCATCAATGGGCAGCCAGCAGTCAAGAAAGTCGATGGTGACCGCTATGAAAGCATGGTGTACCATCAGTTAAAGCAAGGCATCGCCAACACGGCGGTGTTCGTCAAGGACAGCCACTGGTATTGTTCTCTGGAAGATGACCTGATCGATATTGATGAATGGACGCAGAACAAGGAAAAGATTTTAAAAGAACTGAATATGCCGTTGCTTTCGATGGACATTGTGGACATGCTAAACCAGTTCGAAGCCAACATGAAGGTTAAGTACGAGCAAGTTAACCAGGCTATCCGTAGCGGTGACAACCCCAGCCTGAAAACTCATTACAACAAGCAAGGCGAATTGTTGAAATGGACCTTGTCCTATGTCCGCCTTGATGACGGGATGAACAATCCGTTTTATGAAAAACTGCCTGTCTCCGGTATAGGCGATATTTTGAAGTTCACGGCACTGGCTACCGGATTTATGAAGGCCTTTACGCATCTCCAACCCAAATACGCGAAATTAACCCCAGACCCTGAAGTTATTCATGCCTGTGTCATCGCCAATGCGACTGGTATCGAGGCCAAACGGATGAAAGAGATCAGCGACATTAAGGAATGCGACCTGGAGCGGGTGGGTAAAAACCATGTCCGCTACCAAACCCTGTATGCCGCGAATGACCTGATCATGAACCACACGGCCAAACTGCCGATTTTTGCGGAATACAATTTAGCCGATTACGGTGTCCACGCCAGCGTGGACGGCCAAAAATTGGTTACCAAATACCATACGATCAAATCACGCCATGCAAAGAAGTATTTTGGGATGTTGAAAGGCGTGGTCTTATTGGCAATCAACGCAAACCACTTGCCGCTGTGCCTGAAAGTCATTGGTGCCAATCAGCACGAAAGCCGCTTCTTATTGGATATTGTGGAGAGTAACACGTCCGATGTTGAAATCGTGGCGGTTTCTGGCGACATGCACAGCATCAACCGCGTCAATTTTGCCTTGATGTATTTGTTCGGTTACCGGTTTATGCCGCGCTTTACCCAGTTGCAAGACAAGTCGGACAACAACCTGGTGTGTTTTGATGAGCTAGACAACTATAAGCACCACATTATCAAGCCCAGCAAGAAGGTCAATAAGGCACTTATTATTAAAGAGTGGGACAATGTATTGAGAATATTGGCTTCCTTGGCTCTTAAGAAAACAACTCAAAGTACTATCGTTAGCAAACTGTCTTCCTATAAAAAGACCAGTCCGGCGCTAAAGGCACTAATTGCCTTCGATGAAATCATCATGACTGATTATTTGTTGGATTATATCGACAGCAAGGAAATCCGCGAAGTGGTGCAAGGCTCGTTGAACCGTGGTGAATCGTACCACCAGTTAAGCTCTACTATTGCCAAAGTCAGCGGTGGCAGGATGCTGAGCGGCAAAACCGAAATAGAACTCGATATCAATGCCGACTCCATCCGACTCATTGCCAATGCGGTGATTTTTTACAATGCCACGCTGTTGTCTGAGCTTTATCAGCATTATCAATCCGTTGACCCTGATATGGCAAAAGAAATCCTGCGCTTTTCGCCGGTCGCCTGGCAGCATATAAACTTCATTGGTAAGTATGAATTTTATAACCGAGGGTATGTGCTTAATATTCAAGAGGTTATCAAGATTTTTATCTCTGGTTTTAGAATCAATATTTCTTCTGTAGGCCGCATGTAGCAAGGTTTACGAGGGGTCGCAGGACAAATGGTTCTTTTGGTTAATTAACCCCTTATTCGAGTTGCTGACTGTTACGAAATGGAATTAAGGGATTTGTTGCTCTATGAATGGGGGCAAGCCAATCTTCCCGATCTGGATGTTCGGCCGCCTGACGGATTCCTTGAAATGATTGCCGAACGCAGTGGCTTTAAGTTAGGAGAGTTTCGCGGCATGACCATGGCGGACTGGGTGCCTTGGCTATTCGACAGCTTTGATTCTGAAGAGGATGCTTTTAATTGTTACACCCATCAATTTTCCGTTTTGTTACCCCCAAGGCCCGATTCTAAAAGATCCGTTCAAGGTTGGCGTGCGTGGTTGCCTAAGCAAAACCTAAATAGGGCTTGTCCAGCGTGCATCAATTTGGATTCCGCAGAAAATAGCTTAAAACTGGCATGGCAATTCCCTTTAATGATCAGTTGCCCAAAACACGGTTGCCGGTTAGAAACCTATTATTACTATCCAAGCCTATTGTTCCCTTGGGAAAAAACGGAAATATTGCCTCTTCCGGCAAGTTCCGCAGTCGTAGAAATGGACCGTCTCACCGAACAGGTTTTTGCAACAGGACAAGTCAATCTTCCAAGACGAAACGTGCATGCGGGTGTCTGGTTTCGACTTTTACGCACAATCATTGAGGAATTGAATACACCAATTAGCCGCTGTGGAAGACAAGCAAAAAGTATTCGACGAATTTGGGAAAGAGCTGGTTTTCCATGCCGTGCAGGTCTGCAACAATGGCGGTCTTATGAAGCGTTGGATTTGTCAATACAACTGCAATTTCTGGAAGCAACTGCCACTGCCATCAATATGATTCAAAATGAGGAGATTAATGCTTTAGGTGAAGATGCTGAACTTTTTCTATCGGAACCCAAAACCTGGAGATATGCCAATCAACCATTAAAGCCCAAAGAATCAGATGTCAAAGTAACTGACCATTGGAAAATAGTAAAGGACTCTTTAAATCAAGCGATTGAAGAAGCAAGACAAGATCCTCAGTCAGCACAATTGTTTTTCAGACAAATGCTGTTTGGTCGAACAGATGAAAAACACGTTGAAGCTCTACGCCAGGATTTTAATGCACTTGGAATACCCGCAGAATGGTGTCAGATTTAAATAAATTATACCTTTTGCGAGACATACATTATTTAACGGGTTTTGTGACATTTTTGACGGCAAAACTTTCCTGCTTTAAACTGTCACATAAACGAACGTATAAGTGACAGGTGGAAAATGCTAATTGGTTATATGCGGGTATCAAAAGCGGATGGTTCACAGGCGTGTGATTTGCAACGCGATGCGCTAATAGAGGCTGGCGTTGCCACCTCACATATTTATGAAGACCAAGCCTCTGGAAAACGGGAAGACCGTCCAGGCCTAGCCGCTTGTATTAAAGCATTGCGAGAAGGAGATACGCTTCTTGTGTGGAAGCTAGATCGATTAGGACGTGATCTGCGGCATTTGATCAATACCGTGCATGATCTCACCGGTCGAGGCGTTGGTCTTAAGGTGTTGACTGGTCAAGGCGCTGCTATCGACACCACGACTGCTGCCGGTAAATTGGTCTTTGGTATTTTTGCAGCGTTGTCGGAGTTTGAACGTGAACTCATCTCAGAGCGAACGCTAGCCGGTTTGGCTTCTGCGCGTGCACGCGGTAGAAAGGGTGGACGACCATTTAAAATGACAGCCGCCAAACTGCGGCTGGCAATGGCGGCGATGGGGCAGCCAGAGACAGTGATCGGGAATTTATGTAAAGAATTGGGTATTGCCAGGCAAACTTTATATAGGCATGTTTCACCCAATGGAGAACTGAGACCAGACGGAGTGAAGCTCCTATCAAATAGTTAGAAACTTCTGTTACCAGCTAATGGACTACTGAGTTTTGACCATCATTGACCGCTTTTTAATGGATAGCTGCCTGACACTTTAACCATATATGCTTGATTACAAAACCTAACCGCGAATCTATCTACTGTGCTTTTGTAGATTTAGAATTGGTGACTTTTTGGTTTGTTATTCTATGGTACAGCAACTTGTTATAGTATGTTAATGGTACATTTCTACTTGCAACCCATACTTGACGTACAGCTCATTCTTTATCCAAATTGAAGGAAAATTTTATGATTAAGCATATCTATCGTAGTTGTCCAAAGTTAAGTGCGCTACTTTTGGTTGCGTGTTGCTCAATTATTCAGATTGTAGATGCAGGGGAGACTACAAGGGTAAGCATTGACCCATCTGGTAATCAGTTTTTTGGGTTTGGTATTGATAATCATATTGCTATCAGTGCAGATGGGCGCTATGTGGTTTTTATTGCCATTTCAAAGAATCTTGTTGGAGCAGGATATAACTACGACCGTGATTTTTTTATACATGATAGGGCTGCAAAGTTAACCAGCCGCTTAAATATTAACTCTAAGAAAGATGGTAAAGACTTTTCTGATTTTTCAATTAGTGCTGATGCGCGGTATATAGCCTTTTCTTCAAGTATTGATGATTTGGTTCCAGGTGATACTAATAATAGTAAGGACATATTTATACATGACACTGGAACTGGGGTTACGACTCGTGTTAGTGATAATGGTGGCGAGAACCCCCAATTAAGTGGCGATGGTCACTATGTAGGCTACACGTCTGGTTATGCAACACCCGAATGTATTAATGGAGGGGTTTTCGGTTATGATAGATTTTCAGGTTCAACCATCTGTATTTTAGATAATTTAAGTCATGGATATGTTGACTTTGTTTTAAGTTTCAACGGTCGTTATTTAGCCTTTGTCGATCCATTTCAAGTTTTTTCTTATGACAGGTCAATCCCAGAAATAAATACAATAACTCAGGGGACAGGATATACAGGCCGAATCGTGCCTAGTGCGCCTAAAATTACAGCCGACGGACGTTATATTGTTTATTATGCCTGTTCAGCATCAGGGTTTTCTTGTGCAGCCGAAGACATTTTTATATTTGATAAAGCAACTGAAAAAACCTCGAAAGTTGAAATAAGTAGTTACAATCCCCCTTCAGGAGTAAAAACTTTAAATAGTGGTTTATCACATGGCGCTGCTATTAGTGCCGATGGACGCTACCTTGCATTTCAAATGGAACAAAGCTATGACGCTGGATATTTTGGGCGGACTGATTTTACTGCCGTATCTGGTACCAGTACTTTTGTAATGGATCGCACAACAGGTGCTATCTCTAGAGTGAGTATAAATACATCAGGAGTTAATGAAGCAAGGGCTGGCGTTTTTGATGTGTGGGATGGAAGCAAAGGACTGCCTGCAATTAGTGCAGATGGATCTGTTGTCGCATTTGTTTCCACATCTTGGACTAGCGGGAGCATTTGAACAGAAACTTACGGTTTCACCATCAGTTTCCAGTTCATAACCGTAAGTTTGTGTACTGATCTCCAATCAAAACTGGAGTTAAAGCCGGCCTTCTTCAATAGCTTTGTAATAAGTACGCCGACCTATACCTACTTCAGAAACCGCTTTGCTAACGCTTGTGCCATTGTCGACAAGCTTTTGCACTTGCTGCAGCTTGGTTTCATTAATCGGCTTACGGCCTTTATATTTTCCATCCGCTTTAGCAATATCAATACCTTCCCTTTGGCGTTCCAACATAATCCCCCTTTCAAATTCAGCAATAGCAGCCAGCATAGTGAGCATCAATTGCCCTGTTGGAGATTTAGTGTCTAAATTAATGTTGAGAACTTCAAAGTCAGCACCTTTCTTTTTTATCGCTTCGGCTATGTTCAACAAATCCTTGGTTGACCGTGCTAACCGATCTAACTTAGTTACCGTAACGGTATCGCCTTTACGAATGTAAGCTAACAACTTATTTAACTCGGGACGATCAGTATTACTTCCTGATACTTTTTCTTTGAAAATTTCATGGCAACCCGCCTTGTTAAGCAATTCCAATTGGGCCGCCATATTTTGCTCAGTTGTGGATACTCGGCAATAGCCGATTTTTGATGAAGTCATGTTGTTTTGGCTGCTTTGTGCATATAGAATATGTGCAGATTATAAACTGTGCATCTATTATAATTCAACTTCAAATACACAAAATATTGCCATCTTTTCGTGCGCAGTTAGGCCAAGATTCAAATGCACAGTTATAGAGGCCGAAATCCTAATATAGCTCTTGTGATAGGTGTTATTTTAAAATCAGAACCCGCCTTTCCAGGAATTCTAATTATCGCCAGCTTCTTGAAGAAATTTGTATAAATCAGCGAGTGCCGTTAACGATGACTACCAGTGAAGGTTTCCTAAACCAACGGCAACGCTACCAGTCCATCAAGCTGCCACAGGATTTCTCAGATGAAGAAATGGCCAGGGACTGGACACTTTCCGATGCTGACAAAAAGGAAATCAGCAAATAGGGGTTTGAGGCGCAGTGAAACGAATAACCCATTTAACGCCTAAAGTAAGTACATTTGATGGCTTAACTGGGAGTACGGAATTAATTCAACTATAAATCCACTAGCCCATCACGAAAAAAGCAATGAAATTTGACTACTTCGTGTTTAAATATCCACCGTTTTAGTAGCTAAACCTGCAAAGCGCATCAGAATAGAAGCTATCTCGGTTAACCGTTTCACTGCACCTCAAACCCCAAGTCCGGTTCTGCGAGGGCGGTAGCTCGTATCATGAAAATGAGATCGCTGCCGCTACTCTCCAAAAGAACGGTTTGTTCCACGACATAGCTGGAGTGCTTGGTATTAGTGGCTTGCAGCCGAAATATTGATTTCAGCTTCACCAATATTATTTCTGATAACCTATTGAATATTAATACTATGTTCTATGTTGCAAATTTCCTAATTGCCAATGAGGTTGATATGCCGTCTGGCAACAAGTGAAAATTTAGGTACTGTCAGAATTCTTTCGTTTTTCTGCTATGTAGGAAAAGAATTTCCGTCTTCCTACACCGGTAATCTGGCATACCTCGGCGGCAGTTTTATCTGAGTTTTCATAGAGGATTCTGGCATTCTCCAATTTTTCAGGATCAGTTTTAGGTCGTCCACCCGTTTTACCTCGCGCTTTGGCCGATGAACGGCCTGCTGCTGCCCGCTCGGCGCGTAATTCCCGTTCCATTTGATGAATCGCTCCCATCATCGACAAAAAGCAACGACCCGTTGCAGTTGTGGTATCGATATTTTCACGCAATGACACCAAGTTAATCTCTCGTTGTTCCAAAACTTTGGCTGTTGTCAGTAAATCCATTAAAGAGCGCGTCATGCGGCTTAATTCGCTCACGACCAAAGTATCGCCCGGACGAGCATATTCCAAAAACTGATCCCAGCTAGGTCGATCCTTGTGCGAACCGGTCATCTTGTCGGAAAATATTTTCCCGCAACCGGCTTTCTGTAAAGCATCGATTTGAGAATCCAGATTTTGGCCGATACTACTGACCCGTGCATAACCGATTCGATGGAGAGACATATCTGTAGAAGTAGAATGGGTGTTCATAGTGCAAAAAGTTAACACATAGTACAGATAAATGCATTATGATTTTATCAAAGGTTTTTGCACTAAAAATCAAAGGAATTGCATTCGGAAAGTGTCATTTTCAGAAGTCGACTGCACTACTTGAGATAACTTGTAATGAGTGAGTTTAAACAAACGATATCGAAGTCCCATAGGAAATTACGGAAAGTCATAGCCGATAAGGCTTAGCGTCAATTATTTACCTCCCAATTTAAGCTATTAAAAACTAGCGTTTTTTGGGAAATTAAACAGGAGTTCAAAACCACGCCAAACTTGACATTGCAAAAAAGTTTATGAAACAATTCTGTCGTTTGTTTAAACTCACCCATATATCAAGGTGTGGTATTATCTACTTTTATCAATCTCAAGTGGACCATTCAAGTAGATAAACCTGCAGAGCACATCATAATAGATGCTAACTCGGTTATTTGTTCTACTGCACCTCAAGCTCCAAATGTGTAAAGAAGAAGGTTTGAAACCAGAAAGATTACAAGAAATCCTTGGTGATTACATTTATACGGAAAAAAAACTGATTAGCGATGAAATTATTGATGCTCTTGAGGTAAAACCATAAATTCTTGAAAAGAAAAATAGTCGACAGAGTAATAGAAAATCATGAAGTTCGTCGAAACTTTTATCGACGGTATAGCAGGGTCTGGTGGTAAATGAGAAATTGGCTTAAAACATTGCTTTTTGTATCGGCATTTTCACCGGTTTTATTAACATTGGCATATGTAAGATATAGCTTAAATGGATTAAAACAGGATGTTATTCAGCTTATCATAATAGGGATTATAGGAACGATAATTCCTTTTTTAATTATAAAGCTTATTCATAAATCATCTGAAACTTTAACTTTTAGTGCTAAAAAGATTGAGTCAAATGATTTCATGCTATTTGTATTTGTTTCAAGCTATTTGACTCCAATTATTGCCCGTGCATCTAATTTACAATTTGATGGGATAATCATTTTAACTTTTTTTATGACTTTTATTTTTTGGTTTATTAGCTCTGTGCCATCTCATCCTTTATTAAGAGTGTTAAACTTCAATTTTTATAAAATTGAATCGTCTTCAGGTGTGGTGTATACCTTGATTTCGAGACGGAAAATAAGAGATCCAAAGACTGTAACTTATGTAAAAAAAATTTCTGATGATATGTTAATGGAGGTTAGCGAGTGAAATTAAGTTTGTTTGCATTGACGGATGACCCGGCTAACAGAGTTGTTAAGTTTAATTTATCTCAAGAAGTTCAGAATGACTTGACAACATATCTTAAAAATCAAGAAGCGCAATTTAATCAAATAACTGAAAATAAAGTACCGTTTGATGGTAAGTACAAGCCAGATTTTGGCGAAGTGTTGATAATTAATAACTTCGATGATATTGATGGATTGTCATTAGCTATAACAAATACGGTTCCTGTTTTAGAGGTAGAACCATCCCCCCAAGTTTTTGAAAACATCAAGGCTTTATTCTCAGGTTATGCTGATCATAATGGTGTTTCAACCATTCTTATTCAACACTTTGATAAAAGAAAAATCATATCAACAAATGGGCTTTCTATTTTTCATTCTTCTAATATCTATAAGAAAATTGAAGGTATTGGATTAACAATAGATTCAAAATTAACGGCAATCCTCAAAGGAGGTACACTAGAATTTTTTAGTTTTCATTTACTCAGACAAATATTTGATATGAGTGAGTATTACAAAGAAGCAACAGACACAGATATTAGCGAATTCTTAGCATTGCCTTTGATTAAAAATATAGATGTTCAAAGCTTGATAGCATTGTCGGATACATGGATAAGAAGAAAATTCGCACTTATTCAACAAAGCCAAATACTAGACAAAACACCATTGAATGATATTAAAGCCGTTGCTATTGAGTTTAATATCCCATTGGTTACAACTGTTATTGATGGTAATGAAGTTATTGAACTTCCAAATAACAAACAAGATTTAAAAACAATACTAAGATTTTTTGATGAGGATTATTACAAATCACCGCTATCAAAGACAAACTATATAACTAATTCAAAAAGAGTTGCATAGAAGGGGATGGTGGGTATATGTAGCGGCTTGCAATCGAAAACCCACAAACCCGCTATCAGCGCATATTTCGGGAATGGGCAATAATAGCTTTGCAGGAAATTGAGGGGCTATAACTTCGGGCATTAGGATCGGAAGATGAACCGCCAAAACTTTTGACTCCTTAAAACAGCATGAGCATAGTGAATACAAACTTTAATGCGATTAAACAGTCTACGAACGGGGGGGCCGGCGGCGACGCTGTTGCCGGTTATGAATACCAAATTGATGTATCGGTCTGGCTCGCGCTTGACCTCATCCTAGCGAACAAACTGACCCAGGAGCTTATTCTGGAACCAGCTAGCCAAGAAGACATCGAAGCTGAGCTGGAAGAGGATGAGCCGGGTCGCGTGACCAGCACCCTACCTTTGGATGGATATAAATTAGTCGTTCAGGCGAAGCTACGGGGTGGTGATGCATGGTCCGTCAGCGGCGTTATTGCGCTTCTGAAGTATGGCAGCGATAATCGTGATTCTGCTGCCAAGCGTCTCGTAGCGCCAGAGGTCCGTTATCTTCTTATCACCAGCGCCGCTCTGAACGGCAGAACTCGTGGACTAAAAGTTCGCCGCGCTGGAAGCTGGCCCAAACCCGCCGACATGACCTCGACAATCACGAAAGTTTTGCCAGCAGGAGCACCAGGCCGCGTCGCAATCATCGGCAATCAGGACGAGGAGCGCCTCGCCACCGATATTAAGCGGCTGCTGACCGAGAGTTTTCGGGTACCGAATTCCCGCTGGAGGGATTGCCAACGGGAGCTTCGCGAGGAAGCACGCGTTCGCATTAGCCGAGGTGGATCGGGCAGTTGGAAGCGCGCGGAACTGGAGCGCGTCATCCGAAATCATGAAGGCTACATCGCAAGCTCGCCTGAACTCGATCTTTACGTCCACCCTACGAACTGGATTGACCTCCGGGCTGCGATGCGCGAACGCCACGCGGCATTGATCATTGGCCAGTCTGGCACCGGCAAGACGATGGCAACCAATAAGCTGTATGAGGAACTGAGTGGAGAGATACCTGGTCTGACTCGTGTCCGGATTACCCTCGGACCGCAGCAGCTACGCAACGACTCTACGGAACCTCCGGTGCTCTATGATGTTGAGGACCCATGGGGCCGGTTCGACTTCGATCCGGACAGCCGGCCGTGGAACGACCAGCTGGCTCAGTTCTTCGCGCACGCCACCCATGATCGTATGGTTGTCGCGACCTCGCGGCTTGACGTAGCGCAGAGTTCTGGAGCCCTCGATGACGTAAAGAATTGGATGTTCGCGCTTGAAGCGGAGCACTACGGAAACCGAGAGCGTCGCAAGCTCTATCAGACGCGAATCGACGGTTTACCGCGCGAGCTCCAGGCGGTAGCCACCCAGGCCGAAAAGACCGTTCTGGCCGAACTTGGTACACCGCTAGAAATCCAGAAGTTTTTTGATGCCTTACCAACGATCGATAGGCAGGCGTTAAAGAACCCAACTAGCTTTATTTCAGAGGCTATACGCCGGGCGCACCAGAACTCGATCGAACGCACCGTGATCGAGCAGATCGAGGAACGAGAAGATGTGCGCGCAGCTGCGATCGTATGGGCTCTCCTAAAAGCAAACGACAAACTGTCGCTCCGCCTGTTGCGAACTATCGAGGAAGAACTTGCCGAAAATGAGAAGAAGCTCAGCGAGGGTGTTTTCCCTCTTATCGCTTTTTTCGTGGCGGCCCGCAATCTTCGCCAGAACGAGGATACCGTTACGTATTACCATCCACGAGTAGAGTCTGGGATTGAGAAGACGCTCGCGCGACACAATCTTGTGGCCCGTAGAACCCTCCGCCTGCTCATTGACGTACTCACCTCCACAGATGGCCAAGGCAATGCGTGGGGAACTGCGGCAGCCACCAGACTCTTGGCAGCCACCCACAAGAAGCCAGAATTAAAACTATGTCCTGCATCAGACGCGCAGAAGAAGATCGACGCATGGCTCGCGGCTCAGGTTGCCAAAGGCGGCAGCGAGTTCGAAGCGAACTTGCAACTCGCGGCATTGGCGGGGTCGAGCGCAAGTAATGTTTCTGAGATAGCGCGTTATTTGTTGCATCGTTCAGTTCAAAGCTTACCCGGCTTCATCTTCTGGGGTCCACCCCAGCACGACGAGGTATGGTATGCGCGCATGCACTCCGATCCCGCGACGAAGCCGTTGATTGAGACGTTCATTCATGAGGTCCTACCGGCTCCGATCTCACACGATAACTTTCCACGATCGTTTGCCACTGAAGTTAAAAGGCTTGCCCCTGACCTTTCGGGCGCTTTCCTTGTTGCAGCGGAGCGTGCTGTGCATTACAGCTATGTTAGTTCTGACGACGCCATTGCAGAAGGCGCTCTTGCTGATCTGAATGGCTTCGAGGCGATTGTAGATATAGCCGTCCAAGTACTGACGCCGTCGGAAGAAGAACGCCTCCAGACGGCGAATACACATCTGGCTATCATCAATGGCGAGTATAGTGATGATTATGCCCAGCACCTCTCCGAAAACGACTATGGATACACGGCACATGAATTTCTGTGCGCGTATGTCGATCGGGTGCGGCGCATGGGTGGTTGGCGAAGCCTCGGACAGCACCGTCACCGTGACCACCTAATTTACTACTGGTTGCGTGATCTCGCTAAGAAGACTGAGGATGCAGCATTGGACGCCGAAGAAGTGGCTGAAGCTTTTACGGCCAGCTATGGCAGCAAGGATGAAGCCGATCTTTGGTTCGTACTTCTGCTGGCATGGGAGCGGCGTTACCTTGAAGCACTGACTACGCGAATAATCGAGGGGTACCTGGTCCCCGATATCCGCCGAGCTGCTCTAGCCTGCCTCGTCGAGCACGTACCGGATCGGCTCGCCGAGATCAGCTCCAGGCTAATCGCACAAGACGGCCAACCCCGTCTTGTCGAAGTCGCGATCGACCTAGCCTATCTGCGCAACCGGCGAACCGGGGATGGTAAGAGTCATGAGCAAGCTGCATCTGCCGCGATGATGTTATTGCCGCCGCTGTATATCGAGTTGAGCGAAGCAGATTTTGCGCTAGCCGAAAATAAGATTCCGGCCCTGTCGACGGAGGCACGCGCACTCCTTGAAACCATTCTGGAAGGGGGTGAAGATGTTCGACGGTTGCGAGTGTTGCTTGATATCCATTTGACGCTGCCGATCGACGACGATGTCCGTTGGTTACTCGCGAACACAAGTGACGTCGACATCGCAGTCATGGCAATTGAGGCTGCAATCCGTCGGCGTATGATGGCCGATGTCGACGCGGCGCTCGATCACAAGTTCGCCGATGTGTGCGCCCGAGCCCTAACAGCAATCGCGGCTCCAATGCCGGCACCGCTAACCGAGCGTTTTCTGTTGAAGGCAGAAGCGAAAGGCAGTCCCGTTCGTAAAGCCCTAGTGAAGCTTCTCGATGCTAAACCGCACGTGGCACACCTCACGACGCTGCTTCGGCTTGTGAAAGATACCTGGTCGAACAGCTCAGCCAGATATGGGGTGGCAGATGAATTTCCTATCGCACAGATGGCCGTGGCCGCGATCGAAGAAATGGCTCCGGTCACGCTTGATCAGGCCGAACAGCTATACGGGGTGGCGATCGAAACGTCTGATCCGGACCTCCGATCTTCGCTGTTCAAACTGCTCGCTCGCAAATCAGGTTTGACGTTTCAGGAGCGGCTTTTTGATCTGGCGGTGAATCCTGGTCGACTACCTGTGAGGAACTCCGCAGCGCATGCCTTGTTGCAAGCGATTCAAGAGGTGGAGCGAGAGTTGGTCGAGCGAATCACATCAGACCTACTTGCCACCCGGGTCGAGCCAGTAGCTGCGGCCTTAACATTACTCTTCGCTTGGTGGGCCTCAGTCGACGCTGTGCGTAGAACGGCGGAAGTTCTCGCGACCAACAAAAAGCGCCGCGTCCTCATACTGTTGATGATCTGGCTCGTGAAGGATCGTGATGCGACGGTTGCTCACGCGTTAGCAGAAATGTTGCCATCCAATCATATAGGAGCGGCCTTGGCATTTGGCGAAAAGATTGATGCCGCTGATGATGGTATTCTCGCTGATCTTGGTGATCCGGCGATTTGCGCTCAAGTCTTTCACTACATGAAATCAGAAAAGGAATAGCCTAAACCAATAGGGGGTGTACGCCCGAAACCTCGGAATTTTTTTAAAGCATGGGGTTAAATTACCAAAAGAACGGTTTGTGCTGCGACACCCCTGTAAGCCTTGCTACAAGCGGCATATAGAGGAAATATCAATTTTAAAAACGTCGATAATAATTTTATAAGCTGTTGAATAATATTGCAATTATCGAATATTTCGTTTTCATGTTTATAAATGAGGCTGGTTTGATGTTGTAAAGGGGTAGCCGCTAAAGTATTCCTACGCCAGAAAGTAGTCTCAAGATTACCCTCACTCGCCCGTTTCATTCAGCAATTTGTAAACGGTTGACCGACCGATGCCCATTTGCTTGGCAATATCGGTAGCACCTAGGCCATTCTTGCGTAATGTCCGTAGTTTTTCGGCATCGATAGTGCGTTTGCGACCGAACTTCACGCCTTTGGCTTTGGCCTCGATGCGGCCTTCATTGGTGCGCTCAAGGATTCGTTGGCGTTCCGCCTGGGCGACCGCCGATAGGATGGTGACGACCATTTTACCCATCGTGCCTTCGGTGCTGATGCCGTCATCTAAAAAGCGGATGGCAACGCCGATGTTATCGAACTCTTTGATCAACGCGATCATGTCCGCCGTATCCCGTCCTAAGCGATCCAGTTTTTTGACCAGGATCACATCCCCTTCTTCGACCTTGACACGTAATGAATGCAAGCCGTCCCGATTGACGTGGCTACCTGAAACCTTGTCGGAAAAAATACGATTGGCATTTACCCCCGCTTCCTTCAGCGCCTTGACTTGGCCGTCCAGGGATTGTTGGCTCGTGGATACACGGGCATAACCAAAGAGTCGCATCGCTTAAGACTGTCTCCTAAATCGATTAATGGACGTGTTGTCTATTAAGTGGGTGAAAAACGATTTTATAGACAGTTTATTTCATCTGAATTACCCTGTCCACAATCTTATAATATTGTAGACACCTGCAGCTTTCTATTTTATTCAATTTTACCGCAGGTCTGGATCATATGAATGACCGTTGATTTTTAACCGTAGAATAGAAGGCTCAGTCTGGTCAGTTTTCCCGATGCTCCCAATGAAATTCAACTGGCAAGAGGTGTAAGCCCAAACCGCCGAAAATTCCAGCAGTCTTTAGCAAGCTGAATATTCCAGTCAAAAAGCCGCCTATTTTTATAGCATACCGGCTAGTCAGCCAATTTAAATTCTGCGAACTGGAGGGCTACCAAGCAGCCATTGGCGACCTCACCCAATCGGCCAAAACCCGTCATACATGTTTCTCAATAGCTGACCTTCAAATAGGCTTGAGCAGACCTTCACCAACTCAATTTATTGTTGAAGGTTACAATGAAAAGCCCAGTTTTAT
>Ga0208514_100374_pt1 | contig 26690 bp, 28 predicted proteins | sample LakWasMet70_HOW9_2_FD_183900 | JGI IMG/M metagenome (GOLD analysis project Ga0208514, IMG submission 183900) | Freshwater sediment methanotrophic microbial communities from Lake Washington under simulated oxygen tension - Sediment Metagenome... | ecosystem: Environmental > Aquatic > Freshwater >...
GCTTGACCGCATCGTGTAGTGGTAGGCCAGGTTGCGGACTATAGGTTTCTAACGCCCGCCCTTCGGTCTTTTCCAGGCGTTGCCGCGCCCGCGTGTCTGTCACCTCATCGGCCAACAATGCGCCCCAGGGCGAAGCAAGCGCCAATAGTGTTACCAGCCAGCGCGTCATGCGGCTTTGCCTCCGGACTGCTGCAAGGGCAAAGGCTCTGGCGGGATACGTGGCGGAAAGCCATTGAGCAAACGCCACAATTCGTAGCCTATGGTCACACGCTCAAGCAGTACCCAGCCTTTGGCGCTGATGCCCTGGCGCAAAAACCTGGCCGATGGCCATTCTGGCGTACCGGCTTTATGTACGACCATAATACGGAAATGACCTGAGCCGTTATCTGTCGGATCGACAAAGGAAATTTCACCTTCAAACGTGCCGACGCCAACCTGTGCCCAACCGGGCACCTGTATCGCAGGCCAGCCTTCAAACTCCAGCCGCACACTGCTGCGGGACGTAATCAGTGGTGCATCACGGCCATCGACCCATAGCTCGACCGCGCGCTGCGAGGTATGGGGCACAATCACCAGCAAGGGATCGCCCTGCTTGATAATTTGCGATTGCGAATTGACCGGTAACCTGAAAATCGTGCCATCTCTGGGCGCGACAATACGCTGCATATTTTGCCGCGCCAATGAGATTTCGGAGTTGTGCAGGCTATTTTCACTGTCTGCGGTTTCTCCGCGAATCTTGTTGATCACCGCAGAAGTTGAGTCTAAATAGGCCTGGGTATCAGAACGGGTTTGCTGGATATCCGCCGCCGCCGAACTGGCCTCGGCTTTGGCTGATTGCCATTGCGCCTGCGCACTATTAAGGTTGCGGCTGGCAATAATATGGTCACGTTCAGCCACTTCCAAATCACGCTTAGACACCAGGCCATCGGCAAACAAACGTTGCAAACGATTGACTTGCAGGCTGGCCGCATCCAATGTCGCCTGCGCCGAATTCACCGCCTCCTGGCTACTGCGGATTTTCTGGTTGGCCACATCCAGCTTGTATTGGGCCGCAGAAATCTTGGCATCGCGCGCGGCGGTCAGGTTCTGTTTCTGTAACTCGTAATTACGCAACTCATCCTGTTTCGCACCCAGCTTGCTTTGCAAATTATCCCGCTGTGCTTCAAGACGCTGCTTAAAATTAGGATCAGTATCGGCAATCTCCAGCAGCAAATCGCCCTCTTTCACTTGCGAGCCCTCTTGCACATGCCAGCGATTGATCAGGCCATTCACCGGCGCATCGATGGTTTGTACGCGCTCGGAAGGTGAATAGGCAGTCACCTTACCCAAGGCCGTCACGTTTTGCTGCCAGGGTAAAAATAAAAACAAGGTCGGCAAACCCACTAACAACCAGGCTAACCGTTTGATCCAGACACGCAAATGCTGCGGCGTTTGCACGCTGTGCATCAGCGCTTGTTGCAATTGATTATGCATGATGGTCTCCCGCCTGGTTGCGCGGGCTATCCAGGGTCATCACCTGCTGGAATTGCTGTGCAATATGGGGGAAGCGCGTGGTCACTATCAACATCCAATTTGACTGGTGGCGCTTAAGCAAGGTCAACACCTGATCCAGCTCCTGCTGGCCGAGCCCATCCAGCAAGCCATCAATGATCAGCAAGTCCGGACGTCCGATCATCGCCCTGGCCAGCATCAGGCGTTGCAACTGGGTATACGTCATGGGCGCACCATAATCGGTCAGTACCGTATCCATGCCCTTAGGCAATTGGCTGATATCTTCCCACAAGCCCAGCATTTGCAAGATATCGACCATGGCATCCAGCGTGATGTTAGTACGGGTCAGGCGCAGATTATCCAGAATAGAGCCATGCTGCCACTCGACCTTGTTGGCAACCCCAATACGGTCACGCAAGTGGTCCAGGTTCAGTTGGCGTAAGTCTATGCCGCCATAACTGATATAGCCTTGCGCAGGTTGCCTGAGTCCGGTTAACAGCTCGAGCAAGGTGCTTTTACCACTGCCCAATGCGCCCAGAATCGCCATACTCTGACCATGCTGCAATTCGAAACTCACCTGGCTCATCAATGCTGGCTGACCAAGGTGACTAAAACCCAGGCCAACCACTTTTAAAGGATGATAACCCTCCAGGCTGGACTGATGCTCACCCACCGTCTCCACCGGCAAGGTCTCCAGCACGCCTAATTTATCGACCGCAGCCAGCAAATCGTAAAAATACTCCAGCTTGGTCACAAAGCGCACAAAGGCGGACAACACGCCAAAAATAATCAACTCTGCCGCCACAAACTGGCCCAGGTTAATCTGCCCCTTGATCACTAAGGTGCCGCCGAGAATCAGCATGCCGGTACCGATCACCGCATACATGCCAACCGCGCCAATCAACTGCATCATTAATACGCGGAAATGTTGTACTCTGGCGCCCAGATAGTTTTGGGCTAGCACCTCCGTATTTTCTGTGGTGCGTTGTTTGGCACCATAAAACTTGGATAACCATTTATTACGTGCAATGTTTTCCAGCCAGGCCGCCATATCGTACTTGGCCTTGGACTCCTTGAGCGCGGTAGTTTCTGCCTGCTTGCCCAGCAAAAATACGACGGCCCACAATACGATCAGCATCAGGATCACCAGAATGCCGAAGTACAAGCTGTAAAACAGTAAGACCACGCTACCAATCAAGCCTTGCAGCAAGGCGGTCAGGCCGACCGTGAGCAGAGTTGCCACCGATTTTTGCACCGTCTGGATATCAAAGTAGCGGTTTACCAGCTCGACTGGATTGTGCTGGTCATACACAGAGACATGAATCTGTTGTGTGTTTTGTGCAATGAGCAAACTATGCCGCACAAATACCCTGCGTTGAATCAGCTCAACCAGAAAACTCTCAATCGCGTAAATCCCCCCCGACAAGGCCAGCAGGCAAAACAGGATAAAGCCGACCACATACAAGGGCTGCAACACACCGCCCATGGTGACGATATTGACCATGGTCTGCACCGCCACAGGCGTCGCAATGCCCAACACGCCATAGACTAGTGTCAGGTAAACCAGAAGCAGGATATCCTGCTTTTCAAAGGCGGCGAGTTTTAATACCCGTTGTACCGGACTCAACAGGGAGGGAGTTAGATTTGCCATAATTAAGAGTTATTTTAGTTCAGGCCCACTACATGGATACAAATGTATTTTATTAAGTTCAAAAAAAAACGGCTCAATGAGCCGTTTTCTTTTTCACATCACGGATTACAGGCTGTAAGCACGCTCACCATGCTCAGTCGTATCCAGACCTTCGCGCTCGTATTCTTCACTTACACGCAAGCCTACAACAGCGTCTACGACTTTGTAAAGAATCACACTCACGATACCCGTCCAGATCAAAGTCACCACGACAGCGATGATTTGGGTAGAAACCTGACCACCCATGGTCACGCCTTCGGCATAACCAACACCACCCAAACCAGGAGACATCAATACGCCTGTACCCACCGCACCCCAGATACCTGCCAGGCCGTGCACACCGAATACATCCAGTGAGTCATCATAACCCAGCGCACCTTTCAACTTGGTCACGCCCCACAGGCTGACGAAGCTGGCAGTGAAGCCCAGAATGATAGAACCCATCGGACCGATGAAACCACATGCTGGTGTAATCGCTACCAAACCCGCTACCGCACCGGATGCAGCACCCAACATGCTTGGTTTGCCTCTGAACAACCACTCAGCCAGGATCCAGCCCAATACCGCAGCCGCAGTTGCCAGTTGTGTGTTTACCAGCACCATACCAGCAGTGGCATCAGCAGCCAGTTCGCTACCTACGTTGAAACCGAACCAACCCACCCACAGTAATGACGCACCAATCATGGTCATGACCAGGTTGTGCGGAGGCATGGCTTCTTTACCGTAACCGATACGTTTGCCCAACATCATGGCGCCAATCAGCGCAGCCACACCAGCGTTGATGTGTACAACAGTACCGCCAGCAAAGTCTTTGGCACCTAATTCAGCCAGATAACCACCACCCCACACCATGTGTGCGATTGGGATATAAGCAAAGGTCACCCACAACGCTGTGAACAGCAATACGGCAGAGAACTTCATACGCTCAGCAAAACCACCCACGATCAATGCCGGTGTCAACGCAGCAAAAATCATCTGGAAAGTCAGGAAAACATATTCAGGGATAGTGCCAGACAAGCTGTCCGTTGTAATGCCTGACAGGAATGCCTTGCTCAAGCCCCCAACGATGGCATTACCTTCACTAAACGCCATACTGTAGCCGTAAGCCGCCCACAACACGGAGATCAATGAGAACACCACGAAAATTTGCATCAACACCGAAAGCATGTTTTTCTGACGCACCAAGCCACCATAGAACAGGGCCAAACCTGGGATTGTCATTAAAATTACCAACACAGTAGCCACAATCATGAATGCGGTATTACCTACATCCAATGTTGGTGCAGCTTCTGCAGCCGCTGGCGCAGCTTCTGCAGCAGGCGCTTCGGCCGCTGGTGCTGCATCAGGGGTGACTGTTTCTTGTACTGTGATCGTTTCAGTCACAGTCTCTTCAGCATAACTCACTGGGGTTGCCGCCAGGCCAATCAAGGCGACCAGTGATAACATGGAAAGAATTTTCTTCATAGCTGAAGCCCTTTCTTATAGCGCATCCGGACCGGTTTCGCCGGTACGTATACGGTAAACTTGTTCCAGATCGAAGACAAATACTTTGCCATCACCGATTTTGCCAGTTGCAGCTGCTTTCTCAATCGCATCAACGACTTGATCAAGCATGTCGTCCTTGATGGCTACTTCGAGCTTCACCTTAGGCAAAAAATCCACGACATATTCTGCACCACGATATAACTCGGTATGCCCCTTTTGACGGCCAAACCCTTTGACCTCAGTGACTGTGATGCCTTGTACGCCAATGTTGGACAAAGCCTCACGCACTTCATCAAGCTTAAATGGCTTGATTATTGCGGATACAAATTTCATTTGCTTCTCCCGTTGTTAACTCTGACGGGCACGATGCCCGCCAGATCTAAACTTGCTTATTAGAATGTACGACCGAGCGTTAATACCAAACGACCTTCATTCAGGTTTTTACTTTGTGCTGTAGTCAAGTCGCCTTTGCCGTTAAAGCTTGTGCCACCGTAGCCATTTTTGTCCCAGTAGCGGGAGTTATCTGACTCAACCCAGTATACACCGGCGTTCCAGCCCTCGGTAGCACCAATCTTGAACGCTTTGCTCAAGCCAATTTTCCAGTCTGTGTAGTCTGGATTAGTTGCGCCACTCAGTGACTGACTTGGGAAGTTATCAACCCCACCAGTACCAGTTGTTGAAAAGTTGTAGTTCAATTTACCCGCGACATTCAAACGGCCCACGTGAGCAATCAAAGTCAAATCCCACCATGGCAATGGATAAGCCGCGTTCAATTCAAAATAGGTAGAACCTTTAGTACTGCCATCCCAACCTGTATCCTTGTCAGCACCCCACCAGTCGGTCAGGGTATAAGACAATTTACCGCTCAACCAGCCATAAGACAAACCAACGTTAGCCTCATAAGTATCCCAGCGGCCGCCTTTTGGTGTTAATGGATCGTTAGGATTACCAGATGTTGGGTTAGATGCGCGGTACTTTTTCCAAGAGCCACCTGGATACAGGTAACCATACAGACCAGCACTCCAGCCCAAACCTTCAACAGCAGGTACGCTACCGTTGTAACCAGCATAGATATCAATTTCAGTGGTTGAATCTGGATAGGTGTTAGGTGACACGCCTGAACCCCAAACACCAGCATAAAAGCCGCTAGAATGGGTGATATCCATACCGCCTTGTGCGGTTGGCTTGTGCCATGATTGTGAAATACCACGTGAGTAGTAATCTGATACAAAAGAAACGTTACCGGTCGCAGACCAGTCAGATTTAGCTTCTTCTTTAGCCTCTTCAGCTGCGTATGAAGCTTGTGCAAAAGATAATGCACCCAAAACTGCTGTGAGCAAAATAGATTGACGCATTTATGAGTCCTCTCTCTGTGAAAATCTTTGATCGAATTGTTGTAAACGAGAATGAAACAACATTGACCACAAAGCAAGGCACGTGCCAACCTACATAAACCAATAAAATCAAATAATTAACTTTAAAAAATAAAGTTAATTATTAAAAAAACATAATAACAAATTGTTTTTTATTAATTATGAACTTATTGTATTGGGGTAATTATATTTCCAACCCTGCTATACATGCTAAAATATTGTGCAAAGGAGTGCTTACCATGCTATTTACCAATGAAAAAATTAAAGAATTATCTTTTAAAATCAAACAACTAGTTGATTCAAGCCCCATTTCAGAGCTAGAAACCAATTTGCATGCACTATTTCAGGGCGCGCTCACCAAAATGGAACTTGTTTCACGCGAAGAATTCGATATTCAGTCAGCATTATTGGCACGTACCCAGCAACAATTGAAAACACTGGAAGAAAAAATCAGCCAGTTGGAACAGGCTCAACCAGCCAAGAAGTAAAAATTAATTTACAATTGTTAGCATTCCAATATTCAGGAGTGCGAAATGAGCCTGGCGGTGTTATACAGTCGTGCACTGAGCGGCATGGACGCGCCAGAGGTGGTGGTAGAAGTGCATTTGGCCAATGGCTTGCCAAGTTTCACCATTGTGGGAACACATTGAAACATAAATCACACATCAATTAAATTACGCATCAAATTAGTGCAAAAATATAAAGAAGGTTGCAACCATGTATATAAAAATTGGAAGTGAATTTGCGGATGCGGAGCTTTCTTATCTTGCAGAGGTATGCTCGATGCTTGATGAAAAAATAAAAATTGACTATGCCAAAATTAAAGCTGCAAGAGACGTTGACATTGACGGTGCAGGAGACCACTGTGAGTATTTAATAGGTCTTGGATTCACTGCAATGCAGAGATATCTAGTGGACGTTTTAGACATGAGTAAAATAAATAAAAATGACGTTTTAAAGCTAGGAAACAAATTCAGCTCTGAATTTTCAATTGCTGAAATAATTAATCATGCAGCAAACTGGTGGAAACACGAACCAGAATGGACAATGATTGCATTTGATGAAAAAGAACTAACAAGCAATAAAACAATAAATGCTGTTTTAGAGCACGCAGAATATCCCTATACATTGAGCAATATTTTAGGTGAATTATTAAAAGAACAAGAGTTTTGCCTTTCCAACGTATTGCCACATCTTATAAAATGGCGAAAGGAAGTAGACGATTACAGGTCAAAAAAAGAAAAAAATAAGGAATAAAAAATGCCATTCCAATTTTCAGAGTTTTATCAGCTTGAAGATGCACTTGAAATTCTTCAAAACTTCAAGTCAAAAGAGCTGACAATCACACTCGACAAAGAAAGAAAAACAATCGGGTTCTTCAAAGACGACATTCGAGAATCTGAAATTGAAGTTTCTGCTTATGAAGATTTCGAAGAGTTCGAAGCAGTGCTTGAAGAAATGAATGAAAAAAATTTGATTGAAATTGAAGACGTGGAAGAAGGAGACATTTCAAAATTTGAAGACTCCAAGTCGTTCAAAGTGAAAAAAATCTCCTGATGTCGTTTGAAATTTAACTCACGATCCAAGATTAATACAAATCAAAGACTTTTCCTAAATCTTTGAATTGTGCTCTAGGCCAAAACGAAGTCTATGATATTGAGCAGTTTAAATGGCAAAAGCAGCAAATAAAAACCTACACACAGCCAAGTCAAACAAGAAAGACGAGTTTTACACTCAGCTATCAGACATTGAGAAAGAGCTCAGGCATTACAAAAACCACTTCAAAGACAAGGTGGTTTATTGCAATTGTGATGACCCAAGGGTTTCAAACTTCTTTCACTACTTCTCTTATAACTTTGAAAAGCTTGGCTTAAAAAAATTAATCGCCACGTGCTACAAAAGCAAGAGCATGGACTTATTCAGTCAGAATGACTCGGAGCAGGCTATTTATCTTGAATATTGTGGAGATAAGAACGGTAACAATGTTCCAGACCCTAGTGAAATAGGTATTAAAGAGCTTGAGGGAGACGGCGATTTTCGCAGTAAAGAATGTATTGAATTACTTCAAGAGGCCGACATAGTAGTAACTAACCCGCCATTCTCATTATTTAGAGAATATGTCTCCCAGCTTCTAAAGTATGACAAAAAATTCGTCATCGTTGGTCATCAGAATGCGATTAAGTATAAAGAAATATTCCCTTACATTCGTGATAACAAGATGTGGCTTGGCTTTGGTTTTAAAGGCGGTGCTGGTCATTTTATAAACGAGCACTACGAAGATTATGCCACTGCTAGCGACCATCTTGAGGGAATGATTAGAGTTTCTGGAGTGCATTGGTTTACAAATCTCGACATAAACAAACGGCATGAGGATTTAATTTTATACAAAACTTACACGCCTGACGAATACCCTAAGTTTGAAAACTTTGACGCTATAAATGTAGATAAGACAAAGGATATTCCTGCGGATTATGCTGGTTTAATGGGCGTTCCTATAACATTTATGGATAAATACAATCCTGACCAATTTGAAATTATCGGAGTTGGCATAGCTAACTTAGGCCTTGAAATTGGTGTGCAGCCCTATAAACCTGAACATAAACGCTATAGAAAAGAAGTTCAGAAGCGTGGGGCGGTCGATGGTGATTTATACATGATGGTAAATGGGATTGTGACAGTTCCATATACAAGAATCATAGTCAGGAATAAGCGCTTATGAAAATTGAGCTGAAAGAAATCACAGTCCGCGAGTTATCCGAGGGTTATCAAGATAACGAGGACAATGGCGTTGTTGGCTTTGGTGGCTTGCTTGATATTCGCCCACCTTATCAGCGCGAGTTTATTTATAAAGACAAGCAGCGCGACGCTGTAATAGACACGATTAAAAAAAGCTATCCGCTAAACGTTATGTATTGGGCGGTTCGTGAAGACGGCGGCTTTGAAGTGATTGACGGTCAGCAAAGAACTATCTCTATATGTCAGTATATTAACGGAGACTTTGCGTTTGATTTTCACTACTTTCACAATCTCAAATCCGACGAAAAAGACCACATCCTTAACTATAAACTTATGGTTTATCTATGTAGCGGAACGGATAGCGAAAAGTTGCAATGGTTCAAAACAATCAACATCGCAGGTGAGAGGCTAACAGACCAAGAACTTAGAAATGCAGTTTACTCAGGCTCATGGGTATCGGATGCAAAGAGATATTTTAGTAAAAATGGATGTGCTGCCTATAATCTTGGTGGCGATTATCTTAATGGCTCAGCTATCAGACAAGATTACTTAGAAACAACAATTGGTTGGTTTAGTAATGATGCTATTGAGCAATACATGGCTGTAAACCAACATGAGCCAAACGCTAACGAATTATGGCTTTACTTTCAATCTGTGATTAGCTGGGTTAAAGCAACCTTCCCAAAATACAAAAGAGAAATGAAGGGCATTCCATGGGGTTCTCTTTACAACGTATTTAAATCAGATAAATTTGATATCAAAAAACTCGCTGAAGAAGTCGATAGGCTCATGCAGGATGATGATGTAACAAATAAACGCGGTATATATGAATACGTTTTAACTCGCAAAGAAAAGCATCTTAATATCCGAGCATTTACTGACAATCAAAAGCGAGAAGCATACGAGAGGCAGCATGGTATATGCCCAGTTTGCAGTGACCACTTTGACATTACTGAAATGGAAGCAGACCATATAACACCTTGGCATTTAGGTGGGAAAACAAGTGCAGTTAACTGTCAGATGCTATGCAAAGAAGATAATCGCCGCAAATCTGGAAAGTAAAAACTCCGATTTCAAAAGCTCGACCAAGTCAGATTTTGAATGCTACTTTTTCAAAATTGAAACTATTCAAAAGAATTTGAACAAAAAAATCCCCGCTTTAAGCGGGGATTTTTTCTCTGCTGCAACAGAGGCTGAGATGGAGTCTCACAAAAGTTTAGCATTCAGGTTTTAAATTTCTTAAGGAAAAGCCCGCAGGCGGTTGCAACGCCAAGCGGGCTTGAATCATCCAGTGCTGAATCATATTTCAGTTAAGCAGCACGAATCAGGGTGTCACATCGTTCCTTGTCATTTGCAACAAATTTCCTCAAAAAGTGTAGCTACTGCAAAAAAAGGCCCAACGGGGTGCGAAGTGCGTCCAGCACAAAGCATCAAAAAGACCCCAGTCTTTTTGACCCGGGGGAGCCGAAGAAGGGAGGAGAGGAGCTTGCCGACGAGCCAGGGCACCCCAGTGCCCGACCGTTTTTCGGGGGCAGAGCCCGCGGGCCCCCCGAAGAGGGGGGGGCCCCATGCCGGGGCGTGGGGCCGCCCCGTCAAAGACGGGCCCGCCCTAGAGGGTTTCGGCCCTAGCCGAAAGTCGACGAACGGCGTCCAGCCGTGCAAAGGAGACGACCCGACAAATCGTTTGAAACCCGTTCGCTACACTGTTTGATGTCCCCACCGTTGCAACGGTGGAAGGGACAGCTCGAAAAGTGGAGTGAAGGGGTTTGAAATGATTGAAACAAAAAAAGTGGGCTTGAATCGTGAGATTGAAGCCCTCCGAAACATCAACGCATTTGGTTTTCTGACAAGGAAAGGCCTTGCATATTTGACAGTCGGAGTCGAGGGAGACTCTGCTCTTAAATCTGCAAACCGAGTTGTCAAAAGATTGATTGAAAAAAAAGAAATTCTGAAACGTGAAAGCCTCGACGGAATTGATTGTTTTGTTTTGACAGAAAAGGGAGCAAAAAGAGTTGCAGACCTCTGCTTTTTCAAGAAAGCAAAGAAGGGAGTTGAACTTGAAACACGATTTGCAAAGCGTCAAGAAATCATCGTCAGTGCACTTGTCAAAATCAGAAACAAGATGAAGGGAGACATTGAGGTTTTCGGTGAAATCTGGTTGAAGAGAAATCAAGACGGTTGGTTTTCGGGATTGCACGGTATTGCTTGGAACAAAACAACAAAAAAAGGAATTGCAGTCTTCTTCATTTCTTCAGTCAGAACAGAAACAGCATTGCATGTGCTGAACTTGCGAACGAAATGGAAAAGGCACATCGAAGAAATTCACTTGATTGCGTTTCAAGAAGAGACAACGCAAGCACTGTTGAAGAGAGTCAAAAGACTGTGATGAAAAAGCCCCGTTTGGAGCTTTTTTGTTGGTCAGAACTCTTCATCAAAATCGTCATCGTCAGATACTCCGACCCAATTTCTCGGGTCAACAAACTCGTCAGGCAAGTCTTCAGAAGAAAAAGCATGTGAGACAGAAAGAGGGTCGGTTTCGGCAGCTTCGGGCCACATTTCGAGCACGGGGGGCAAGTCTTCAGGGTCTTCAACGACGTCAAAACGCGGAGCGTTTTGAGAGGCTTTGTCCGCTGCTTTTTGGGAGTACATTTCACGAGCTGCTTGACGTTTTGCCGCTTGTCCGGCCAAATACTCAGGAGTTCGGCGGCGGTCAGAAATAGGGCGAGACCTCAAGCCCCTGGGCAAAGTCAAAACGTAATCATTGCAGTTGTTGATTCCCGAGTTTGAAATGATGAGCAGTCCATGAGCTTCAAGTGCATGAACGGCGTCACTGATGACTTTCGAATTCGGAATGCCTTTCTTTCGATTCTCGAACTTGTCGAGAGCTTCTGCTATGTGTGCGAGAGAAAAAGGGAAAGCTGAACGAACACGACCGTCGCGTCCTGCTTTGCTGCTGAGAAAAAGAAAGACTTCAAGTTGAATCTTGGTCAAATCAAGAGAAAGAATTTGAACGGGAAAACGTGCGAAAGGCTCTGTGTTGCCGTTTGCATTGACCCAGTCTTGAACTGGGGAAGTTGTTTGGTTTTTCATTGAGGCTCCATTTTTGTTGTTGAATTTGTTCATTTGCAGTGAACACTCAATGTTTAGCGAATCGATTTTAAACTTTTTGGAAATTTACCCCTGCGGTGGAGGGTGCCCCTCCTACTTGGCGACGCGAACGAAGTGAGCAAGGGAAGAGACGCCGAGAAGGCGGCCTTTCCCTATGAGCAGCCCTCTGGGCTGCGAATATCTGAATGGTCTGAAATTTGTAATTTGTTAATCTGTTAAGTTGGGGTTATTTACCCCCTACCTTGGGGGGGGTTTTACCTCCTACTGAGGGGGGTTATTTACCCTCTACCTTGGGGGGTCTTTTACCCCCTACCTTGGGGGGTCTTTTACCCCCTACCTTGGGGGGTTATTTACCCCCTACCTTTGAGGGAGATTTGAAATGGGATGGCTTCAAAATCTGGTTAACTGGTTCAACACTGACGGGACTCCGATGATTGGAAATTCGGGGATTGATGTCGAAGGAAAAGCGTTTGGAGAAGTGCGTCATGAAACGCACTTTGAGAGCCATGACAACGACTTCGGCAGCGGATTTGGTGGCTTTGACAGCTTCGGAAGTGGAAGCGGTGGAGGCTTTGGAAGCGATTTTTGAAGAGGTTGAAGGGGTTGCCAAGGCAACCCTTTTTTAACGCGTTTTGACGCGTTTGTGTGCGTCAAAATATTCTTTCGAAGTCGAGATTTCAGCGGTTCTGTCGTTTTTCATTTTGACTTTCAAAATCTTCAAATCTTCTGTCAGTTCGAATCGTTCAACAAGTCTTGCAATCTGAAAACGAAGCAATGAAAGTTTTTCAGGGTCTGCTGCTCGAATTGCTTTGATGAAGTTTTCATCTGCTTTGATTCCCCAGTCGACTGCTTTGTCAGTTGACGCGGCATGATATCGCTCCGCGATTTCTTGGTTGCTCGCTTTGTTCTTTTCAAGTTCGGTCAATCGTTTAAGAAGAGACGCTGGAGCGTCTTTGGCCTCGCCTGCTTGAACAAGATTCAAAAGACGTTCAATTCTTGTGTCAATTGCAAGAATGTTGTTCCGTGCGTTCTCTTCTGCAACTCGCAAAGGGTCGGCTCGTTGGTCGTCAGAAAGCAGGCCTGGTGCTTCTTCTGACATGAAGAAAATGACGGTGTCTTCGATTGTCTTGCAATCGATGGAAGGGCATTTTGAAGCATTGAGGGCCTGACGGCTGCAATAATATCGAGAATAGTCGAGGTCGAGCCTCGACTTCAATTTTCGATGCATTGAAGCCCCGCATGAACAAAAGAGAAGACCTTGCAAAAAATTGCGGTAGACCTTGTCACGCTTGGTCGGAAACTCTTTTGACTTCTGGTTTACTTGAAGAACAGTTTTGAAAAGAGCTGGATTGACGACCACAGGGTAAAAATAGGGAATAGGGTCGCCATAGGGCATCCTGACGCCGTCAGAATTAACTTTAAACGGCTGATATTCACCAATCAGGGCATTGTTCTTGATGAGGCGATTAACAAGAGAAAGATGCCAGATTTCGCCCTTTCCTGGCACTGGTAACTTCAATTCATTGCACTTTCTTGCAATAGCACTTGCTCCAAGACCTGACTTTCGCATCTCTAAAACTTGGACAATGCTTGCGACTTTGTCGTGCAAAATCTCGTATTTTTTGCCGTCTTCGCTGACACGAAGCCACCGAGGGCACTCTCGGGTCAACGGTGTTGCAAGCTCTCTTGCGTTGGTTTGACGTCTGTTCCAGTTGGCAGCACTTCGTTTGCTTTTTGTGTTGCTTTCGTCATTCGAACGCAAAAAACGCATGAAAATTTCAATCATGGGAGCCGCATTCAACAAAGTCTTTTCAGTGTGAAGTTGGTTGGTCATTGTTTCAACAATGTGAATCCCTCGATTCAAGATTGAACCGAGCAAAGACATTGCAGAAAACAAATCGGCACGACTGAGACGGTCAAGACTTTCAATCAACAAAAATGAACCTTTGGGAATCTCGCCCGCGTCGACGAGTGCAAGAAAAGCAGACAAGGCACTGCCCTTTTTAATATTCGATTTTCTGAAGGCTGATTTTGCAAAGTCGTTGAATTCTCGTTCATCAAGAGTGATATTGTTGTTTTTGCAATAGTCTTGAGCAGACTCGAGCTGACGGCGAAGGCTGTCACCGTCCCGCTGTTTAGCGGAGGAAAATCGGATGTAAGAGTAAGCTCTGGGCGTCGAATTCATAAGTTTCATTATATCTCAAGTTTCACCATCGTCGGCCTCCCTGAAACCGAAGTAAAAGAGAGCAAGGACAGAGTACGGGCGGCGATACAGACGGCACAATTTGAGTTCCCAGCCCGTCGCATTACCGTCAATCTGGCACCGGCCGACCTGCCAAAAGAAGGCGGACGCTACGATCTGCCGATTGCGCTCGGCATTCTGGCCGCCTCAGGCCAACTGCCCAAACAACAGCTGGCAAATTATGTGATTGCCGGTGAACTGGCGCTCACAGGCGCATTACGGCCAATTCGTGGCGCGCTGGCGATGACATATCAACTGCTACAAGACAAAGCGGGCACCAGAGCGGCTATCTTGCCCCAAGAAAGTGCATATGAGGCGAGCCTGGTCGAAGGCTGCACCATTTTTGCGGCAGACAGCCTGCTTGATGTATGCGCGCATTTGTCTGACAAACAATCGTTGCCACAACACCCCTTGGTCACGCCGACGACAAACACCTTGCTGCCAGATTACCAGGAGGTCAAAGGCCAGCTACGCGCCAAACGCGCACTGGAGATTGCTGCGGCCGGCCAGCACAGCCTGCTAATGAGCGGCCCACCAGGCACGGGTAAGAGCATGCTGGCGCAACGGTTTGTCGGCATCCTGCCAGAAATGACCACGCAGGAGGCACTTGAAAGCGCCGCGATTTTGTCACTGACCGGACAGTTTCCAGCAACGAACTGGAAAAAACGCCCCTTTCGCGCGCCACACCATACCGCCTCGGCAGTGGCATTGGTCGGCGGAGGCAGCGTGCCACGCCCTGGCGAAATCAGCCTCGCGCATCATGGCGTGCTGTTTTTGGATGAGCTGCCGGAATTTGACCGCAAAGTGCTGGAGGTATTACGCGAACCGCTCGAAAATGGCAGTATCACCATTTCACGCGCCGCCAGGCAAGCCACTTTTCCGGCACAATTTCAGTTGATTGCCGCGATGAATCCCTGCCCATGCGGCTATTTCGGGCATTACAACCAGCGCTGCCGTTGCACACCAGAACAAATCTTACGTTACAAAAACAAGCTTTCCGGCCCCTTGCTTGACCGTATTGACATGAATATTGATGTCCCAGCCCTTAAACCAGAGGAGTTGAGCCAGCATCAGCCAAGTGAAAGCAGTGCCAGTATATGCGCCCGCGTGACGCTGGCAAGACAGCGGCAAATGCAACGCCAGCAAAAGCCCAACGCGATGCTAGGCCCGCAGGAGATTGCGGATGTTTGCCAGCTCGGTGAACAAGCGAGTCAGCTACTACAAACTGCCATGCAAAAATTCTCACTATCCGCCCGAAGTTATCACCGCATTCTCAAGGTTGGCAGGACTATCGCTGATCTGGCCGGTGCAGAACACATGAGTGATGCGCACATTGCAGAAGCGTTACAATATCGGCGTTATGACTATTAAGAGGATTACGCCATGCATTTATATGATGTCAGTATCGCGCCATTGCTGCGCACCTTGCAAAACCTGAAACACATCCTGCAACAAGGTGAATTGTATGCTGAGCAGAAGAAAGTAGCGCCCGAGGTACTGCTGAACAGCCGTTTATCTGTCGATATGTATCCGCTCACCAGACAAGTGCAATTGGTGAGCGACATGAGTAAAGGTGCAGGCGCTAGACTGGCCGGATTGGAAATTCCGCAATATGCCGATGATGAAACCAGCTTTGACATGCTGTACGCCAGAATCGATAAAACCATAGATTTTCTGGCACAAATCCAACCAGAACAGCTGGAGGGGGCTGACAGCAAAGAAATCGTGCTGACGATCCGCAAAGTGGACCTGACATTTACCGGGTTGGACTACCTGCAAAAATGGGTCATGCCCAACGTCTATTTTCACACCACCACGGCTTATAACATATTGCGCCACCTCGGTGTACCGCTTGGCAAAACCGATTATCTCGGCCAAAAACGCTAATCACTCAAGCAGGTTTACGCCAATAGCCAGTCACGCCTGGCTGCGCCTTTAACATGGCCTGCCGACGCAGCGCTTCATAAGCCTCAGCCTCAGAAATACCCTGCTCATGTGCGATATGCGGCGCTTGCTGATTGGCTTGAGTCACCCAGGCCGGATTCTGCTCATAGCCGCGATCCTGCATGCAGCGATCTAGCACCCGTGATTGCCTGGCCGCTTTCTCCAGCTTTTGAAACGGCAACACCTCAGGCAACTCAGCCGCAGCCTTGCTGGCAATCAGGTCACACTGATTAATCGCTTGCGCAACCTCACTCTGCTGGCCACTGGGCTCAACCTCCGTCAGCGATTGCCAGTACCAGAAACCAGCATAGCCTAGCAGCAACATCCCAAACACAGCGAATATCCTTGCAGTCTTCATCAGCCAACCCTCGCTCTAAGTGCTTTTATTGTGCGCCATTTCAGGACAGATGAATAGCAAGGTCACTGTCATCTAAACAATGCATTCACTTCATGAAATCTTCACACAGCCTGGTTAACATAGTTTTAATCAATGGCGATATATATAGTCGCCATAAAGCAGAATGCCCGACTTAAGAATGGAACAAGCATGACGTTAATACAGTTATACATACCAGCAAGTAAAGGAAGAATCATGAGCGAATGGCAAGATGAGCCACTGACCTACACCGCCAGCATGCCTGAGCTGATGACAGCACAGGATATTATGTACCTGGCTGAGGACATTGTGGCTGACAATAATATCCAGGCAATATACAAACCAGCAGAACTCTCCCTGGAAGTGGTATAGCACCAAGCATTGTTGCCCGGCACACAGCCGTGGCTAATCTGTACCAAATTCACGCACGACCTCTGCAACATCCCCCTCTGGGCACGCGTTTCAGGCATGCCTAGACACCCCCCCGGTGTTTGCCTAAAATAAACCTTCGACCACCACCATCACTGGAGGCAACCATGTTTTTAGGCGCGGTAGGCATCTATACCCTGATTGGCGTTGTTGTAGCGATTTGTCTGATTTTGTATGTGTTTGCAAAACGGGTGAAATAAGCCGCAAGTAACAAAAAAGCCCCTGTTGGGGCTTTTTTAATGGTGGCACTTTTACTGTATCAACTCATGCCAGCTTTGCTTGGTGCCGTAACTGCCGTTGGCTTTTTGCATGAAAATTTCAGTCGACTTTACAAGACCCAAATTTCCAAATAACTGATCGGCCAGAGCGGACTTGAACGGCGTGGGATCGTTACTACCGGTAACCACGACATGCGGCACCCCTTTGCTGTCATATACAATATTGTAGCCAACTGCTGGTGTGGTCATGCGCTCGGAAACAACGCCACTGGCCAGTACCGAGCCACCTTTTTTATAATTAAAGTAATTAAACCAACCATAACCGGCACCACTGCAGGCCTCGCTGCTCGGCACCAACGTTGGCATGAGCAATACCCCATTTAACAACAAGGGATCCAGATTCACACGCTCACCCGCCGGGAAGTCCAGCACCCAGCCAAAACCAGTATCAAAATTGACGGTACCCGTTGACGTGACTGTCCGGCTACCACCAATGGTTTGCGTCACTAGCTGGCTACGGCTGATCGCTGTCGTTTGCCCATTATCCTTAAAGGTGTAAGCAGAGTTTTGCGGCATATTAGTTAAATCAGCAGGCTCAATAAACTTGCCAGTGCCAACCATAATCACAATATTTTTATCCACTTTGCCTAACTCTGGCTTAGTCGTGATTTTCTGTGGGCTACTACTGCCGTCTCGCAAAGTGGCAATTTTAGCGACGGCACTGGTATTAATATTAAATCGCCAAATATTGCCATTTAAATCCCCACCGTACACATTGAGAGCCGTATTATTTTCGAACATCTGCTCCGCATAGCCCGAAATTTTGGCAAGGCCACTCGGACTCCCCGCACTACCCTCACCTGTAGACAGCGTTTTCAACAAGGCCCCACTACTCACATCCAATACATACAAATAACCGCCACCATCACCAATAGGGCTGTTATTCACAAATGTGCCATCACTGAGCTTACGTGCATAAGTCCCGTTGTTATAACCGGACGTCAGCAACACAACCCAGCGGCCATCCTGCATTTTCGTTACCAAGGGATTGCCAAAGGTGTAACCCAGGCTGCTGTTAGCGCCTGAGGCTTGTGCGTAAAACTCCCACAATAGTACTGGCGCTGTAGGATTAGTGACGTCCAGCGCAAAATAACCACGCCCGCCACCATTCAACCCCGACACCAGGATGGTACGCCAAACTGCACTTGCACCTGTGCAGCTAGAAATGCAGACATCGGCGACGACAGGGTTACCATTCACATAATTGGTATGATAGTTAGAGCCATACTCTTTATCTGCCAGATTGGCCAGATTGGCCATCACTGGCGTGGGAATAAACGCCCATAATTCAGTACCATTTGTCGCATTAAATGCATGCAGCATACCGTCATTCGCGCCCACATAAACTGCCGGGGTGCGAGTTGCGGTTGTAGCTTTAAAAGCCTTATAGTTAGCATCCAGATAACCGGCATTAGATGTTTTAAAATAAGCCGGGCGCGATTGGGAAATATCCCCGAGAACGGACTGGCGCTCGCGGAATAACCGGTTATCAGAAACCGTATTCAAACTGCTATCTTCGTAGGTTTTATTGCCGCGGAGATAATCCACCAGCTTGTCGACTTTAGAGGCGTCAGTAATTCTCGGGTCTGTAGCAGGCAAGCCTTGCATTTGACTCAGGGCGAGATAGCCGCTGGACAAAGCTGTGCGATGCTGCACCGGCAAATTGCCCACATTAAAAGACGCCAACGCGTTATTGTTATTAAAATAGATCGTCCTGCCCGATGTTAACTGGCCGCGCAACCGTCCTGTGCAACTGCTTGCAATCTGAACATAGCAGGACGTTGGCTCACTGAAGCTCAACGCAGAACCCAGTGCACCTCTGGCACTATCACACCCGGATTGATCAGAGTTGGTTGTTTTGCAATACAAATTACCATCTGGCCCCGTATAAGAAGTCGCAGGAGAAGTACACGTATCCGCCGCCACGTTTTCAACACACCAGACGGCGGTCTCTGAGGTTTGCAACGAAGTGGTATTCACCGTACGTGCTTCCAGATTGCCGGTCCACTTCACCGATTGATAGCTGGCAACGTACTGGAAGTTATCGCCACTGGTTGGTGCCAGGCTACTGGCCGCCGCAGCCGCGCTGGCGCCTTGTATGGATTTAATTTCGGACAACCCTTTTGCCAGAGACTCTCGCAACAGCTTGGGATTGCTGGCACTGTAATAAGTGCCGCCTGCATTGACTGCGGCATGCCATAAATCGTCAATACGCGTACCATCTTCGTTCGCGGTCGGGTCAGGCCAGTTTTTCTGCATCGGCGTGGAGTTGATCGCTTTATAATCGCCAGTGGTCTGGTTTTTATAGTCCTCGGTATACACCAGCGTCCCATCAATCCCTAAACCCAGGGTCATGGTCACCATATTCTGTTTGGGGTAGTCATTCGCGGTCCCGCACACGGAGGACCCTAATGCACCACTACAATTCGAAAGCGTACTATCCCGGATATCGGTATCATAAAAATACTTGGCTGTATCCGCCAGCGTATTCGACTTGCTGCTGCTATCAAACTGAGGTGATGGCGTACTTCCACTGTCTTGATCGCCAATAGAGCTCCCATTGATACGCGTCGGATTACTACTATCGTTCCAATAACCATCTGTCGTTAACAGGGTAAAGTTGGATTGACAGGCATACTGCACAGGATCATCCGTGCCCAATGTTTTCTTGCCAGCAAAGTGCCGCCCCACACTGGATAATGCTGTACGCAATGGTGTGCCTCCACTAGGTGAGACTGCAAATAACTTTTGATACCAGGATAGTTTTTGGCTGGCATTAAACGGGGCAATCGCCAGGTAATTTGAACTGGAGCTATTAATAGTCACCAAACCCACCCGATAGCGTGAGTCCAGTGATTTGAATGCCTGGCTGGCAGCTGTTTTCATAGACTGAATACGCGTGCGGTAATAAGCCCACCAGTTAGCGTAGTTAGTCATTTCTTCGGTGTAAGTACAAACGGTGGCACTGGCACAATCTGTTCTATCGGGCCCTTTGACGGCTTTGCCTGGTGCGACATACGAGACATTGCTAGAGATGCTGACATAAATCATGCTGCCGGGAATATTATCAGTCGTAGGATTTGCACTAAGTTGTGCTGTATAACTGCCGCCCGTCATGGTGACTTGTATGGGAGCAGAAGTGTTGATCGGCTCACCGGCAGCTGTCGTGATGGTTAATATATTGCTACCGGGTGAAGGCACTGTATTTCCAGCAAGATTGCAATTACCGGAGACGCTGGTACCACGACAAATGGCCGTGCGAACCGCGCTGGCTAAGTCACTGCTATTGAAAGATGAATTGGCAGAAACGGTGGCAGACAAAATCTCAATATTATTGATTTTGATGCTTTGCACAGAGGCATTACTGCTGGTTTTATTCAACGTTAAGGTGTAAGTTGCCAACGGCCTGCGTAAATTGGTATAGGTGTTACCAGTGTCATTCACAGTGGTACTGGCGTTGCGTATTTTCTGGCAACGCCAGGAGGCATTGGCTTTTAGGTCACGCTTCCCTGCTGCGGTGATGGAGTTGCACCAGCGAATAGGTGCTGGATAGGGGTTCGCCACAGTTTCCGTATTCGATATCACGCAACTGGTCAATGCAGGAGTAGAGCAATACTCTCCAGGCACAAACGCAAAATAATTGGCGCTGGAACGCAAATCCGTCGTGCCATTTTTGGTTGCCCCAAGATCATTTACCTCGTTTGCCACTGCTGCAAAATTAGTTTGGTTGGACATGGTCGCGCCTACGGATGTCAGTGGCGGACTGTATTGCACTTCCGGGTTGTAATACTGCGTGTTGTAGTCGGCATTATTAAATAACCAGGCTGAAGAGGAGTTTGCCCAGTCCGGCGCATAATCCCACGCCATACTGCCGGAGTTATCCAGTACAAACATCAGGTTTGGCTTCACATCCGAGCTACCGGCAGTCTGTAATGGCATGGTCGCCAGATCCAGAAATTCCGCCTGCAAAACCCCGGGCAGCAATAAGCTCAGCCAAAGAAATTTTTTGATCCAGTGTTGGCTTTTCATCATTCCACCTGTTTAGTTGGAAATAAAAGATTGCATAAACGTCACCGTATTTTTGGGGCCGGCAATACGTAATGTCACCCGGTATAAGGGGAAATCTGAGGAAGGGTTACAGGGTAAAATTTCTTCGACTTTACCGCTATCTTTAGAGTCACCGTCACCACACGCTCTGGGACTAGTCATTAAACAGCGACTGGAATCTATGGGTGCATTGCCTGCATTAATTTCCGCATCACTGTAGTTGCACATACGCTCAACCACGTAGCGGATTTCATTGCCTTGACGGTCAACCCCATTACGAATCTCATCATTGCCATCGGTCTGGTTAGGAGCAAGACTGCTATTACTATTAGTCCAGGCCATACTGCTCAACTGGCTGCCATCACATATCCGCGCCGCTGGCTGGTTATCAAACTGGCTGCAGTTAGCGTAATACCCTTGCGTGGGATGATGGCTAAGACTTGCCGTGATACTCACGGTTTGCGCGATATTTTGTGCAATGCCTTCCAATGCCACATTAGTGGCTGTACCGGCAGATTGGCGGAACACCAGATTGCCCGACAGCAAGGCGTTGGTATCGACACTACGGATCAACGCCACACCAGCAATCGACATCACCACCAGTGCCAGCAGGGCAAAAAACAGCACGATGCCATGCTGACGACGCATAGATCCATGTGTCATGATGGAAAATAAATGGTTATAAGGCATCACGGTTCCAAATAATATTTCTGAGCGGAATAGTGGCTTCAAAGCTACGGTAACGGTAACGCTGCCAGTTAGGCACACTCGTTAAATCAACACTGGCAGGCGTCGCATCTGCTTGCCAAATGCACACTCGACTAACACCAGCTGCTGCACCATTACAGGCCTGGCTGACGGCTACTTTTTGCAAATTGCCGTCCCTGGCGACGACCGCAATACGGATCGCCCGGATGCGGTTACGATCGATCAAGGCCATCGTCGGTCCAAAAATGCCCGTCGCGTTTACCCATTGATCAACGCGGTTCAAAAAGGCGGCGGCCGTAGCGCTGCCGGAGGTTGGGTCTATGGTCGTGGTAATACCGTATTGTGCTTGCAAAGCCACAATATCACTGGCTACCGGCACTGCTGCGCTGCTTGGGAATGGATTGCCACCGGGTGCCCCCCCTGTGCGAGTGAGCTCTAGCCCAGCGCTGACAGCATATTCATATTGATTCCACGCACCCAGGCAGGAAAAACGCACCCAGTTCGCACCATTTAAAATCACCACTGGGCTGGCTGTTGGCGGCGTATTTATTTCAACAATAGTGTTAATAGTGCGATCTGCATTCAGCTTTTGCAGGCGACCCAGGCTGCAATTTGAATTAGATGGCAATTGATGAAATAACACCACATCATTTTCCTGGCAGCCAATCAGGCTGCCATCTAATGTAGGTGCAACCATATTGCCAGTGGCCCGTACAGACGCACCGCCGCTGGGAGGATTACCATAACGTATACGCACAATATCATTGCCTGTACCGCCATCAACTATCACCACCGGCGACAGATTCATCACCACACCGCCCTGATTGATTGAGGTATCGATAGGACATAACAACGGTGAGGGATCGGAGCTGTTATACAACGGCAAACCATACCCGGCATTCTGCGCATCACGTTGCATGTAATACATGGCCAGCACGCCGCTTGATTGCGCATCAGCCCCCCCTGCAATCATGCGTTTGCGGGCCTCGAAGCCACTAAACAGGTTGCTGATGGCAAGAGTCGCCACCAGACCAATCAAAATACCCACCAGCAACTCCACCAGGCTCAAGCCCGTCTGGAAGTGCTGGCTGCGTAAACGTGAAAACATGCGCGTAGATATATTCATCACGGCATCACATCAAACAAATAACTGGACGCATTGACCTGATGACGGTTACCGCCAGGCACTTGCCAGCCAACCGTGACCGTCACCATGGTATTGGTCAGTGCCGAGAAAGTCAGCGTGCCATTCGGCAACTGCGTTCTGATTCTGTCCCTATCCACCTGAGTAATATAGTTTGCCGCATCGCCGCCAAAGGCCATCATATTGGCAATATGCGTTTGTGCAATCAATTGCGCTTCAGCGCGGTAGCGATTATCGCTGCTGTTTTTAATCATGGCACTTTGCAAGCCCACCAGTGCCAACACACCCATACTAAAAATCACCAGCGCTACCATGGCCTCGATCAGCACTGAGCCTTGTTGGCGACCATTTGATAATGGACGTTTTTGCCGTGAAATATCTAACATGCCCGAGAATCCCCCACTGTCGTCACTGCCGGATCGCAGACCCGGACATTGCCCCCGGCTGCCAGTAACACACGCAAAGCGCGGCGCTCTTCGGCCCTCACTTGCGCATTTGTGATATTCACGACGGTCAACCCAACCGGTGTCGCCGGGTCACGCGTGCCAAAACCACTAAATACAGCGGTGCTATTGTCTGCCGATACCGTTGTATTGCTTGAAGACCCTTCCGTCGCCGCTTTTTGCGTAATCAACGACGGGCAGCCAGTCGCTTCCGTCACACAGCCAATCTGCCATGCACTATTGGTTTGCAGGGTGAATTTAACTCTGGCATTACGCTTGATGGCTTCCATCCGAGCTTGCTGCAAACCGCTATGAATAGACTCTGCCACTGTACGAATCTGAGCATTGCCGATTGAGGTTTGAAATGCAGGAATCGCAATTGTCGAGACCGACACCAACACCACCATGGTGACGACGAGCTCTACTAATGTGAAACCCTTTTGCTGCATGCTTAGCAACTTCCAGATGACGAAGTTAACCAGCAACTACTGCCCGTGGCACCATCAAATCTTGAAGTCTTGGCATTATCCTGGTTCACTGTGAACTCAAAATTGCCCATGTTCTGAGCTGCTCTGCCAGCAGCCCTCAGGGTATAAGTAGTCGCTGACTGGTTATCAATCACATAGTCAAAAAATCTGGCGTCACTTGGCACACAAACAAAGCCCACATAAGTGAAGTTATCCTGAAAGAACTGCTCAGCCTGCACCCGGCAATTGGCCAGGTTAGCGGGCGCTTCTGCAGCATTGCCGCTTCTGACATAATCCTGATAGCCTGGCACGGCAATACTGGCCAACAAGCCAATAATCGCCACCACCACCATCACTTCAATCAGGCTAAAACCATATTGATTTGGGCGCTTCATGATCAAACCCCTTTTTAGATAGTCTTATCATGCAAACTGCTGGCTGTCATGTCCAGCAGCAGCCGACCAGTGGTTGAGATTGCCCGACAAACGGTCAAGTGGCGGCGCAGGCACCATGAGCCACTGGCGGTTTAATGGTAAAATGACGCACTATTTACATTGGACGGTGGATCATGCTTTCCTTCTGGACAAGATTACTGGCTGTTGCCTTATTGTTGGCTCAACTGAGCGCCTGTGGTCTCAAAGGGGATTTGTATATTCCTGAACGCCAATATCCTCAAACCCCTCAACAAGATAAGTCTTCATCGTGACCGCGCTTTCAACCCAACCTTTTTCTACTCAACAGGGCTGGCTACATGCTGAACATGTGGCTCTGCATGAGATCGCCCTGGCACATCAAACGCCTACTTACGTCTATTCGCGTGCGGCATTAACACAAGCCTTTGAACGCTTTCAGGCCGGCCTGGTCGGCCATGACCATTTGATTTGCTTCGCAGTGAAAGCCAACCCCAGCCTGGCCATTCTGAATCTGTTCGCAAGATTAGGCGCCGGGTTTGATATTGTGTCTGGCGGCGAATTGGCGCGCGTGCTTGCTGCAGGTGGCGACCCGAAAAAAGTCGTTTTCTCAGGGGTGGGAAAATCACATGCTGAAATTAAAGCCGCGCTCGAAGCGGGCATACTGTGCTTTAACGTAGAGTCAGTCAATGAACTGGACCGCATCCAGCAAGTAGCTGCCAGCCTGGGTAAACAAGCCCCGGTTTCTCTACGCGTGAATCCCAACGTGGATGCAAAAACGCACCCTTATATTTCTACCGGTCTCAAAAACAACAAGTTTGGCGTGGCGTTTGAAGATGCGCTGAGCCTGTATGAAAAAGCGGCGCAACTGCCTAACATCGAAGTGCACGGCGTGGATTGCCATATTGGTTCGCAAATTACCGAGCTGTCGCCTTTTCTGGATGCACTGGATAAAGTACTTGGCCTGGTAGACACATTGGCTGCCAAAGGCATTCATATCCAGCATATTGATGTGGGCGGCGGCGTCGGCATTACTTACAGCGATGAAACGCCACCAGACTTTGCTGCCTATACCGCTGCTATTTTGCAAAAACTGGCGGGCAGAAACGTGAAAGTGCTGTTTGAACCAGGCCGCGCACTGGTCGGTAATGCAGGCGTTTTGCTGACCAAGGTTGAATACCTGAAACCGGGCGAATCCAAAAACTTCGCCATCGTTGATGCCGCCATGAACGACCTGATGCGCCCGGCGCTGTATGACGCATTCCACAACATCACCACCATTGCGCCATCAACTGTTGAAGCGCAGGTGTATGAAATCGTCGGCCCGGTGTGTGAAAGCGGTGACTTTTTAGGTCATGACCGCACATTGTCAATTGAGGAAGGCGATTACCTAGCGATTCATTCTGCTGGCGCCTATGGCATGAGCATGGCCAGCAACTACAACACGCGTGCCCGTGCGGCAGAAGTCTTGGTGGATGGTGACCAGGTGCATGTGATCCGCGAACGCGAGCAAATTGCAGACCTGTTTAAACTGGAACGTACGCTGCCGTAAGCCTCCCTATGGCCAATAAAAAAACCGAAGCCTCAAAGCTTCGGTTTTTTTATTGGGTGAAACAGTTTAATCAAAAATCACTGTCTTGTTCGCGTAGAGCAGAATACGATGCTCGATATGCCAGCGCACGGCCTTTGACAGCACCACGCGCTCCAGGTCGCGGCCCTTTTGAATCAAGTCTTCCACCTGGTCACGGTGCGAAATACGCGCCAGATCCTGCTCAATAATCGGCCCTTCATCCAGCACTTCCGTCACATAGTGGCTGGTAGCCCCAATCAACTTCACCCCACGTTCAAATGCACGGTGGTATGGGCGCGCGCCGATAAAAGCTGGCAGGAATGAATGATGAATATTGATGATTTTTTGCGGATAACGCGCGACAAAATCCGGTGACAAAATCTGCATATAGCGTGCCAGCACGATCAAATCGATGCCATATTGATCAAACAGCGCAAATTGCTGAGCCTCAACCTCGGCTTTGGTTTCCTTACTCATCGGCAGATAGTGGAAATCAATGCCGTAAAACTGTGCCAGCTTCTCGGTGTCTCTATGGTTGCTGATAATCAAGGGAATATCGCAAGCCAGCTCGCCACTATGGTGGCGGTGCAGCAAATCAACCAGGCAGTGGTCATATTGCGACACCATGATCGCCGTACGTGTTTTTTGCTCGGACAGTTTGAGCTGCCAGGTCATGTCAAAACGCTGGGCAATCGGGCCAAACGCCTGCTCAAAGTCAGCCACGGCGACATTGAAATTGGTCAGGTCCC
>Ga0208514_100375_pt1 | contig 26670 bp, 34 predicted proteins | sample LakWasMet70_HOW9_2_FD_183900 | JGI IMG/M metagenome (GOLD analysis project Ga0208514, IMG submission 183900) | Freshwater sediment methanotrophic microbial communities from Lake Washington under simulated oxygen tension - Sediment Metagenome... | ecosystem: Environmental > Aquatic > Freshwater >...
CTCGAAACTCTCTCCAATCAGCCTGGTCAGGCGCGAGTCGTCCTGACTGCGCTGGCTGGGCGCACGGCCAAGCCATTCGTAGAAGCCGCTCGGGGAGACCTCCATCACCCGGCACATGGTGCGGGTGGGCCAGACGCTACGATGCCTGGCAATGAAGCCGTACTTCACTGCGGGTCCTTGGCAAAGTAGCCGAGCGCTTTTTTTAGGATGTCGCGCTCCATCGTGACTCGGCGCAATTCACGCTGCAGCCGCTCGACTTCGCCAGCCGCCTCACTTCGAATGGGCCGGCTTGGCCGCATGTCCAGGACCCCGCCGCGCTCCTGGTCCACCCAACGCCTTAGAACGCTTTGTTCAATCCCAAGGTCCCGTGCAATGTGGGTGACCTTGGCGCCGGGCTGCTTGACCAGCTTTACCGCTTCACGTTTGAATTCGTCCGTGAAGCTCCTTCTCGTCTTCGTCATATCTCTCTCCTGAACACATCATGTCATTGAATGTGTCCGGAGAACTGGGGGAAGCCCAGTTCGAGCTATCCATCATCTGGCGCGCCGGCGTATCGACATTGCCGTTCTTCGAAAAGTGCCAGCTTGGCTCGGTGCATTCGGAGATCCTACGCAATCAGCTCGACACGTCTGACCCTGGCCACCCAGACCGGTATGGGGTGCTGCTTTTTGGCCTAAAGATCGGTGAAATGACCGAAACCCTGCAGGTGATCGCAGAGCCGCGGCCGGTTCGCAGCTATGGGGTCCGCGCCTTTAATCTAACCTTCGGCGGATTCGTGTGGCTCTTTCATGTCTCCAGTAGCGCCCCTCCAGCCCCACTACGCCAAGGCTTCCTACAAGCCGACGGAACGAGGCTAGTAAACATCAGGAACGCGCTGGAGATGAGGAATATGCAGCAGTTCGCCACCGAGCTGGGACGCCTAGGAAGAGCTCCACGGTTTAGGTAAATGGAGTGGACGAACCGGAGAGACGGCCAGTTGCTTAAGCGCCTAGTGCAAACCCTATGGAAATGCATCACATGACAGCCGATGCAGTTCAAGTCAAAATGCAACAAAATGCAAATGCAAGCTGCATGATTCTAAAAAATTAACAACACACTAAGGAAATCCGGTATGGCAAAGCCAAGGGTATTTGTAAGCTACGACCACTCAGAAGACGCGCATTATAAAAACTTGATGCTAGCCTGGGACGCGAACCCCAATTTCGACTTTGACTTTGACAGCCGTGGGCCGAACGTTGCAATCGACAGTACAGAGGCGCCGGTTATCAAAGCAGCGCTCACAAAATTGATGAAAGAGTCAACCCACCTGCTTGTAATAGTAGGTGAAAAAACTTATACAAGTGACTGGATGAAGTGGGAAATTGACCGCGCCAAACAGAGTGACACAAAACTAAAGTTGGCAGCAATCAAACTAGCCAAGTCCAATGTCACACCCGACGGTTTGCTCAACGTCGGTACCGCCTGGGCTACGAGCTTTGAGCGCGACCGAATTGTGGAAGCCTTGAAACTCGCCACGGCCGGGTATTGATGGCATCCACAGCGGCCCTCTCACAAAAGGCTGTTGTCGCCTTGGCAGGGCGAAGGATTGATCCAGTCGGATCTAAAGTCCCCCGCTTCCCACTCGATCACATCGCCCAGGTCAGAGCTGACCTGCACTCACTCTTTAAACAGGAGAATGTGGTTTTTTTAGTCTGTTCTGCAGCTTGTGGCGCAGATCTAATTGCTCTCGACGTAGCAAGAAAAAAGAACATCCAATTCAGGATCATTCTCCCCTTCTCCGTGGAACGCTTTCGGCAATCCTCAGTGATCGATAGGCCTGGAGACTGGGGGCCGCTGTTTGATCAAATCATTAAAGAAATTCCACAAGCCGAGCTAGTCGTAGTGCCAGAGGCAGCAAGCGATGATGAGGCATATGAGCGTGCGAATGAAGAAATCGTCCGTCAGGCCCGAGAAATGGCGTCGCCAGAAACGGCGTTTGCTATAGCGGTTTGGGAGGGGCGGCCAAGAAAAGAAGGGGACGCTACAGCTTCTTTTCTAGATCTCGCAAAAAGTGCCGGAATGAAAATAAGGACTGTCAGTTCATGCTGACTGAAATCACGACCGTAATCACGAACTGGTTGGGATGGCGCCGGTTCAACCCAAGTCCCCCCACTCGAATTGACTATCGATCGAAAAATCAAGATGTCGCTGTCGTGTTCGTTCACGGGTTTTCAGGTGATGCGGACACCTGGGCTGGGTTTGTCGGGCTCTTAGCGCAAGAGCAACCAGTTAACTCCTGGGATATCTTCGGGATCGGTTATCCATCCACCTTGCGCATTGACATACCCCATCTATGGTCCGCTGATCCGGAAATCGACACCCTCGCGACCGAACTTGTGACCAGTCTGTCGTTGCCCCCCTTTAATCGCTACAAGAGGATAGCCTTGATCGCTCACAGCATGGGCGGCCTAGTCGTCCAACGCGCGATTGTTGACGATCCAACTTTGGCATGTCGCCTAAGCCATGTCATTCTCTTCGGAACCCCGAGCGCAGGCTTGGGAAAAGCCTCATTTGGCGCGAAATTGAAGCGACAAGTACGAGACATGTCGAGCAGCAGTACGTTTATAAAACGGCTTCGTGGCGACTGGGCAGATCGGATCGGAGAGTACCCAAAATTCGCCTTCTGGGTTGTCCAAGGTGACCGTGATGAATTTGTACCAAAGGACTCTTCGTTAGTTCCGTTTCCGGATAGAACTCGCCGTGTTGTCCCTGGCAATCATTTGGGAATTGTGCGACCACCTGATACCGGGCATCAGGGCTTTCAATTGGTCGTTGAAGCACTGACCGGTCAAGCGGTGGGGAGGCCAGCGATTGACGGCGCCCGCCTGGCGGTAGAACTAGGAGACTTCCAAGCAGCTGTTGATACTTTAATGCCTCGTGTCGCCAACCTCGACGAGACGGCACTGATTTCATTAGCCTTGGCACTGGATGGCCTCGACCGGTCAAGCGAAGCGCTGACTCTGCTTGAAAGTCACTGCAAGCACACGTCATCGGAGGCAATGGGTGTCTTGGGTGGCAGAATCAAACGGCGTTGGCTTACTGAGAGGTCAAATGACGACTTAGTACGGGCCAAGGAGCTATACAAGCAGGGGCTGGGAATTGCAGAGTCGTCGGAAGATTCTGCCCAAGCTTACTACCATGCGATCAACATAGCCTTCCTAGACCTTTTGTCCGCCCCAGCCACCTCACGCGTGCCCGAGAGCGTCGTCGCGATGGCAAAACGTGCTCTGAATCACTGCGAAAATGCCGAGCGGAATCACTGGTGCCTGGCCACTCAAGCCGAGGCATACCTGATGCTCGATGACATGGTCAAGGCCAAGGAACTCTATCTAAGTGCTATTGAAGCCGCAGACTCCTTGCGCGCAGGGCAATCCATGTACTCCCAAGCGCTGCTTGTCGCACATAAAGTTGCGGGGAGCAATGGAGTCCGTTCGATTGAAGAAGTCTTTGGTGTTGCATGAATGGTGACAAGTGATCTTTGAGGGAAGACAGAACAATGACTAAAGACAATAGACAAGTCTGTTTCGTAGTGATGGGGTTTGGCAAGAAAACTGACTACGAAACCGGAAGAACACTAGATTTAGATGCCACCTACAGCGCGATCATCGCGCCAGCCGTCGAAGCTGAAGGATTACGGTGTATTCGGTCGGACGAAATTGTGCACTCAGGAGTCATAGACGTTGAGATGTACGAAATGCTTTTGCGGGCCGAATTAGTTATTGCGGATATCTCAACCGGCAACGTTAATGCCGTCTACGAATTGGGAGTTCGACACGCGCTGCGATCACAAGCCACCATTATCATGAAAGAGGATGTTGGCCGCCTTTACTTCGACCTCGACCACTCGAACACTTTTCATTATGAGCATCTCGGCAAGGACATTGGTCACAGCGAGGCGATTCGAGCGCAGAAAGCCCTCCGCGCACTTATCAACAAGGCGCTGGCATCACCCAGACCAGATAGTCCTGTGTACACGTATCTCCCGAGATTGCAGCAGCCAAGCATGACGGATAACGAGTACAGACAGCTACTTGACGAAACTGAAGCGGTCCAGGAAAAGCTCTTTGCCTTAATACAGAGCGGACAACAGGCGTTCAAAGACAGCCGTGCCGACGACGCCGTGAAAGCGTTCACAGCCGCGGACCAAATGAAGCCTGGCGAGCCATACCTGGTTCAGCAACTGGCATTAGCAACTTACAAAGCAGGAAAGCCTTCGAAGCTTGATGCTCTCATTGAAGGGCTACGGATCATTGACCAGCTTGCTCCGGACAAATCCAACGACCCTGAAACACTCGGTATCACCGGCGCCATAAGAAAACGACTCTGGCAAGAGACAGGTGACCTGGCTCAACTAAATGCCGCAATTCGATACTACGGGAGAGGCTTTGAGGTCACACGTGATTACTACAACGGTGAAAATCTTGCAGTCTGCTATGACTTTCGCGCCCCATTGCAAGTAGATCAAGCCGAGGCCCAATACGATGCACTAAGTGCGCGAAAAGTCCGCCAAGCCACAATTGAAATTCTGACGAGCCTCGTTGCCAGCCCCTCCTTCGATCAACGCTCAGATGCGCTTTGGATCTACGCTTCATTGGCCAATTGCTGCTTTGCCTTGAATCAAATTGAGCATGCCCAAAAATATGAAGCGGCATTTCTTAAATTGGCGCCTGCCGATTGGGAAATTGAAACTTACACTGCCAACAAAAATGCAGTGCTCCAGGGAAGGGAACAGGAGCAAGTTGCAAATTCATCGCCTCTGGCACCCTAAGGGTGATAGCCAGCACCCAGGAAATGTTGTTACATTCGATAAAAAAAGGGGGGGCAGCATGGCTACAGGGGACTCGACTCGCACTCTCAGGCGCGTCTGCATAATCTATGCGTCTGAAGATAAGGCCCTAACGGAAAAACTTGCTAATGGCCTTCGTAGTCCCACGCTACACGTATGGTCAGCCGAGGATCTCAACCATGGCGATTGGGAACACCGGGTCAGGAAGGAAATCGTTGAATCCGACGTCGTGATCCCCATTGTTTCCAAAAACACTCTAAGGAAACCTATATTTGCAGATGAATGGGAATATGCGGCATCAAACAATCGCCCTATCTTTCCCTTTACGATCGACGCCGTTGGTACACCGCTTGGAAAGGGCGGCTATACCCGAACTGATGCTCCCGGCTGGACTGGCGATCTATCTCACCCTGACTTTCTAAAGCTCAAACAAAAACTGGTAGACCACTTTTCACAGGGTGGTGAGACACGTGAACGGCCCTACGCGGTGCATGTTGGGGACAAAACCCTCGCGCTGCCTTCCTTTGTTTTCTCCCTATCGTCATTTGAAACTCAGCTAACTCCGCTAGATGGTCTCGAATTGATGGGGGAGCTTGCTCCACCTGCATGCCTAATATCCGCCTACGATGCCAAAGAGCACGTGGGGAAACGCCGAAGCACCAAATTTTGGGAGGCTGTCGATGCTGTTAAGCAATCAAAGTCCTTGTTATTTTTGGACTCAGGAAACTACGAAGCCTCACGAAACCATGATTACCGCTCAAACAAAAATACTAGCGGATGGTGTGTCGAGTTTTTCCATGACGTGGTTCTTGAGGTGTCGGCTGATATCGTATTTTCATATGATCATGTAGAGCCCAAAGGCTCAAACGCGATAATTATCGAAAATATTCTGAAAAGCTATGAACGGGATATGTTCAAGACTGGTCTCGGCCGCGAAACTCTCTGCCCTATCGTTCACCTCCCAGTTGGTACTCGGGACGTCGCCGCTGCGGCTGTCGAGATCGTAGTAAAAATCGCACAGGAAATCCGCCCAACCCTAATCGCCATTCCAGAGCGTGAGCTTGGGGACGGCATTCTTACCCGAATGAAAACGGTGAAGGCGATCCGGCGAGCACTCGACAATATTGGTTATTACCAGCCATTGCACATCCTAGGTACGGGGAATCCAACCTCCATTGCAGCGCTGGCGCTTTGCGGTGGAGATTGCTTCGATGGGCTGGAATGGTGCCGGACTGCAGCCAACTATGACACTCACAGCCTTTTGCATTTCCAACACTTCGATGCGCTGTACGCGAATTTTGGTGGTCGTATCAGTAAAAAGGAGGCTCGCAACCTAGTTCAGCTTGAAAGTGCGCCTTTTGCCTTGCGCGCCGCAAGCTACAACTATGATTACTTCTGTGACTGGATGTCCAACGTACAGACCATGCTCCGGTCTGCGGAGCCTGAAAAGCTTCTGCGTCATATTCCTTATTTGGGTGCGGTTCTGGCTACGGCATACAACTCATGACTGAACTCATTTTTCACAATCACTCCCTTCATGGGACGGTGAAGGTCATTTGCGATCTAATTACCGAAAGAATTGCCACCAGTCGTAGGAGCATCGTCCGTAGAGACGTTGACCTTCGCTATGAGCTTGTAGCTTGCTTGCTAGGCAGTCAAGTACGTGCTGAATCGGCAGATGCAGCGTTGGATCGACTTTGTAAAGCCGGCCTACTCACGAATAAAAGATGGCAAGAGAAAGACGACGCTTTTGAAGAAGAGGTCTGTACAGTATTGGCAGATCAGCATGCAAGCGTTGGCCAACGATCCTCCTATCGATTCCCGCAAATGCGTGCAAGGCAACTTGCTCAGATGAGAAAAATCTTGCAATTCGAATCTCTCAGCGAGCGACTCCCATCTGGGCGCCCCATAAAAGACGTAAGGGCGAACCTAGTGCGCGATATGCCTGGTATTGGTCCAAAGCAAGCCAGTATGTTCTTGAGAAACATTGGGTTGAGCTATGACATCGCAATACTGGACGTTCATGTCTTAGCATTCCTTCAGCGGCTTGGGCTATTACCAAATGATGGAGTCGAGTTGTCCACACTTAAACGATACGAGCAGACTGAAATCATCGCGAGCCGCTACGCAGCCGAATGTGGACATCCGGTTGGGTTTATTGATTGGGCCATTTGGATCACGATGAGAGCTGCGAAGGAGTTACGCGTATGAAAATCGTAACCCTCGTATCGGGTGGACTGGATTCGACCGTCATGAGCTCGCTGATTAAGGAAGAAGGGTTGGAACAGTTTCCATTGTTTGTCGACTACGGACAATTGAATCTTGAACGCGAAAAGGCGGCTTGCTTCTCCAATTTTCTTAAGCATGGTCTTCCGCAGCCTCAAGTAATCCAACTTCCGGGCTACGGTGCGTTCTTCTCTTGTGGCTTAACGGATCCGAATAAGCGAATTCTTGAGGATGCATTTCTTCCGGGGCGGAATATGTTGTTCCTTCTCTGCGCGGCAGCCCTTGCCCACGAAGTTAAGGGGGATGCTTTAGCCATCGGATTTCTCGATGAGCGTTTAAGCCTCTTTCCTGATCAGCGTCGCGATTTTGCTAATCAGGCGAGTTCTCTTTTAAGCCAAATTATGAGCCGGCCCATGAAAATACTTACACCGCTGATCTCATTTACGAAGGCCGAAGTATTGGCAATTGCGAAAGAGCGTGGTATTCGTGAAACATACTCTTGCCATGCTGGCACACCAGAACCTTGCGGGGTCTGCATAGCATGCAAAGAATACATTGGCTTGGAGGTGTGACATGGGCGGAAGCAGTAGCGGGCCTCGACGCATTGGAGACGTAAAAGACTTAATTGAGAGGGCAAAAGACGAGCTCAGGTCAAAACGAAATGTTTTCATCAGTTTTGCATATGAAGACCTTAACGAAGTGAACTTGCTTCGTGGCCAGGCAAAAAATGAGAATTCACCGCTAGAGTTCAATGATTGGTCGGTGTCTGAACCATACGACAGTGAGCGGGCGTCTTATATCAAACAAAAAATCAGCGAGCGAATAGCTCAATCATCAGTGACCGTCGTCTATCTTTCTCCGCATTCGGCAGCGAGCAAATGGGTTGAGTGGGAGATTACTCAAAGTTTGGCCGCGGGCAAGAAGGTTCTTGGCGTCTATAGTGGACAAATCAAGCCCACATCAAGCTTCTCTGCCATTTCAAGCAACAGCATCAAGTGCGTCCCTTGGAGCGATTTGGCAAAAACGATTGCAACTCTCAAAGAATAAGAACGCACTCGTCAACATAGTGCCTCACATCATCTTTTCTGGGACTTTTACCGATCGATATGTGCCCAATCGGATTGACTCAACTTTTTCCTTGGCGGCGTAGCTAGTGTCGATCGCGTATTTTTCAGATTCAATCCCCCAAACCACTTTTGATCGACGGAGATGCGTCATCAGATGGTCGTTGAGCGAGTCGTCATTAACAGCCTCGCGTCGCTCTGCGAGCCGCCTTGGCAAGCACCATCTATCCCAAAAAACAGTCTCACCCTCAGAAACCAACTCCTTTGCTTTAGCAAAGGCAGCCGATGTTCCATCGCATATCCGATAACTGATGAAATTAAGCTCCGTTGCGCACAATAATTGACTCCACGCCTGCAATGGCCCGGGGGACACCAACCGGCGCATAGATTGCAGGCTTTGACCAATTGGCATGCACGGATTACTTTGCAATCTATTCAGTCGCCCCTTGGTTGTTATCGTCTGGAGATTCAAAAGTACGCCAGTGATATCCGCTAGTGGAAACCAAGACGACGTCCTGGCGGCAATGAAGCGAGAAGCGTTGCTCTTTGTTTTTTCAACCCTTTCGACGTCGATGCGCGAGTCCAATGCAGGTGGAAGTGCTCCCCAAGGCGAGAATATTTGCCCCAAAATCCATATCGTATCCCCCGGCATAACTGCAGACGCCGCCCCAGTGATTTGCCGACTCGTATGAAACATCGGCCGTAAAAACCCACTCTTGCGATCATGCGTCTCAGCAAACCAATCACTTTCTGCGCGCTGAGGAAAGCGCGTAACAACTCGCCGCGGAACATAGTGAATGAAGTGTTGCGACATTAAAGCCCCTCTTCCAGCACGACACCGAAAACTAGGCCTTTAAGGTCTTCTCCCAGCTCTGCCAGCTTTCCCGCATAGGCATCCCTGCGCTTGGCCGCCTTGCTTGCAGCGGCTATGGCCGCCTGAATCGCTTTGGGCTCCTTGGTGGCCACAAGCTTGATCAATCCGAACTTGTGGGCGGCATCGGCTTGCGCCCTTCTGCAAGTGGAAATGAATTTGGCATGGGCTACGGGTTGAGTCACAGGGGTTCCCTCTATCCAAGCTATTTTCCCGGAGATTTCAGCTTTCCAGCCATCCAGAACAACAACGCCCCAGGCCCGAAACCGGACGCTGAGGCGGATATCTGAACGGAAAGCGGGTGGTAGGGCGTCACAGACTTGAACTGTGGGCCAAAGGATTATGAGTCCCTCAACCGTGGCTAAGCGTCGAAAGACCAGCTAACCGTCACCGTACAGGGGGGGTAGTCACGCTGTCAAGCTCCGTATCCTGCGATTACACACACTGGGAGGACTTCTTCCCACTCTCTGATGTTCGGCACAGGGGCAACGGTCGGTTGTGTCATGCAGAACTTCTCCACCACGTCAGCCTCGGCACGAACTGGGCACAGCCAAGGCACACGTAATTCGAAAGAGAAAGTCCGGACTATTGGTCTACTGAACAGCTGTGCCCGTTCGGAATGTCGAATGAGTGAAGCGCCGCACATGATGTGGGCGAGCTTTCACATGACGCTAGGCTTGGTGCGGCTGGCGGGGATCGAACCCACGACCCTTGGCTTCGGAGGCCAATACTCTATCCACTGAGCTACAGCCGCATGCTGTTTGGAGACCAATAGTCTAACTGTTGCGATTTCCCCCGATGACGACAGCCTTCGGAGGCCAATACTCTATCCACTGAGCTACAGCCGCAACGCTGAAACAAGGCATCTACCGTCGCTTTGCAGCGGGTAGGTGACCCGCAAGGGCAGTCGCTGGGCGCACTGCACTTATGGAAGAGCCTGATTCTATCAGTCGGACAGGCCGCGTCCGGGATTTACAGGGGTGGCGGCTATAATCGAAGGTTGTCGAATATGAGTTGCTTTAGTTACCGATTTTTAGTTTTTTGAGGAAGCCATGAGCGCAAACGATCCAACGACGGCCCACGAAGAAGACCACTCAGGCCCCATCAAAACACCCAAGCAGCTCCTGCTTGCCGTTTTCTTTTCCTTTGTTGTCCCAGTTTTTGCCATCATTGCGCTGGTTTATTACGTCTCGTCGGACAACAAACCTGCCGCGGGTACGGGTGACGCCGAAAAAGCCGTTGCGCAGCGCATCCAGAAAATTGGCATGGTTGAAATCCGCGATGCCAACCGTCCGCTGAAAGCCGGCAGCGAAGTGTATGCAGCGCAATGCGCCGCCTGCCACGCCACCGGTGCAGCCGGCGCCCCCAAGTTTGGCGACGTAGCCGCCTGGGCGCCACGCATCAAAACCGGCTTCGAGGCCCTGTGGAACTCTTCACTCAAAGGCAAAAACGCCATGGGCCCGCAGGGCGGCGGTGATTTTGACGATGTCGAAATCGGCAGGGCCGTGGTGCACCTGACCAATGCCGCCGGTGCAAAGTTCGCCGAGCCGCAAAAGGCCGCAGCCGCGGCAGATGCAGGCGCTGCTGCAGCGCCCGTCGCTCCAGCGGCACCTGTTGCCGCTCCCGCGGTGGCGACAGCACCCGGGGTGGTGGCCGCCGCCGCGCCAGCCGCAGCATCCAAGGCTGGCGCCGGCGAAGCGCTGTACAAGCAGGCCTGCCTGGCCTGCCATGCGTCAGGTGTTGCTGGTGCGCCCAAGTTTGGCGACAAGGCCGCCTGGGCGCCACGCATCCAGACCGGTCTGGACATGCTGACGGCCAGCGTGATCAAGGGCAAAAATGCCATGCCGCCCAAAGGCGGTTCTTCTGCCTCCGACGCGGATATCCGGGCTGCCGTCGAATACATGGTTAGCGCCGCCAAATAAGCGGTCTCAGCCTTTGCAAAAAAAGCCGGTCTTTGACCGGCTTTTTTTATGGTCAAAGCAGGCTCAAGCCCTTTCATTACAAGAGCAGATTGCTATTAAATAAATAGCACTAAGCAGGCGTATCAGGACTGGCCGCCGGGCTGCGCACATAACCGAAGCGGGACGGCAGGTCGCGGGTAGCGACGTCCACCGGCACCCACAGGCCCTGCTCGATCGCCTCCGACGCCTGCATCATGTCCTGGGTGTGCACAAGGCCAAAACCCAGGTCGGTTTCCAGGTAGAGCCGGCCGTGTTCATCGAGAATGCAGCGCTGCACACGCGCGGGCCGGCCGGTGTGCGCGGTCACTGAAAAATCCGCTGCGCTGCCGATACGCCAGACCAGCGGTGTCGCCTCGAGTTCAACATAAACGCGCTGCGGCCCGTTCTGGAAAAACCACTGGCCGGCCGCGTCGCCTTCGTAGTTGCGGGCGATGAAGTCGATCAGCTTGTCGTGTTTGAGTAGCGAACCCTTGCCAGCCGCCGCGCCGCCGGCAAAGGGGCCCGCCGCCTGGGCCTTGTCATCGCGCATGTACCAGTTGCCGCGCGCGTCCAGGCCCAGCCAGCCGTAGCAGTGCGGAACGTTGGGCCACTTGGCGATGGCCTGGCGAACAATGTCATCCATGCGGCCTATTTTGCCCCGCTGGCTGTTGCGCCGAGAAGCGCCGAGAAAAACCCGCACACCGCCTCGGGCATGGCGCGCACATGTCCCGGAAAAGGCGCCGACGGGAAACCGACGTGGCCGCCTTCGCGCGGCTGCCAGAGCGTCACGGCCGCACTCACATCGCCGGCCTGCGGCAGACTGCCGGCCGGAATGAAGGGGTCGTTGAGGGCATTGAGCGCCAGCGTCGGGACCACGATGCGCCGCAGGTGTGGTTTGGCCGAGGCGCGCGTCCAGTAGTCTTCGGTGTTCTTGAACCCATGCAGCGGTGCCGTGACAACATTGTCGAAGGCGTACAGGTCGCGCGCCGCGAGCAGGGCGTCGGCGCTGAAGAGGCCCGGGTGCTGCTCCAGCTTCTTGAGCGCCTTGGGCACCATGGAGTTCAGGAACATGCGGGTGTAGACCAAGCGGTTGAAACCCCGGCCGATCGCGTGGCCGCTGGCCGCCAGGTCCAGCGGGGAGCAGACCGAGGCGACGGCGTTGACCACACGGCCCGCCGAAGTTTCCATTTCAGCCGCCCATCGCAATAAGGCATTGCCGCCCAGCGAAATGCCGACGGCAAACAGCGGGCCGGCGTGGCCGGCCCGGAAGTGCCGGAGAATCCAGTCGATCTCCTCGAAGTCGCCCGAATGGTAGGCGCGCGGCGCACGGTTGAGCTCGCCCGAGCAACCGCGAAAATGCGGCACGGCGCAGGCCCAGCCGCGCTCGCGGGCGACATCAGCAAACGCCTCGGCATAGTGGCTGGCCGAGGACCCTTCCAGACCGTGAAAAAGCACCAGCAGGGGCTCCTGCCCTGCCGCGGCACCAGCCGTGGCAGGGCGCGCGAAGTCCACATCGACAAAATCATCATCCGGCGCGGTCCAGCGCTCGCGGCGAAAGCTCGGCGCTTCGGCCAGGTAACGCTGTGAGCGCAGCGCGGCATAAATGGTCTGCAGGTTGCCGCCGGGCAGCCACCACGGTGCGTCGTAAAACATCGCGTCTTCCGCCTCAGTGCAGCACTTGCGGGCTGTCCGAGATTTCCTGCATCTCGCGGGGCGTGCCGGGGCTGGCATGGTGGGCCACCAGGCGCCAGCCCTGCGCCGTCTTGTGATACACATTGGTGGCAATCACATAAGCATGGCGCGGGCCCTCCTCGGTCATGACCTCGATGCGTTCGAGCACGCTGTGCACGCTGGCGGCCATGGTTTCGATCTTGCGGACTTTTTCGGCATGCGCCCGAATGCTGCCGTTGGCAAACATGGCGTCAAAGGCGGCGCGTATTGCACCCGCGCCCACCAGCCGGGGCCCGCCGGGGTGGACACAGACAATGTCGTCCTCGTCGGCCCAGCAAGCCATCAGCCGGTCGATGTCGCCGGCCTGCAGGGCCTCGTAAAAAGCCGTCTCGATCTCATCGGCGTTACCGTTGTCGGCCGGGGAAACTTTGGGTTTTCGCATGGGTGAATGGGAGGATGTGCGTGTTCAGTCCGCCTGGCAATGCGGACCTGTATTAAGCCACGCCCGCACCACATCCTGCATGTGGGGCGCCTGCACGGCCTGCCACAGCAGTTCGGGCGCCACCACATGGATGCCCGGCGGCAGCACCCGCAGGACCACATCCACAAACTCGGCCAGCCTGGCAGGCCGCACCGGCTGCGCTGCCGCCGGGACCATGTACCTGAACGTCGACAGCATCCAGGCCGCGACCTTCTCGGGCAAACTGCCGCCCTGCGGTGTCAGCTGCTTTTGTGCAGAACGCACCAGCAGCACCCTCTCGAACCCCAGCGCGGCCACCTGCTGCTCGTCAATGCTGGCCAGACCGTGGCGCAGCGCCTGCGGCAGCCGACCCGGTGCATGCGGCAGCACCAGCACCAGGGTCTGGACGCCACAACGCCTGAGCCACTGCGCCAGCGCGGGCAACTGCGCCGGTTGCGGCGTCCAGAGCGCGCGCTCCCGGTCGTGGTACAGCCGGGGCGGCTCGAACATCACCACGCCGGTCTGTACCGGCAACGGGCGCACCGGCCAGGCAGCGATGTCCTCGCCGCGCGCGGACGCAATCGTGACCTGCGCCAGCCCGGTGCTCATGGGCTCGTGCGCCAGCACGTGGGTGTGCGCAAATCCGCCACTGCCGGCCAGCCGTCGCAGGACCTCGCTGCCCAGCGCACCGGTGGCACCCGCCACGATCAGGCCTGGTCGAGCCGCAGCCGTGGCGGACACCGGTCGCTGCGAGGCCTGCAGCACCTGCAGCGGATCAAGGGCCGGGAGGGAATAAAGAAGGGGGTGCGGCGACATTCGACTATGGTAGTGTTGCAGCTTGCACTTTTGGAGGCTTGCCATGAAATCACGTTTTTTCAGCCGGGGCCTTGCCGGCCTTTTCACCGTGTTGGCCCTGCTGCTGTCGGGCTGCGGCTACAACGACTTCCAGCGACTGGACGAGCAGACCAAGTCGGCCTGGTCGGAAGTCCTCAACCAGTACCAGCGCCGTGCCGACCTGGTGCCCAACATCGTTGCCACCGTCAAGGGTGAGGCCAATTTCGAGCAGGAAACCCTCACCAAGGTCGTGGAAGCCCGGGCCAAGGCCACCTCCATGCAGGTGACGCCGGAGACCCTGAACAACCCCGAAGCCTTTGCGAAATTCCAGGCGGCGCAGGGTGAACTCAGTTCTGCCCTGTCACGCCTGCTGGTGGTGACGGAAAACTACCCCAACCTCAAGGCCAACCAGGGCTTTCAGGACCTGCGCGTCCAGCTGGAGGGCACGGAAAACCGCATCACTGTGGCGCGCAACCGCTACATCCAGGCGGTGCAGGCCTACAACGTGCTCGCACGCAGCTTCCCGAACAACCTGACGGCCATGGTGTTCGGCTACAAGGTCAAACCCACCTTCAGCGTGCAGAACGAGGCACAGATCTCGACGCCGCCGACCGTGGACTTCAACAAGAAATAAGCGGCCAGCGCCTTGCTCCTCGTGCGCCGCCCTCTGCTTTGCTTCCCGGGCCGGGCCGCGGTCGGCGCGTCAGCTCGCGCCGTGCCGGGCCTGTTGCTGGCCGCCGGCCTGCTGTTCAGCGCCCTGACAACGTGGGCGCAGGACGTGCTGCCCGTTCCTGCATTGACTGCGCGTGTGATGGACAGCACCGGGACGCTCGATGCCGCGCAGCGCCAGGCGCTGGAGGCCAAACTGGCGGCTTTCGAGCAGGCGCGCGGCGCGCAGGTGGTGGTACTGATGGTGCCGACCACCGCGCCGGAAGACATCGCCGCCTACGCGCAGCGGGTCGGCGACAGCTGGAAGATCGGGCGCAAGGACGTCGGCGACGGCCTGTTGCTGGTGGTGGCAAAAAACGACCGCAAGGTGCGCATCGAAACCACCAAGACGCTGGAGGGTGCGATCCCCGATCTGGCAGCGCGCCAGATCATCGACCGCGCCATCACTCCGCGTTTCCGGCAGGGCGACTTCGCCGGTGGGCTCGACGCGGCCACCGACCAGATCATCGCGCTGATCAGCGGAGAAAAGCTGCCTGTGCCTGATGCCCAGGCGGGCAGCTCGGGCGGCAAGGGTTTCAACTGGACTGACATGGCGGTGTTCCTGTTTTTTGCGGTTCCGATAGCCGCCCGGGTGATGTCGGGCATCTTCGGCCGCAAGCTGGGGGCCATGCTGACCGGTGGCGCGGTCGGCGGCCTGGCCTGGTTTTTCACCAGCAGCCTGCTGATTGGCGGCGTCGCCACGCTGATCGGCGCGGTGTTTGCGCTGATTGCCAGCGTGGGCTCGCTGGGATCCATCGGGCGTGCGGGACGATCGTCCGGTTGGGGCGGTGGTGGCTTTGGCGGTGGCGGTGGCGGCAGCGGCGGCTGGGGCGGCGGTGGCGGCTTCAGCAGCGGTGGTGGTGGCAATTTCGGTGGCGGCGGCGCGTCGGGGAACTGGTGAGCACCATGATCAACAAGCTCAAAGTCCTGATCCGGCACCTGTGGCTGGATGCGTCCGACACGGCGCGCGCCGTCCCGTCCGACCTGCTGGACCGGCTGGCCCGGCGCGTGGCCGCCAGCGAGCGACGCCACAGCGGCGAGATCCGCATCTGTGTCGAGTCGTCACTGCCCGCCAGCTATCTGTGGCGGCTGGGAAGAAACACACCCATCAGCACCCTCATACGCGAACGCGCGGTGATGATGTTTGGTAAATTGCGCGTCTGGGACACCGAGTACAACAACGGCGTACTGATCTATGTGCTGCTGGCCGAGCACGCCATCGAAATCGTGGCCGACCGCGGCGTGGCCAGGCATGTGAGCCCGCCGCAGTGGCAGGCCATGGTGGCCCACATGGCCAGCGCGTTTCGGGAAAAGCGTTATGAAGACGGGCTGACCCAGGCGCTGGAAGAAACCTCGGCGGTGCTGATGCAGCACTTTGCCGTGCCCACAGGCACTGGCGGTACCGAGCCGGGTCCCAACGAACTGCCCGACGCCCCCCTGCTGCGGTAAGCCGGGTGGGCTCAGGGCACCATGAGCACACCCAGGGCGGCGACCACAGCCACCAGCACAAGAACCCGCTTCAGCCACACGTGGCGCAGACGCCTGGCCTTGCGCCCGGGCTCCAACTCCTCCGCCCACGTCAAACTGTCCAGAATGCTGTCCATTGGTGTTGCCTTGTCTTCCGGTTGAACTCCTCGCGACGATAACGCCCACCGGCGCACCCCGCTGGCTCTTCTCGTGTCCAGCTGTTACAGCCACTCCTTATTTGATAGCTAGCTGCAACCACCGTATATGGGGAAAACGTCAATCCGGCAAGAAAACAAGTACCTCAGGTGCAGCGCATCCACAACAGCCTGCCGCGGACGGAGCCGGACCGGGGCCCGCGCAGGAAACGAGTCGCGCCCATGAAAAAAGCCCCGGCCTGACGGACGGGGCTTTTGGTGGGGGCGATTCCGCTTATTTTTTCTGGCGGAACTTGCGCAGGGCCGCAATCTGCGCGGCCATCACGGCCAGCTCGGACTGGGCCAGCGCGATATCGATATCGCTCTTGGCGTTTTTCAGCGCTTCCTCTGCGGCAGCCTTGGCGGCCGTGGCCTTGGCTTCGTCGAGGTCCTTGCCGCGGATGGCGGTGTCGGACAGCACCGTGACACAGTGGGGCTGCACTTCGAGCAGGCCGCCGGCCACGAAAACAAACTCTTCCGAACCATCGGCCTTTTCAATACGCACAGCACCGGGCTTGATCCGGGTGATCAGCGGCGTGTGGCGTGGGTAGATACCCAGCTCGCCCGCCTCGCCCGGCAAAGCCACGAATTTGGCCTCGCCGGAAAAGATAGACTCTTCCGCGCTGACAACATCGACATGGATGGTGTGGGAGGTGTCCATCGCTTAGACCTTCTTGGCCTTCTCGAACGCCTCGTCAATCGTGCCGACCATGTAGAACGCCTGCTCTGGCAGGTGATCACACTCGCCGGCCACGATCATCTTGAAGCCGCGAATCGTTTCAGCCAGGGTCACGTACTTGCCGGGCGAACCGGTGAACACTTCAGCAACGTGGAAAGGCTGCGACAGGAAACGCTGGATCTTGCGGGCGCGGGCCACGGCGAGCTTGTCTTCAGGCGCCAGTTCGTCCATGCCCAGAATCGCGATGATGTCGCGCAGTTCCTTGTAGCGCTGCAGCGTGCCCTGTACGGCACGGGCCGTGGCGTAGTGGTCTTCACCGACGACGTTGGGGTCGAGCTGGCGGCTGGTCGAATCGAGCGGGTCCACCGCAGGGTAGATACCCAGCGAAGCAATGTCACGGCTCAGCACCACGGTGGAGTCCAGGTGGGCAAAGGTGGTCGCTGGCGAGGGATCGGTCAAGTCATCGGCTGGCACGTAAACGGCCTGGATGGAGGTGATGGAACCGACCTTGGTGGAGGTAATACGCTCCTGCAGGCGGCCCATTTCCTCGGCCAGCGTCGGCTGGTAACCCACGGCGGAAGGCATGCGGCCCAGCAGCGCGGACACTTCGGTACCGGCCAGCGTGTAGCGGTAGATGTTGTCCACGAAGAACAACACGTCGCGGCCTTCGTCACGGAAGGACTCGGCAATCGTCAGGCCGGTCAGCGCCACGCGCAGACGGTTGCCTGGGGGCTCGTTCATCTGGCCGTACACCATGGCAACCTTGGACTCGCCGAGGTTCTCGAGGTTCACGACGCCGGAGTCGGCCATCTCGTGGTAGAAGTCATTGCCTTCGCGGGTACGTTCACCCACACCGGCAAACACGGACAAACCCGAGTGCGCCTTGGCGATGTTGTTGATCAGCTCCATCATGTTCACGGTCTTGCCGACGCCGGCGCCGCCGAACAGGCCGACCTTGCCGCCCTTGGCGAAAGGACAGACCAGGTCGATCACCTTGATGCCGGTTTCCAGCAGTTCCTGCGAAGGGCTCAGTTCGTCATAAGCCGGGGCCTTGCGGTGAATCGGGGCAGTGAGTTCCTGGCTGACGGGACCACGCTCGTCAATTGGCGCACCGAGCACGTCCATGATGCGGCCCAGTGTGGCCTTGCCCACGGGCACCGTGATGTTGGCGCCGGTGTTGTACACCACGTTGCCGCGGCGCAGGCCGTCCGAGGTGCCCAGCGCGATGGTGCGCACAATGCCGTCACCCAGCTGCTGCTGGACTTCCAGCGTCAGCGCGGAGCCTTCCATCTTGAGCGCGTCATAGATCTTGGGCATCTGGTCGCGCGCAAATTCCACGTCCACCACAGCACCAATACACTGAACAATCTTGCCTTGAGCCTGAGCCATGATTGAGTCCTTTTCCGTTCTTTAAATCTTGAATCGCGGTTTAAACCGCTGCGGCACCGGCGACGATTTCCGAAAGTTCTTTCGTGATCGCCGCTTGACGCGTTTTGTTGTAAACCAATTTGAGTTCGCCAATCACGCTGCCGGCGTTGTCCGTGGCGGCCTTCATGGCCACCATGCGGGCCGACTGCTCGGACGCCATGTTTTCGGCGACCGCCTGGTAAACCAGCGCTTCGACGTAACGGACCAGCAAGTCGTCAATGACCGTCTGTGCATCAGGCTCATAGATGTAGTCCCAGCCGTGCTGATCCTTGTCAGCCTGCAGCCGGTCTGCCGTCAGCGGCAGCAACTGCTCGACCACGGGCTCCTGGCGCATGGTGTTGATGAAGCGTGTGTAGCAAAGGTAAACCGCATTGATCTTGCCCTCGCTGTACGCATCCAGCAGCACCTTGACCGGCCCGATCAGCTTGTCCAGATGGGGTTTGTCGCCCAGCTGCGTCGCATGCGACACCACCTGCGCGCCGATCCGGTTCAGAAAGCCCAGGCCCTTGTTGCCGATGGCCACCGACTGGATGCCCTGACCCGCCGCCTGCATTTCCTTGAGCTTGACCGTGACCTGACGCAGCAGGTTGGTGTTCAAGCCGCCGCACAGGCCCTTGTCGGTCGTGACCACGATGAAGCCGCCGGCCTTGGCATCGTTGACCTGCATGAAGGCGTGGGTGTACTCGGGATTGGCCTGGGCCAGGTTGGCCGTGATGTTGCGAATCTTGTCGCTGTAAGGTCGGGCGGCGCGCATCCGTTCCTGCGCCTTGCGCATTTTGGAGGCCGCCACCATTTCCATGGCTTTGGTGATCTTGCGGGTGTTCTCCACCGACTTGATCTTGCCGCGTATTTCCTTGCCTGCTGCCATATTGCTTCCTAAATGGTTTCTAAGCCCTGGGCTTTGATGTCTTCAGGTCCGGATCAGGCAAACGACTTCTTGAACGCAGCCACGGCCGTGGTCATCTCTGCCTCGGCGTCCTTGTCCATCGCCTTGGCCGCTTCGAGCTTGGCCATCAGGGCAGCGTGCTTGTCCTTGAGGTAGCTGTGCAGGCCGGCTTCAAAAGCCAGAACCTTCTTGACCTCGACATCGTCCATGAAGCCCTTGTTCACTGCGAACAGCGTGGAGGCCATGTTGGAGATGGACAAAGGCGAATACTGCGCCTGCTTGAGCAGTTCCGTCACGCGGGCACCGCGGTCCAGTTGCTTGCGGGTGGCTTCGTCCAGATCGGAAGCGAACTGCGCAAACGCAGCCAGCTCGCGGTACTGGGCCAGGTCGGTACGGATACCGCCGGACAGGTTCTTGATCAGCTTGGTCTGGGCAGCACCACCGACGCGCGACACCGAGATACCGGCGTTGATGGCGGGGCGGATACCGGCGTTGAACAGGCTGGTTTCCAGGAAAATCTGGCCGTCCGTGATCGAGATCACGTTGGTCGGCACGAAGGCGGACACGTCGCCGGCTTGCGTTTCGATGATCGGCAGGGCCGTCAGCGAACCGGTCTTGCCCTTGACTTCACCCTTGGTGAAGTCTTCGACATATTTTTCGTTCACGCGGGCAGCGCGCTCGAGCAGGCGGCTGTGGAGGTAGAACACGTCGCCGGGATAGGCTTCGCGGCCTGGCGGACGACGCAGCAGCAGCGAGACCTGGCGGTAAGCCACAGCCTGCTTGGACAGGTCGTCATACACAATCAGCGCGTCCTGGCCGCGGTCGCGGAAGTACTCGCCCATGGTGCAGCCGGAGTAGGCGCTGACATACTGCATGGCCGCCGATTCGGAAGCGGAGGCCGCCACGACGATGGTGTAGTCCATCGCGCCGGCTTGCTCCAGCGAACGCACCACGTTCTTGATCGACGAGGCTTTCTGGCCAATCGCGACGTAAACGCAGGAGACGCCCTGGCCCTTCTGGTTGATGATGGCGTCAATCGCCACAGCCGTTTTACCGGTCTGGCGGTCACCGATGATCAGTTCGCGCTGGCCGCGGCCGACGGGCACCATGGAGTCGATGGACTTCAGGCCGGTCTGCAGGGGCTGGTCCACCGATTTACGGGCAATCACGCCCGGTGCGACCTTTTCGATCACGTCGGTCATCTTGGCGTTGATCGGACCCTTGCCGTCGATGGGCTGGCCAAGGGCGTTGACCACGCGGCCAAGCAGTTCGGGACCGACCGGCACTTCCAGAATGCGACCCGTGCACTTGACGGTGTCGCCTTCGGCGATGTGTTCGTATTCACCCAGGATCACCGAGCCGACCGAGTCGCGCTCAAGGTTCAGCGCCAGGCCGTAGGTGGGCGTGCCGTCCGCCGTGGGCGGAAATTCCAGCATCTCGCCCTGCATCACATCGGACAGGCCATGGACGCGGACGATGCCGTCGGACACCGACACAACGGTACCCTGGTTACGGATGTCGGCACTGACAGTCAAGCCTTCGATACGGCTCTTGATCAGTTCAGAAATTTCTGCGGGATTGAGTTGCATGACTCTTTCCTTCTTTCTATGTTGTTGGCTAAAAACCCGGGTGCTGCGCCTTGGCGCCAGCTCAGGAAATCAGCGCCACTTTCATTTGCTCTAAACGGGCTTTCACCGAGGTGTCCAGCACCTCGTCACCCACCACGACACGCACGCCGCCGATCAGGGCCGGCTCCAGCTCAACCGTGAGGTTGAGCTTGCGGCCAAAACGCTTCTCCAGCGTCGCCGCCAGATCGGCCAGTGCCGTACCTTCGAGCGCAAAGGCGCTGTACACGGTGGCATCGGACGAACCGCTCTTCGCATTTTTCAATGCGCGGAACTGGCTGGCAATTTCCGGCAGAACGCTGATGCGTCCGTTGTCGATCACGGCGCGCAGGAAGTTTTTCGCAGCTTCCGGCAGCGTCGCCTTGACAACACCGGCGATCACGTCGAACGTCTGCGACGCCGTCACGCTGGGGTTGCCGGCAAACTGCTGCAACTGGACATTGCTGGCTACGGCCGCCAGCTCATCGAGCCAGGTCGAGGTGCCGCCCAAGTCAGACCCGGAGGCCTTGAACAGGGCTTCAGCGTAAGGACGGGCAATGGTGGCTAGTTCGGCCATGGTGACACCCCTCTCAAAGTTCGGTCTTCAGGCGGCCCAGCAAGTCAGCATGCACACCGGCATTGACTTCCTTGCGCAGAATCTGCTCGGCACCCTTGACAGCCAGTGCGGCGACCTGCTCGCGCAGGGTCTCACGGGCCTTGACGGTTTGCTGCTCGGCTTCGACCTTGGCAGCGGCAATGATCTTGTTGCCTTCTTCCGCAGCCTTGGCTTTGGCCTCTTCGATCATGGACTGGGCGCGGCGCTCCGCTTCAGCCAGGCGCACGGCCGACTCATTGCGCGACTTGGCAAGCTCTTCTTCCACGCGCTTGTTGGCGACGGAGAGTTCGGACTTGGCCTTGTCGGCGGCAGCGAGGCCGTCGGCGATCTTGCGGGCGCGTTCGTCCAGGGCAGCCGTGATGGGCGGCCACACAAACTTCATCGTGAACCCGACCAAAATCAGGAACACGATCAACTGGATTATTAGGGTACCTGTAATGCTCACTGTTCATCCTTTCCCCAAGGGCCCGGCCAGAAGCCAACCCGAAGGAATGACATTTAAATTAGATGAATGCTTACTTGGGCAGGTTGGCGATTTGCGCCAGGAACGGGTTGGCCGTGGCAAACCACAGGGCAATACCGGTACCGATAATGAAAGCAGCGTCGATCAGGCCGGCAAGCAGGAACATCTTGGTTTGCAGTTCGCCCATCAGTTCAGGCTGGCGTGCAGCTGCTTCGAGGTATTTGCTGCCCATGATGCCGATGCCGATACAGGCGCCAACTGCGCCGAGGCCGATGATGAGGCCGGCGGCCAGAGCGACAAAACTAATAACTTCCATGATGACTCCTTAGGACTTGGTTGCGAGAGAAAAAGAAAACGAAAACAAAAAGGGTTAATGGTGATCGTGGGCCTGGCCGATATAAACCAGCGTCAGCATCATGAACACAAAGGCCTGCAGCGTGATGATCAGGATGTGGAAAATCGCCCAGGCCGAGCCGGCAATGATGTGGCCAATCGCCAGGCCAATGCCGGTGGCGGACAGTGACCATGCACCACCCATGAGGGCGATCAGCAGGAAAATCAGCTCACCAGCATACATGTTGCCGAACAGCCGCATGCCGTGGGACACGGTCTTGGCGACAAACTCGATCATTTGCATGGCGAAGTTCAAAACACCCAGGATCAGGGCAAAAACGGGATTCTTGCTGGTGCCGAAAGGCGCGGTGACCAGTTCGTGCGCCCAGCCGCCGACACCCTTGATCTTGACGTTGTAGACCAGGCAGGTGATCAGCACGCCGAGCGACAGGCCCATGGTGACCGAGAGGTCGGCAGTGGGCACGGAGCGCATGTAGGCGTGGTGTGGGTCGAGGCCCGCAGCGCCATAGCCCCAGGCCCAGAGATAAGGAATCAGATCCACCGGCAGCAAGTCCATGGCATTCAGAAGAAAAATCCAGACAAACACGGTGAGCGCGAGCGGCGCCACCAGTTTGCGGCTCTGGGCGTTGTGAACAATGCCCTTGGCCTGCGAATCAACCATCTCCACCATCAGTTCGACGGCTGCCTGGAAACGGCCGGGAACGCCGGACGTCGCCTTGCGCGCCGCTTTCCAGAGGAAAAAACAACCCACGATACCGAGCACAATGCTGAAAAGGGCGGAGTCAATGTTGATCACGCTCAGATCGAACGGGCCAACAAGTTCCTTATTACGCCAGTGTGTCAGATGGTGAAGAATGTATTCACCCGCAGTCTGACCACCATGTCCTGCAGCGTTCTCAGCAGCCATTTATTGCACGCCTCAAAGTTTTTTATGCCTGGCCGCCAAAAACAGCGCAAACCAGGACACTTTCATTGTCACCACCAGGCCGACCAACATGATCGGCCAGCTCAGCATCGAAACCAGCCTTGGCGCCGCAAACAGCATTGCCAGTGTCAAGGCGACCTTGACCATTTCCCACAAAAAGAACCCGGCCACAGCCGTGCCCGGATTCATCGACCAAACCTTGCCGGTCAAACCGCGCGCAAAAAGCGCCGCAGGAACAACCACCGCGAGCGACCCGTAAAGGGCGGACCAGCCGGCACTCGGCCTTCCTGTCAGCATCCATGCCAGCAAGGCCACAAGGACGCCCGCCACCGCCTGACCCGCCAGCACATGCCAAAGAGAGACCTGGGGATGATCTTTTCGAAACTGCTGCGCCTCGTCGCGCGTCAGCGTCTTGAAATTTTCTTCACCCCCCTCAGTTACCTGAGTCGGAGCCTTTGCCAACGGAAGAACCACCGAATCTGTCATTTTGACCATCACAAATTACGAGCAGGTTACAGGCCGGTTATTAGCAAAGCCCTTGATTATACGTAGAAACCCGCCCGTTCCGGAAAGTCCCTGCACCAAACTGTGGCGACAGGCTTGGCCGCGCACTCCGCAGGGGAGCATTTTGCAGGCGACAATCCACTTTCCGGCCGCTGCAGCGCCCGCCACAGGCGGGACATCCCCGCTCTTGCAGCATGCCTTTTTTGAAAGACCTCCGCATGCCTGCCCTGATGAAATTTCTCCATATCGCTGCCGCCATCGTGTGGCTGGGCGGCATCAGCTTCATGCTTTTTGCGCTACGGCCTGCCGCCGCCGCGCAGTTGCCCCCGCCGCAGCGCCTGCCATTGATCGCACTGGTCCTGCAGAAGTTTTTTGTGCTGGTCTGGCCTGCCATCGCGCTGTTGCTGCTCACCGGACTGGCCATGCTGCTGGCCGTCGGCATGAAAAACGCGCCGCTGGGCTGGCACCTGATGTTCGGCATTGGCCTGCTGATGTTCGCACTGTTCGGCCACCTTTATTTTGGCCCCTACCGGCGCCTGAAACTGGCCGTGGCCGCCGCGGACTGGCCCGAGGGCGGACGCCGTGTCGGCCAGATCGCCACCCTGGCCATGAGCAACCTGGTGCTAGGCGCCCTGGCCATTGCGGCCGTGATTTTCTGGGCCTGAGCTTGCAGGCCGCCCGCGTGATGACGATGGACGGAACACGCTGTCCTCCTGTCGGGACGCAGCCATGAGCACACGCAGAAAACGCAGCCCGCCACCCCCCTCCTGGACGGACCGCTTCACCAAAGGAATCAGCCGCGAAACGCTGGCCGCCCACCCGTGGCTCAAGCCGGTGGCGCATCACCTGCGCGAACCCGGGCTCTGGCACGTGCAGCACGAGGCCGTGGCCCGCGGCGTGGCCATCGGCCTGTTCTGGGCGTTTGCATTGCCGGTCGCGCAGATCCTGGTGGCCGCCGTCCACTGCATCTGGTGGCGCGGCAACATCCCGGTGGCCACCGGCATGACGCTGATCACGAACCCTTTCACCGTGGGCTTCTGGCTCTGGCTGGCTTACAAGCTGGGCAGCCTGATCCTGGGGATCGCACCTCACGAGGTGGAAGCCGGCAGCGCAGCGCTGCAGGCGGCGTCGGCCAGCGCCGGCTTCGATGTCATGGGCTGGCTGGAGCGCTTTGGCTGGCCGGCCGTGCTCGGCATGGCCATTTTTGCGGTCGTCGGCTCGGCCGGCGGCTATGTGCTGGTCAACCTCGTCTGGCGCTTTCGCGTCTGGTTCAAGCGGCGCGTCCAGCGCCATGGCCGCTAGCGCCAAACACGGACGAAACACGCCCTGCGCGACAATCCTCTCCCCACCCCTTTTTTGAGCGACATGATGAGCACTTCCAGCCCCGCCTCGATCACGCCCCTGCCCGCCACACCGTGTTACCTGAACGGCGAATTCACCGCGCTGCGGGACGCCAAGGTCAGCGTGATGGACCGCGGCTTCATCTTCGGTGACGGCGTCTACGAAGTGGTGCCGGTGTATGCCGGTCAGCCCTTCCGCTTTGCCCAGCACATGGCACGGCTGGACCGCAGTCTGGCGGAGTTGCGCATCGCCAATCCGCTGTCCCACGCCCAGTGGCACGAAGTCACGCTCAAGTTGGTCGCCGACTACGCGCTGCAGATGCACACCTCGCCGGAAAAAACCGACCAGCTGGTCTACATCCAGATCACCCGCGGCGTGGCGCTGCGCGACCATGTGATGCCGCCCGACCTGATACCCACCGTGTTTGTCATGACCAACACGATGAAGCCCCCGACGCCCGACCAGCGCGCGCACGGTGTGGCCTGCGTCACCGCCGACGACTTCCGCTGGAGCAAGGCCCACATCAAGAGCACCAGCCTGCTGGGCGCGGTGTTTGCGCGCCAGATCAGTGCCGACGTGGGCGCGGTGGAAACCGTGATGTTCCGCGACGGCTTCCTCAGCGAAGCGGCCGCCTGCAACGTCTGGGTCGTGCAGGGCGGCAAGGTGCTGGGCCCGCCCAAGGACAACCTGGTGCTCGAGGGCATTCGTTACGGCCTGATCGAGGAAATCTGCCGCGATGCCGGCATCCCGTTTGAACTGCGCCGGGTCAGCCGCGAGGAAGTTTTCGCCGCCGACGAGTTGCTGCTGTCGTCGGCGACCAAGGAGGTGCTGGCCGTCACCACACTCGACGGCAAACCCGTGGGCAACGGTCAGCCCGGCCCGGTTTACGCGAAGCTGCACGCGGCCTACCAACGCGCCAAACAGGCGCAGACGGAGCAGGCATGAACACCCCACCCAAACCGCCCGCGCCAGGCGAAACGCCGCGCCAGGAATCACTGATCGAGTACCCGTCGCTGTTTCCCATCAAGGTCATGGGCGAAAAGGTCGACGGCTTGGTCCATGCCATCACCATGGTCGCCCATCAGTTCGACCCGGCGTTCGACGCGACCACCATCGAGCTGCGCGAAAGCAAGGGCGGCAAATACCTGGGCGTGACCATCACCGTCACCGCCACCAGCCGCGAACAGCTCGACGAGCTGTACCGCACGCTGTCGACCCACCCCATGGTCAAGGTGGTGCTGTAAGGCACCCGCTTGCAAAAGCCTGCCATGTCCTTTGATGTGCGCCAGCTCGGCCGGGTGGACTACCTGCCCACCTACGCAGCCATGCAGGCCTTCACCGCCAGCCGCCGCGACATTTCAAGCCAAACAGGCCTCCAGCCCAATCAGGACGTGCGCGACAAGCTATGGATTTGTGAGCATCCGCCGGTCTACACGCAGGGGCTGGCCGGCAAGCCTGACCATGTGCTGGCCCCCGGCGACATTCCGGTGGTGCAGACCGACCGCGGTGGCCAGGTCACGTATCACGGCCCGGGCCAGGTGGTGGCCTACCCGCTGATCGACCTGAAACGCGCCGGCTATTTCGTCAAGGAATATGTCTACCGCATCGAA
>Ga0208514_100378_pt1 | contig 26560 bp, 18 predicted proteins | sample LakWasMet70_HOW9_2_FD_183900 | JGI IMG/M metagenome (GOLD analysis project Ga0208514, IMG submission 183900) | Freshwater sediment methanotrophic microbial communities from Lake Washington under simulated oxygen tension - Sediment Metagenome... | ecosystem: Environmental > Aquatic > Freshwater >...
GACGACTTCCTCCCCTGGAACTGCGCCGACAAACTCGGCACCGTTTGAACCCCGCTTCCCAGCGGTGTTGGGAGAATCGTCTTTGATTGACGCCCTCAGCACAAGACGGTGCTGGGCCGACGCTTACGAGATTTCTCATTCCCCCTGGAATTATGTGGTCAATTTGCTCATATAATTTGTTGCGATGACGACCGGTGGCATCCCTTGATACCGCTTAAAGTTGGCCGTCCATCACGAAATTTGTTTCGGAAGTTCTTCTGGCGTCGCCATAGTGCTGCCTACTTAAGCGGCTGGGATACTTTATTCAATTGAACTTTGGACTCTGAACGAGAATAAGGAACGGGGTGATGACCCAAGGACAGCCACAGAACGTTGAAGGATTGAAGGTCAGCGCGGACGCATATCTACCAAGCGTTCAAATCATTGCCGACCTGAAGTTGGGATACGCGGCGATTCAGAACAATATCCCGGTAATCCGTGAGATTTTGGTCACGAACAATGGAGAAACGACGCTTTCCGATGCTGAGCTTGTGGTCAAGTGTGTGCCGGCCTTTGCCGAGAGCGCGTGTTTTCATTTCGATAGACTGGCAGCTGGCGAGAGCCGCCGCCTTGTACCCGTTGACCTGCGCCCTGACCTACAGTATTTCAATCAGCTCGACGAATCGGAGCGGGCTGCAATTACTGCAACGTTACGTGTTCAGGACACTGAACTAGCAAAGGTAACGCACAACATTGAAATTCTCGCCTATGACCAGTGGGCCGGTACGCGGTCATTGCCCGAACTTTTGGCCGCGTTCTGCATGCCGAACTCGCGGGTCGTAGACAAGCTTCTTGCCCGCGCCTCCGGGTTATTGCGCCAGACCTCGGCCGACCTTTTGATGGACGGGTATCAGTCCAAGAATCGCGAGAGAGTCTGGAAGCAGGTATCCGCTATCTATAGCACCTTAGTTGCTGAAGACGTCCAGTACTCGAATCCACCCGCATCGTTTGGAAATGATGGCCAAAAAATCCGGACTCCAGAGCGAATTTTGGATGGAAAGCTTGCAACATGTTTGGACCTGGCAATGTTGTTCGCATCTTGTCTGGAACAGGCCGGTCTGCACCCAGTTGTGCTGTTCAAAGAAGGCCACGCCTGGGTTGGAGTTTGGTTGATAGAGACCAGCTTCCCAACCGCGTTAGTGGACGATGTTCAAGCGGTTCGAAAACGCGTTAAATCTGGCGAGTTCATGGTCTTCGAGACCACTGGAGTGGCGGGTGGCCAAAAGCCGTCTCTTCGCTGGGCGAGCACCCGTGGTGAAGAGCATTTGAACGATGAAGCTGAGTTCGCGTATGCAGTAGATATTCGGCGCGCACGTGAAGTCCAGATTCGCCCGCTTCCGTCCCGTTCGTCTCATGTCGATGCGGAGGCCGTCCCGATTGCAAAGGCCGAGACGCCTGTGGTCGAGGATGTGCCACAGTTACCGCCATTGGACCCGGTCGTTATACCGGTACATGACAGTGCTACGTCTGAAACTCCCGAAGGACGTTTGGCGAGATGGAAGAGCAAACTGCTCGACTTGACGCTTCGAAACAAACTACTGAATTTCAAGCCGACAAAATCGACACTTCGCATTATTTGTCCTAACCCGGGTGCGCTTGAAGACCGACTTGCGGACGGAAACGAATTCCGTATTCGTGCTAAGCCGAAGATGTTTAGCTCGGACGGGCGTGATGCAAATGTTTACGCCGGCCGAAACGGTACAGCGGCAATAGATGACTTGGCGAGCGATGCCCTTCGAAGGAACGAAATTGTCACGGATATCGAGGAGGAAGCTCTCGAAGGTAGGCTTCTTGAAATATTTAGAGCTGCCAGCACGGGAATGGAGGAAGGTGGCGCTAACACGCTGTTCCTGACTTTTGGGATGTTGGAATGGCAAGAGAGTAGGGACGCCGAAACCAGCCATCTGGCTCCTATCATTCTTATACCGGTTACCCTGTCTCGCCAATCTGTTAGGAGTGGTTTTCGCTTAACTCGGCACGATGACGATGCATTAGTGAATCCAACGCTGCTGCAAAAGCTTCAGCAGGATTTCAGTCTGAAGCTGCCGTCTTTCGACGTTTTACCGACCGACGACCACGGTATTGACGTCGACGGGATTCTGCAGACATTCCGGTTGAATGTGGGCGAACTTAAGGGCTGGGAGGTGAAGGAGCAGGTCCACTTAGGTATCTTCTCCTTCACTAAGTATCTGATGTGGAAGGACCTTCACGACCGCCAGAAGCAGCTTCAAGAAAATAGGGTCGTTGCACATCTGATTAACAATCCTGGTAAGGCGTTTGCTGACAACGCGACGGGCTTTGAGTCCGGCACCCTGGATGAAAAGTTCCGACCTCAAGACCTCTTTACGCCGTTGTTGTCGGATTCATCGCAGTTGCGTGCCGTTTGTGTTGCGGCCGAAGGGAAGAATCTTGTCATCGAAGGCCCACCTGGGACGGGCAAGAGCCAAACCATTTCAAACTTGATTGCCCATCTTTTGGCCACCGGGAAGACAGTGTTATTTGTCTCCGAGAAGATGGCCGCGCTGGAGGTTGTGCATCGCCGGCTTAGTGGCCTTGGGCTAGGACCGTTCTGTCTCGAGTTGCACTCGTCCAAAGCGAAGAAGGCGGATGTGCTGAAACAGTTAGGTGTCGCGCTTGATGCGGCTGGTGCACGAACGGTCAAAGATTGGGAGCGAGAATCAGAACGCGTGCTGACGCTCCGTACCGACCTCAATGGGGTGGCGCGTGCGCTGCACCGCAACTATCCGAATGACCTGACCGTTTATGAGGCCATCGGAACCAGCCTGCAGTATGCGGATATGCGCCCTGCCGCGATGCCGTGGGCTGACGCCGATGTCCACAATCGGGACCAGCTCGAGGCATTGCGTGAGGCCTGCCGTCAGATGGGCGCTTTGGCTGGACAGTTATCAGGCCTGCAGCATCATCCGCTTGCGGTAATCCGCAAGGCCGAATGGACGCCATCCTGGCAGCAAGAGTTGCTCGACGCGGTTTCGGCGTTTGAAACCCAAATCAAGAAGCTGGACGAGGCAGCATCTAGCCTTATGAATCAGCTGGGCCTTCCCAAAATTGGATTCTCGTTAAATGGGCTGGGCAAATTTGACGTACTGGCTGATGTGCTATCAGCTGCTCCCACCGTTCCGGTCCAAGTTACCCGGTCGGCACATGACGAATCCGCTCGCAATCGACTTGCCAACCTTCGGCAGCATGGCTTGGCACGGAATCAGGCGTGGGAGCCTCTGAGCAATAACTATGTGGACGAGGTTGCCACCCTGAGTGCGTCCGAGTTGAAATTGCAATGGGCGGCGGCAACGAATACTTGGTGGCCGAAAAGGCTGTTCGCGCAACGCGCGGTTACCGGACGACTGCGCCTGTATCGAAAAGACCAGCGTCGTCCACAAGGAGCGGAGGTCCCGGACATCATCTCGGCATTAACCGCTGTTAATGCCGAGGACAAGGTCCTCGAGTCTATGTCTTCCGATGCGTCACAACTGTTGCAGGAAACATTTGCCGCTTCGAAGACGGACTGGAACGCGGTCGAATCAGCCGAGCGATGGGCGACATCATTCGCGGAGGCAGTAACGGCAATTGCGGAGAGCGACATCGAATTGGCCGACACTCTCCGTGTGAAGCTGCTGCCGTTTGTTTCCGACAATCGAAGCATGCTGAAGGCAAGCATGCCTCTTGGCTCCAATTTGCTGTTGTACCGCGATTGCTATCGGGAGGTCATGACTCAATTCTGGCAGGTCGTGGCGCTTGGCCACTGTCACGCTGACCTCGGACTTGACCCGACAGCAGCCGGCGTGATTCCTCGACTGTTGAGCTTGTTGCAAAACTGGCAATCGGCTGCGCGGCAGCTACAGCCGTGGTGCCTTTGGCAGAATTCCAAGGCCCATGCAATCAGCAGTGGGTTGCAGGGTGTTGTGGATGCACTGGAGGCCGGCGAGGTGCCGTTGTCCACCGTAGCGACGTTCTTCGAATACAGCTACCAGAGCTGGTGGGTGCGGAAAGCGATTGACCGGGAGCCGGCCCTCTGCAATTTTTCGAGCGCAGAACATGGCCGCAAGATTGTCGAATTCAAGGAGGCCGACGAGCGGTTTCAGAAGCTTACCCAGCAATATATCGCAGCCAAACTAGCCGGCCAAATTCCGGCGAGCGTCGGGACTGTCCCTGGTGCTGATTCTGAACTAGGGAAGCTGCGGCGCGAATTGCAGAAGCAGCGCAAACATATGCCGATTCGGCAGTTGGTACAAAGTCTGCCAAGCCTGATGACCCGGCTGAAGCCTTGCCTGCTGATGTCGCCTTTGTCAGTTGCCCAGTACCTGGATGCTTCGCACGCCCAATTCGATGTGGTCATCTTCGACGAAGCTTCTCAAATTCCCGTGTGGGATGCAGTGGGCGCTATTGCACGCGGGGGGCAGCTTGTTTGCGTCGGCGACCCGAAGCAACTGCCCCCGACCAGCTTCTTCTCTCGTGCAGATGACTCGGAGGACGGTGGCGATAGCGAAGATGTTCAGGACCTGGAGAGTATCCTGGACGAGTGTCTCAGTGTCGGCCTACCTGAACTGCGGTTGAACTGGCACTACAGGAGCAAGCATGAGGGGCTGATTACCTTTAGCAATGTAACTTACTACGACAACGAGCTCGTCACGTTCCCGTCGCCGGTCACTAACGACCAGAGTGTGCGCTTTGAACGCGTCCAAGGTGTCTACGACCGTGGCGGCTCGCGAACCAATCGGGCGGAAGCGGATTCCATCGTCAAGTCGATTGAGCGGCACTATTTGGACTCGGCTAAGCGGCACATGACGCTTGGCGTAGTGACATTCAACCAAGCACAGCAAAGCCTGATTGAACGAATGTTGGATGAGCGGCGCCGCGCATCTCCGCAACTGGACCAGGCCATTGCGCAGACCGCGCAGGAACCACTGTTCATCAAGAACCTTGAAAACGTCCAAGGTGATGAGCGGGACATCATTTTCTTCTCCATTACTTATGGCCCAGACGCATCAGGAAAGGTCAGCCTCAACTTTGGGCCGTTGAATCTGGAGGGGGGCCATCGGCGACTTAATGTAGCCGTATCGCGCGCCCGTGTCGGCGTCGTGATTTTCAGTACGCTGCTTCCTGAGCAAATCGACCTTTCGCGAGTACGGGCCGCCGGCGTACGAGACCTAAAGAATTATTTGGAGTTTGCGATTCGAGGTCCACGGGCTTTGGTTGAGCAAAGTATGCCAACGGGGCGGGAACCCGACAGCCCCTTCGAGCGGCAAGTTATTTCCGCTCTTCGTGAAAAGGGCTGGACCGTTCATCCACAGGTCGGCGTGTCCGGATACCGGATTGACATCGGCGTGGTCGACCCCCGTGCGCCAGGTTGTTATCTGCTAGGCGTTGAGTGCGACGGAGCCATGTATCACTCTGGCGCGACTGCACGCGACCGCGACCGGCTCCGCCAGCACGTTCTCGAAAGCCTAGGGTGGAAACTGTACCGAATCTGGTCAACGGACTGGTGGCTGAATCCTGAAGAACCTTTGCGAAAGCTTTTGGCCCGACTGGACGAATTGGTCGCGACAGTGGCGACTGAGGACGAACCGTACGTTGAACCACCCGAGGAGGCGAAGAGCGAGGAAGAGCCAAATGCTTTATATGCCAAGGCCGAGCCGACGTTAGAGCCGGTGGCACTTGCCACTCAAGTGCAAGAATACGAGCTGACCAGTCTGGACAAAGGCAACCCCGACCTCTTCTTTGAAAACCGCTCAATGTCGACTTTAGCTAGTCAGCTCCTTAAAGTAATCGAAGCGGAAGGACCGGTATCGCAATCGCTAGTATTCAAGCGAGTGGATCGGGCCTGGGGCCTGTCCAGAGTTGGTAGTCGCATTGAAGCTCATCTGAGTGCATTGGTACCAAGACAGGTGGTCCGCACGAGAGAAGATGACTTTCTTTTTTATTGGCCGGAGCACATCAATCCGGATGTATGGGAGGGGTTCCGTGTGCCCGGAAGCGGACCCGAAACTCGACGCAGTATCGATGAGATTAGCCTGGAAGAGTTAGGTAATGCGGCCGCGCACGTTCTGACGCAGCAAGGAGGCACTTCGCAAGATGGACTGGCAAGGGCTGTTTGTCGACTGTTGGGAGTATCTCGGACGACCGCTGATGCCTGTGCAAGGATTTCGCGAGCGCTTTCCCACGGACGAGTCCAAGGGACAGTGGCGATGGAGGGCGGCACTGTCCGACTGCGGAAAATGAATTAGCGCGGTTTCATGGAATCAAATACGGGAGTACTTGCATCGCAGTCCGGTGATGTGGCTACAACCCTTAGCCTCGAGGCACCAAGGGAGCAAAAATTCAGGATTGTGAACGGTTACACCAAGATACCAAAGGGCACCTGAGGAGAGAAGGATGCGGCTCGAGCGTTTTGACAAGATTCGCAACTACAGAATATTCAAGGACTTTTCGTGGCCTCGTGACCTAGAAGGATTTGGGCGCTATAACCTCCTTTACGGTTGGAATGGGAGCGGTAAAACCACGCTGTCTAATCTTTTCAAGGCGCTCCAGGCTCATACCGATATACCGGAGGGACAAATAGACTTCACGTGTGGTGGAAATCGGGTTTCTGGAAGTGCGTTGTCCACAGCAATTGCGCTACCCCAAGTCCGTGTATTCAATCACGCGACCGTCACAAGAAGTGTGTTCGAGAGTTTGGGAGGTGCCAATTCTCAATTGCCGCCTATATATGTCTTTGGCGAGGGCAGCGCCGAAAAGCAGGGGCAGCTCAACGCGCTGAAGGCTAAATTGACGGAGCTTGCCAAGAACGTACAAGAAGCAAACGAGCAAGAGCGGCGTGCATCAAAGGCTCTCGAAGATTTCGCTGTAGCCACAGCAAGAACAATCAAGAATCTCCTCGTCGCGCCGGGCGGCAAGTTCAACAATTACAACGCCGCCGATTTTCGTCGAGATATCGTTGCATACCAGAGCGCACCAAAACCTCAACTCTCGAATACCGAATACGCTAGGGACATGGAACTCAAGGGGGCGAAGCCGTTGCCTCACCTCCGGGTTTCCGATATTAGTTTCCCAGATGTCAGTAGTCTCTATTCGGACGTGCAGACCGCACTTCTACAAACCGTCGCCTCGCAGGTCATCGCCAGCCTTGCATCAAATCCATCCTTAGCGACCTGGGTTCGAGCAGGTCTGGTTCTCCATACGCATGACGGCGACTCAGCTTTTTGCCAATTTTGCCAACAACCGATGGCTCCGGACCGTTTGCGTCAGCTCGAAGCCCACTTCAATGACGAGTTCCGTCGCTTTACAGAGTCGTTGAAGGAGTTGACGGTGCGGGTTGAGAGTGCAGCCCAGTCGGTATCAGTGTTGGCGTTGCCGCAAGCGACGGAACTGTACACGGACCTTCAAGGGGAGTATTCGACGGCAGTGCGCCAGCTCGATTTGCACCTAAACAACGTTGGAAAGACGCTCACCGCCCTGGCATCAGCACTCCATTTCAAGCAAGAGCACGTTTTCGAGGCGCTTGACCTTGAGGATTTGATTCTCGGCGGTAATGGGGTGCCGGATACGAACAAGTCAATGATGCGGCGATTCTTCGAGGTGCTTGGCACGGGTGCTCCAGCAATTATCGGTGAGTTCGTTGGGAAATCAGCGCTTCAGACGCTGAAGGGAATTATCGAGAAACATAACAACAAGACGAATTCGTTCGCCGAAGAGGTCACAAAGGCTCGCGAACGGTTGCTCAATAACGAGCTTGGTGGGGTTCTTGCCGAATGGCGGCAAAAGCACTCAGAGTTTGAGGAGACTAAGTCGAAGACTACCGAGGTTAGCAGTGAGAAGTCCAAAGCAGATGAAGAGGTTCGACGGCTGGAAGCGACCATCTTGGAGCATCGGCGGTCCGCTGAGGAGCTCAACAGTGACCTTGTGACATACCTTGGGCACGATGAAATACAAGTTTCAGCAGAAGAGACTGGTTACCGGGTGGTGCGACGCGGCGGCGTGGCTAGCCATTTGAGCGAGGGGGAGCGAACCGCGATTGCGTTCCTGTATTTTCTGAAATCGCTTGATGACCGGTCGTTTGACCTCGCCAACGGTATTGTGGTTGTAGATGACCCAATATCAAGCCTCGATTCGAATGCAATATACAGTGCTTTCGGATGTATGAAGCGAAAGCTTGTCGGCGCGGGCCAGCTCTTTGTGCTGACGCACAACTTCACGTTTCTCCGACTAGTCAAGAATTGGCTGCAGCACTTACCCAAGAAGGAATCGAGATGTTTCATGCTGCGAGCCGCCACTCGAGATGGAGTACGTAGCTCGGCGATTTACGAGATGGACCCGCTGCTGAAGAATTTCGAATCGGAATATCATTATCTCTTCCGGCGGGTGGTCGACGCTAGTTCACTCCCGACCAATGTCCCGATGCAGGATTTTTACGAACTGCCGAATCTTGCCAGGCGTTTGGTTGAGTCATTTCTGGCATTCAAGGTTCCGGGGCGTGAATCGATGATTCAACGTCTCGACGAGCTCAAGTACGATGGACCAAAAACGACACGAATCTCCCGTTTCCTGGACACATACTCCCATACCCCCTACATTGCCGGGGACCACGAGAGCGAGTCGTTGCTTGCAGAGGCGCCATCTGTCCTGCGCGACGTGCTAGATATGCTGAAGTGGTCCGACAAACACCACTTCGAACGAATGATGGCAATGTGTACTTGACTCACAGCGTGGGCAAGCTGTGGTGCGGCGGAAGGAAATTCGCAAGAATAAGATGGATGCTCTACCCAGCTTCGCTGGGCCTGTTGCGGTCTAGATGGCTAGGCTCAGTTGCTTCTGCGAGGAAGACGCTGCTCTTCTCCAAAGCCAAGCATCGAACTCACGTCGCGGCAGCTCAAGCAAATCAGCCGCGCAACAGAAGGAGCGGCGCAAGAAGTGGTAATCATTGTTCTCAACGCCGACAGTCTTTGCAAAGGTGCGCACATGACGGTCCACAGCGATAGAGTCAATCCCAACAAGACACGCCATGTAATCGACGGTCTTAGGGCCAACGCCATTGACAGACTGCACGCCGGAGCAAAAATGCTCGCCTGCCAAATTGGTACGCAAATCCTGAGCGTCTTCGATACCCCAATCTTTCATAAAGGCAACTAGGTTCTCGAAGCGAGTTACCTTTTCGTGATGCTGCCAATTAAGAAATTCACCGGTCCGCTTTTTCTGAATTAGCTTAAGCAGCACAGAAATCGTATCGGCGTGCGGATACTTTTGCAGAATATTCAGAATACGGGGACGAACCACGGTCATGTAATTCAGGCCGGCCTGCAGCACCGAGTCTGCAACAATTGCTCCAATATGGTCGCACGTGGCACGCGGCGCCTGCTGTTCACACAGAGCGCCCTCATCCTTCGCGTGGTCCGCAATGCGGCGCGCGGCGAGCAAGACCTCAATGGCCGCTCGCCCAGCATCAACTTTGTTCATACCAGTCCCGTCTCTTTCAATGCATTCAGTCGCTCGACACAGTTGGGACATGCACCACATGGAAACCTACTGGAAGCCTGGCAAGAATAAGTCCGACCAATTGGCACTCCGAGCTCGACAGCAGCACGTGCGACGTCTCCTTTCGACGAGTAGCGGAACGGAGAATGGAAACGAACGGGACCAATGTTCGAGGTAAGTCCCTCGAGGTCATTCATAAACGCAGCAGTACAATCAATTTCTTTTGCGTGATTGCTATTGATGAATCCAGTATAGACATCCAAGACACCAATGGTTTGCGCCCTTGCTGCCGCAGCAGCAAAGAACAACATGGTTCGATATGGAATGTATAGGTCATCATCTTTAACTTCTTCGTTCCACAGGTCCGCTTCCTTGATTAAGCGGGAGGGAGAACCTTTGAAGATGTCAGAAACGTTATATCTTTCGGGACGCCGCATGTGAGCGGGTAACACCTCGTTGACCCGATTCCATTCAACATCTACGCAGTGCTGTCCGTAGTCGAAGAATATTGGAATGACGTCAATGCTCGTGGAGGCTAGCTGGTAAGCAACAGTTGTCGAGTCCAACCCGCCGGAAGCCAAAAGAATTGCTTTCTTCACTGCAATCCACCGTTCAATTTCGCCAAGACATTAAACGTGGCGTTCAAGCAGTCATCCAGAGTCGCGGAGTATACAACACTCCCACACATGACCATCGTGTTGTTGTTCTCTTTGCGTGGGTCAAAAGTCACAACCGGCTTGCCCAACGCAATCGCCATGCCGATTTCAACAAGGGTTCCTGGGTCACGTTCGAGAGGAACGGCGAACACCATGTCGCATTCCATCAGGAGTTGGTAATCCTTGTTGTATGTTTGCCGGAGGTCTTCGTTACTTGCGGGACGAGGAAGCTCTCCATTTTCCGGTATTGGTCGCCGCACTTTGAAGTTGTGATACTCCAGACTTGCGACAGCATGGTCCAGTTCGACCTTGTTGATGTAGGAGAAGTCTGGTCCCGCTAGATAGATGGAGAACTTCCGCCGGTCGTGCCATGACAATACGGTGCCGCCCAGGTTCCGCAGAATCTGCAGAGATACTTTGAAGCTTCGCTGCACATCTCGACGGATGTCATCCGGGTAGGTGGTTTGTGAATAGACCGTCGCTGCCTGGTATCCACGCCAGGCGGCTTCTGCCCAACCCTTATGGTACAGAGCGACCATGACCGCTGTGAAGACGTCTCCCACGCCTACCGAATTTACTGTTTTACTGAGCGAGGCAGGTATCTGTTCGACACTGGCATCTTGTAAATTGAAGAGCCGGCTTCCTCCACGATTCTCCTTCAGAAGGAGGACTTCAGGCTCAACCTGTCTGGTCGCGGCAATAAGATGGCTTACATCAATGCTGCCGAGACTTAGGAAAAGCGCCGATGAGGTAGAAATGATGACGGCTTGGACGCGTCCTTGGAAGGCAGAAAGCGAAGCAATGTCCTCGATACCATACGCGATGTCGAAAGAGAATTTCGCATCAGGGGCTGCTATGGGCAACAATGAATTGATGTCGAACACGCCTGGGAAAACGAGGATGCTCTTGTAGCGCTTCACATCCGGAGCGGGACGCTCCAGCACGGTTCGCTTCTGTTCCCGAAGCAAATCTTCGTAACCTTGATGTGAGACCTCAGTGGGGTCGCCAATGACGATTACGTTTGGGGCCCCAACTACATCGCCGAGCCAGATGACCTCCTGGCATCCATGTGCGAGGAAATATTTCTGCGCCTCCTCGCGGAGATACTGAGGACAAAATGCGGCGATGGCATAGTCCAGTCTTGCAGCCCACAAACCTCGAGCAGCATGAGCGATACCGCCTAGCCGGAGCTTGCATTCCGCTCCTGCGTACGGCAGCGTGTAATCAACTACTACCTCTCCGGCAACTAACACCACGTCTGAGGTGGTCATCATTAAACCGGCGTGAAGTCGACAGTTACTGACGGTACCGGCGCATTCGAGGAGACTCGAACGACGCCAGCATAGTTGACCCCGCTCTCTATGCACGCAGCGAGATAGTTGAATGACGTCGGGAGCGCGCCGACATTATGGCCGTCGGCAGCTTTCGCGAACAGGCGCCGTTGAAGAGCGAGAGTAAGTGGAGAACCTACCGGTGGAACCGAGCCTGTCTGCACGAAGTAATCGCACTGAGCAACCTCTTCTAAGGTGCATGAGAATGCCTGCTGGCATCTATCGCTACCGCTTGAGCCACCTCCACCTCCCGAACCGGATGTCGTGGCAGTCGTCTTCGCGCCGGAATAATCGGTAAACCGCCCAGAGCCTGTGCTTCCCATTACACCCCCCTTATAAATTTTATATGTGCAAACCCCGCAGGAAGGATACAACACCAACCATATCAGTGGCAAAAATTACATCGACGTCCCCCCCAAAAAGCAGAGGCCCCGACTAGCGAGGCCCCTACGTATCAGGTCCGGTTCCCCTTACCTAGCGATTGCTAGGCGAAGCATGACTAGCAGGCGACCTCCGAGTCGGCTGATGAGAGTGGTCTATTAGCCAATAAGTCAAAAAATTAATGCAGACAAACGTAAAAACTTTTTGTTCCGCGAACCCAGCTCAACAGCACTCGAAGGCTACACTGAATCAGGAGGCCGATGTACGATTGGCTGTACATATGTCGGAAGTCAAGTAGAAAAGCAGGTCTTCGTGGTGGCAATAAGAACAGCGGCCACCTCAGTGAGATGGCCGCAGTTTTCTAGCAACGTAATGGCAGGCTAATTGCAGTCAGCCAAGCTATCGAAGTGCGTCCATTAATGAGTGTCTCAGCGGATGCTTTACAAAATCTCAGCTTATGGTTCCTGCTACACATTGCTTACACGTCGATATTGCCCGCATGTAGCGCATTGCTCTCAATGAATGCCCGGCGCGGCTCCACATCATCGCCCATGAGGGTGGTGAAGATCTGATCGGCCGCGATGGCGTCCTCGATCTGCACCTTGAGCAGGCGGCGCACGGTCGGGTCCATGGTGGTTTCCCACAGCTGCTCGGGATTCATCTCGCCCAGACCCTTGTAGCGCTGCTTGCTGACGGTGCGTTCCGCCTCGTCGCGCAGCCACTGCATGGCCTGGTGGAAGTCCGCCACCGCCGTTTCCTTCATGCGCTCGCCGTCGCCGCGGCGCACCGTCGCGCCCTCGCCGATCAGGCCCTTGAAGGTGGCCGCCGCGTTGGCCAGCACGCCGTAGTCCGCGCCCGCCACGAAGTCGGCGTCGATGGTCGACACCTTCACGTTGCCGTGATGCAGGCGGTCGATGCGCAGCGCGTGCTTCTCGGACAGCTCGTCCGAATGCACGGTCACGTTCACGCTCTTGTCGTTGATGGCCGCCGCCAGCGCCGCGGCCGAGGCCTGCGCCGCTTCCAGCGTGGACAGGTCCAGCGCCACGCCGGTCATGATGGCGGTGAGTGCCTGGCGGTCGATCACGCGCCCCAGGCGCATCATGATCGCGTTGGCGTAGTTGAACTGGCGCACCAGCTCGGCCAACTGCTCGCCCTGGATCGCGTCCGCGCCTTCGCGCGGGGTCAGCACGGCGCCGTTCAGGGCCACCGTCATCATGTAGCTCGCTTCCTCGACGTCGTCCTTCAGATAGCGCTCGTCGCGCCCGACCTTGACCTTGTACAGCGGCGGCTGCGCGATATAGATGTGGCCGCGCTCGACCAGCTGCGGCATCTGGCGGTAGAACAGGGTCAGGAGCAGGGTGCGGATGTGGGCGCCGTCCACGTCCGCGTCGGTCATGATGATGATGCGGTGGTAGCGCAGCTTGTCGACGTTGAATTCGTCCGGCCCGATCGAGGTGCCGAGCGTGGCGATCAGGGTCGTGATCTGCTCGGACGAGAGCATCTTCTCGAAGCGCGCCTTCTCCACGTTCAGCACCTTGCCGCGCAGCGGCAGGATGGCCTGGAACTTGCGGTCGCGGCCCTGCTTGGCCGAGCCGCCTGCGGAGTCACCCTCGACGATGTACAGCTCGGACAGGGCCGGGTCCTTCTCCTGGCAGTCGGCCAGCTTGGCCGACAGGCCCAGGCCGTCCATCACGCCCTTGCGGCGGGTCAGGTCGCGCGCCCTGCGGGCCGCTTCGCGCGCGCGCGCCGCTTCCACGATCTTGCCGCAAATGAGCTTGGCGTCGTTGGGCTTCTCCATTAGGAAGTCGGTCAGGGTCTTGGCCACGATCTCCTCGACCGGGCCGCGCACCTCGGACGACACCAGCTTGTCCTTGGTCTGCGAGGAGAACTTCGGCTCCGGCACCTTCACCGACAGCACGCAGGTCAGGCCCTCGCGCATGTCGTCGCCGGAGATTTCGACCTTGGCCTTCTTGGCCAGCTCGTTCTCCTCGATGTACTTGTTGATCACGCGCGTCATCGCCGCGCGCAGGCCGGTCAGGTGGGTGCCGCCGTCGCGCTGCGGGATGTTATTGGTGAAGCACAGCACCGTCTCGTTGTAGGCGTCGTTCCACTGCATCGACACGTCCACCGAGATGTTGGTGTTCTGGTCCGACATGCGGTCGCCCGTGGCCTGGAACACGGTCGGGTGCAGCACCGTCTTGGCCTTGTTGATGTATTCGACGAAGCCGCGCGTGCCGCCTTCGAAGGCGAAGATTTCTTCCTTGCCGGTGCGCTGGTCGCTCAGCTTGATGTTGACGCCGTTGTTCAGGAACGAGAGCTCGCGGATGCGCTTGGACAGGATCTCGTAGTGGAATTCGACCGTGCCGAAGATTTCCTCGTCGGCCCAGAAGTGCACGTCGGTGCCGCGCTTGTCGGTCTCGCCGATCACCTTGATCGGGGAGCAGGGCACGCCGTCGACGATCTCGATCTCGCGGTTCTGGGCCGCGCCGCGCACGAATTCCATCTGGTGCACCTTGCCGTCGCGGCGGATGGTCACGCGCAGCAGCTTGGAGAGAGCGTTCACGCACGACACGCCCACGCCGTGCAGGCCGCCCGACACTTTGTACGCATTCTGGTCGAACTTGCCGCCGGCGTGCAGCTCGGTCAGCACGATCTCAGCGGCCGAGCGCTTCGGCTCGTGCTTGTCGTCCATCTTGAGGCCGACCGGAATGCCGCGGCCATTGTCCGTGATCGAGATCGAGTTATCCGAGTGGATGGTCACGTGGATCTCGGTGCAGTGCCCGGCCAGGGATTCGTCGATCGAGTTGTCCAGCACCTCGAACACGAGGTGGTGCAGGCCGGTCCCGTCCGAGGTGTCGCCGATGTACATGCCGGGGCGCTTGCGCACCGCCTCCAGACCTTCCAGGATCTGGATCGAGGCGGCGCCGTAGTCGTCCGGCTTGGATGGGATGGGGAGCTCTTGGGGATTCACGGCCATGACTGCTTTCTCAGATTACAAAGTATTCAAAAACCACCGTCATCCCCGCGCAAGCGGGGACCCCTGATCGCCCGACCAGAGGCCCCCGCCTGCGCGGGGGTGACGTCAGATGCGCATCGGCATGACGACGTACTTGAAGTCCGGGTTCTCCGGAATGCTGATCAAGGCCGACGAGTTGGAGTCGCCCAGGGCGACGTTGACCTGGTCGCACTTCAGGTTGTTCAGCACGTCGAGCAGGTAGGTCACGTTGAAGCCGATGTCGATGGCGTCGCCGCCGTAGTCGATCTCGAGTTCCTCGACCGCCTCTTCCTGGTCGGCGTTGGTGGAGCTGATCTTGAGCGAGCCCGGCGCCAGCATGCAGCGCACGCCCTTGAACTTATCGCTGGTCATGATCGCGGCGCGCTGCAGGGAACGCAGCAGCTCGTCGCGGCCGATGGTGAACTCGTTCTTGTAGCCCTTCGGGATCACGCGCGTGTAGTCGGGGAACTTGCCCTCGACCAGCTTGGACACCAGTTCGATGTCGGCGAAGGTGAGCTTGACCTGCGCGGCGGCGATGTCCAGCGTGACCGTCTCGTCGGACTCCTCCAGCAGGCGCTGCAGCTCGAGGATGGTCTTGCGCGGGATGATCACTTCCTGGCGCGCGAAGGATTCCTCCGTCTCCACCTGGCAGAAGGCCAGGCGGTGGCCGTCGGTGGCCACGGCGATCACGTGCGGGCCGTCCAGCACCAGCAGCATGCCGTTCAGGTAGTAGCGGATGTCCTGCTGGGCCATCGAGAAGTGCACCATGTTGAACAGGTGCTTGAGCGTCTTCTGCGGCAGGGTGACGGTGGCGGAGAAGCTGTCGGCCACGGCCACGGTCGGGAACTCCTCGGCCGCCAGCGTCTGCAGCGCGAAGCGCGACTTGCCGGCCTGCACCGTAAGGCGCTTGTTCAGGAGCGTCATCGTCACGTCGCCCGACTCCGGCAGGGCGCGCAGGATGTCGAGCAGCTTGCGCGCGGCCACCGTGGTGCCGGTCACGTCGGCGCCGGAACCGATCGCCGCGTGGGTGGTGATCTGCACTTCCGTGTCGGTGGACAGGAAGGACACGTTCTCGCCGTCCTTGCGGATGAGGATATTGGCCAGAATCGGCATCGTATGCCGACGCTCGACAATACCGCTCACGATCTGCAGTGGCCGGAGTAGCGTGTCTCGGGTGGTTTTGACCAATTGCATAGGGTGCCCTTCTATCTTGGTTGGTGTATTTACTTCCTGGCTGCGGTGCTACCCGCCATTTTGCCAGAAATCACATGGCTGAGTCCGCTGGCTTGTCATCCTTTCAAGGTCTGCTCCAGCACGTGCAGCTCGTGGTTGCATTCGGGGTTCTTGGTCCGTTCCTGGGCGATCTTGCGCACCGCGTGCAGCACGGTGGTGTGGTCGCGGCCCCCGAACAGCTCGCCGATCTCCGGCAGGCTCTTTTGGGTCAGCTCCTTGGCCAGGTACATCGCGATCTGGCGCGGGCGGGCGATGTTGGCCGGGCGCCGCTTGGAATACATGTCCGCCACCTTGATGTTGAAGAAGTCGGCCACGGTCTTCTGGATGTTCTCCACGCTGATCTGGCGGTTCTGGACCGAGAGCAGGTCCTTGAGCGCCTCCTTGACGATGTCGATCGTGATCTCGCGCCCGTGGAAGCGGGAATAGGCCAGGATCTTGCGCAGCGCCCCTTCCAGCTCGCGCACGTTGGAGCGCAGGTGCTTGGCCACGAAGAAGGCCACGTCGTCGGACATGGTAACCCCTTCCGAACTGGCCTTCTTGAGCAGGATCGCCACCCGCATTTCCAGTTCGGGAGGCTCGATCGCCACCGTCAGGCCCGAGTCGAAGCGCGAGATCAGGCGGTCGTCCATGCCCGTGATCTCCTTCGGATAGGTGTCCGAAGTGATGATGATCTGCTTCTTGGCCGCGATCAGGGCCTCGAAGGCATAGAAGAATTCCTCCTGGGTGCGGCTCTTGCCGCCGAAGAACTGGATATCGTCGATCAGCAGCATGTCCAGCGAATGGTAGTACTGCTTGAAGTCGTCGAAGCCCTTGCGCTGGTAGGCCGTCACCACGTCGCGCACGTACTGCTCGGCGTGGATGTAGCGGATGCGCGCGCCCGGCGTGTCGGCCATCACCTGGTTGCCGATCGCGTGGATCAGGTGGGTCTTGCCCAGGCCCACGCCGCCGTAGAAGAACAGCGGGTTGTAGGACACGCCCGGGTTGTTGGCGACCTGGATCGCGGCCGCGCGCGCCAGCTGGTTGGCCTTACCGGTCACGAAGGAGTCGAAGGTCAGGTCCGGGTTGACGCGGCTGTTTTCGCGCACCGGCTTGGCCGGCGCGGGGATGGGAAGGCTGTCCAGCAACGGCGCTTCGGGGGCGCCGCCGTTGATCACAGCGGGGGCGGCCAGGCCGGCCGGCGCCTTCTTGGCCAGGGTGCGCGGGTCCAGCACGAACTGCACCTCGACCGGCATTTCCCAGTATTGGGAGGCGAGGGCGGTGATGCGCGAAGCGAACTGCGTTTTCACCCAGTCGAGCTTGAAGCGGTTGGGCGCGGCGATGCGCACCTTGCCTTCTTCGTAGTCCAGCACGATCAGCGGTTTGATCCATGCGCTGTATTGCTGCGGCGTCAGTTCCAGCTCCAGCTGGGCGGAACAGGTCTGCCAGAATTCTTCCATACGTCTCTTAATCGGGGGCTAGCTGTGGCGCGCGCGAGTGCCACACGGAACCTGCTATTTTACTCCCCCACCGCCGAGTTATCCACAGGCCCGGCCGATTTTTTCATGTTGCAGTGCGGGTCAAAACCCGTCATCGAGCCTTGACAACTGGGCGGTTCGTGCTGTCTAATTATGGGTTCTGTGCCCAGGCAGTGGGCGTACCCACCAAAAAGCAATCAAAGCGAGTCCACCATGAAACGTACTTACCAACCTTCCGTCGTCCGCCGCAAGCGCACCCACGGCTTCCGCGCACGTATGGCTACCCGTGGTGGCCGCGCTGTCCTGAACGCTCGCCGCGCCAAGGGCCGCAAGCGCCTGGCAGTCTAAGCGCCGGCGCTCGCCGCCGACGACAGGCCATGACCAGCGCAGGCCCGCACGACTTTGCGCGCGCGCGTCGCATCGTAAAAACGGATGAGTTTTCATCCGTTTTTCGTTTGCGCCCCGCGCAGAAAACCCCGCATTTCGTGCTCTATGCCCGCGCCAACACGCTGGCGCACGCGCGCCTGGGCGTGGTCGTGGCCAAGCGCTTCGCCCCGCGCGCCGTCACCCGCAACACCATCAAGCGCGTCGCGCGCGAGCTGTTTCGCGTGTCCGGCCTGCCGGCGCTCGACCTGATCGTGCGCCTGTCCGGCCCCGTCAACAGCAAGGCCGGGCCGGCCACCGGCACCGCCCTCAAAGTCCAGCTGCGCGCCGAACTGGCGCGGCTTTTTGCCGCGCCCGTCTTGCGCGCCCCCCGGCCATGACCCGCGTCCTGGTCCTGCTGCTGCGCGCCTACCAGCTGGCCATTTCGCCGCTGGTCGGGCCCAGCTGCCGCTTCTATCCGAGCTGCTCCAACTACGCCATCGAGGCGGTCCGCACCCATGGCGCCCTGCGCGGCGCCTGGCTGGCGCTGCGCCGCGTCGGCCGCTGCCATCCGTGGTGCGAAGGCGGGTATGATCCGGTTCCGCCCACGGCCAACCATTCGACCGCTTGCGGTTGTCATCCATCCATCAGCAAAGTCAGCAAAGACGTCCATGGAATTCAATAAGCGCACTATCCTGTGGGTGATTTTCGTCACCTCGCTCGTCATCCTCTGGAACGAGTGGATGATCTCGAACGGCAAGCAGTCGCTGTTCTCGTCGACCCCGCCGGCCAAGACCGCGCCGGCCGCGGCCCGTCCGGCCGCGTCGAACGCGGTGCCGGCCCCGGCCGTCGCCCCTGGCGTGGCCGCGGCCCCGGCCGAAGCCTTCAAGCCGGAGCGCATCACCATCACCACCGACGTGATCAAGGCCGACATCGACACCCTGGGCGGCGTGATCGAGCGCCTGGAGCTGCTGCAGTACCGCGACAAGGTCGATCCGACCCGGAACCAGGTCCTGTTCGACCACACGGCCAAGAAGACCTACCTGGCCCAGACCGGCCTGATCGGCCAGTCCGCCGCCGGCGTGCTGCCGAACCACACCACCGGCTACACCGCCCGCCCCGGTGCGCGCACCCTGGACGCCAACGGCCAGGTGCAGCTCGTGCTGGAAGCGGAGCAGGGCGGCGTCAAGCTGACCAAGACCTTCACCTTCAAGAAGGGCGACTACGTGATCGGCGTGCAGCATGACGTCACCAACACCGGCGCCGCGCCGGTGCAGCCGTCCCTGTACCTGCAGATCACCCACGACGACCATCCGCCCGAAGGTGACCCGCACTTCTACAGCACCTTCACCGGCCCGACCCTGTACACCTCCACCGACAAGTACCAGAAGCTGTCGTTCGAGAAGATCAAGGAAGGCAAGGCGGAGCACGCGGCCAAGGCCAGCGACGGCTGGATCGCCCTGTCGCAGCACTTCTTCGTGTCCGCCTTCATCCCGCAGGACAAGCAGCCGCGCGACATCTACACCGACCGCATCGACAATTCGGACCTGTACCGCATCGGCGTGAAGCTCCCGCTCGGCAGCGTGGCCCCGGGCGCCACCGTGTCCAACAGCGCGCGCCTGTATTCCGGCCCGCAGGACGAGAAAAAGCTCGAGAAGATCGCCCCCGGCCTGGAGCTGGTGAAGGACTACGGCATGTTCGCCATCCTGGCCAAGCCGATCTTCTGGGTGATCGACGCGATGCACAACCTGATCGGCAACTGGGGCTGGACCATCGTCGCCTTCACGGTGCTGCTCAAGCTCTTGTTCTTCCCGCTGTCGGCGGCCGGCTTCAAGAGCATGGCCAAGGTCAAGCAGGTCACGCCCAAGCTGCAGGCCATCCGCGAGCGCTACAAGGACGATCCGGCCAAGATGAACCAGGCCACCATGGAGCTGTACAAGGCCGAGAAGATCAACCCGCTGGGCGGCTGCCTGCCGCTCTTGGTGCAGATGCCGGTGTTCCTGGCGCTGTACTACGTGCTGCAGGCGTCGGTCGAGATGCGCGGCTCGTCCTGGGGCTGGATCCCGGACCTGACCGTGGCCGACCCGTGGTACATCCTGCCGGTGATCTACATGATCTCGATGTTCGTCAGCACCAAGCTCAACCCGCAGCCGGCCGATCCGGTGCAGGCCAAGATGATGATGGCCATGCCGCTGGTATTCGGCCTGATGTTCTTCTTCTTCCCGGCCGGTCTGGTGCTGTACTGGGTGGTGAACAACCTGCTGTCGATCGCGCAGCAGTGGGTCATCACCAAGAAGTTCGCCGACACCAAGTAAGCCCCCGCCCCCCGCAGTGGTCATCCCCGCGAAAGCGGGGACCCCTGCGCGCTTGCACGGAGACCAGCGCGTATCGGGCACCGCCCGGTAAAATACGCGCATGTTCCCCAACACCTCCCCCATCGCCGCCATCGCCACCGCCCCCGGCCGCGGCGGCATCGGCGTCGTGCGCGCCTCCGGCAAGTCACTGGCGCCCCTGATCGAATCCCTGTTCCCCGGCACGACCCTCAAGCCGCGCCACGCCACCTACCTGCCCTTCACCCAGGCCGACGGCAGCGTCATCGACCAGGGCATCGCCATCTGGTTCAAGGCCCCGCACTCGTACACCGGCGAAGACGTCCTCGAACTGCAGGGCCACGGCGGCCCCGTGGTGCTGCAAATGCTGCTCGCGCGCGTACTGGAAGCGGGCGCCCCATTCGAGCTGCGCCTGGCCGAACCCGGCGAATTCACCCGCCGCGCCTACCTGAACGACAAGCTCGACCTGGCCCAGGCCGAAGCCGTGGCCGACCTGATCGACGCCTCGACCGAAGCGGCCGCCAAGTCGGCCTCGCAATCGCTCTCGGGCGCCTTCTCGAAAACCATCCACGAGCTGGTGGACAAGGTGATCAACCTGCGCATGCTGGTGGAAGCGACGCTCGACTTCCCGGAGGAGGAAATCGACTTCCTGGAAAAATCGAACGCGCGCGGCCAGCTGGCCGACATCGTCGCCGCACTGGAGCGCGTGTTCGCGCAGGCCTCGCAGGGCGCGCTGCTGCGCGAAGGCCTGAACGTGGTGCTGGTGGGCCAGCCGAACGTCGGCAAGTCCTCGCTCCTGAACGCGCTGGCCGGCGCCGACGTGGCCATCGTCACGCCGATCGCCGGCACCACGCGTGACAAGGTGACCGAGACCATCCAGCTCGAAGGCATTCCCCTCAACATCATCGACACGGCCGGCATCCGCGCCTTGACCGATGACGTGGACGTGGTCGAGCGCATCGGTATCGAACGCACCTGGGGCGAAGTGGGCAAGGCCGATGTGATCCTGCACCTGCTGGACGCGGATCTCGGTCCGACCAAGGCCGACGACAGCATCGTCGCCAACTTCCCGGCCGGCGTGCCGGTGGTGCGGGTCTGGAACAAGATCGACCTGTCCGGCCACAAGCCTTCCGTCGATCGTGGCGAAGACGCGACCCACATTTACCTCTCCGCGCACGAGCGCAGCGGCATGGATCTGCTGCGCGCCGAACTGCTGCGCATCGCCGGCTGGCAGCAGACGGGCGAATCGGTCTATCTCGCGCGCGAGCGGCACCTGATCGCCCTGCGCTCCGCGCGCCAGCACCTGGACCTGGCCGCCGAACACGCGGCCCAGAACGACCAGTCGCTCGACCTGTTCGCGGAGGAGCTGCGCCTGGCCCAGACCCAGCTTTCCAGCATCACCGGCGAATTCACCCCCGACGACCTGCTCGGCGTGATCTTCAGCCGCTTCTGCATCGGAAAATAGTCCAAGTTTCAAAGAATTGCAATTCGTTCCAAAGTGGCGAATTCTCCCTATGAAGATGTCGTGCCTAGATTCCTAATCGTTCCAAAGTTTCCCATGGACATCCTATCGTTTTAGGTACACAATTTGGTACACCTTTCCCAGGAGTGGGTCTGCTGTGTACCAAAAAGGACTGTGCCCATGCCACGCCAAGCTACCCCTCTCACCGACACCAAGATTAAGGCTCTTAAGCCGAAAGAGACGCGCTTCAGAGTTAGCGATCTTGGCGGTCTTCTTCTGGAAATAATGCCGAGTGGGTCAAAGATTTGGCGCTTCCGCTATCAATTGCATGGCGTAAGGCAGCCAACTCTTACCATCGGCAGTTATCCCGAAATCGGCCTAGCAGATGCCCGCAAGCGTCGCGATGAATGGTCTGCCATGGTGGCTCGCGGAGAGTCTCCGAAACGTGCTGTACAAGTTGAAAAGGCCGTGAAACTAAATACGGTCGCAGCGTTTGGCGTCCACTGGCTCGAAGAGCAGGTTGCGGGAAAATCGGACAGCTACGTTACAACGATGCGCCGCCTCATGACGAAAGATGTCTTTCCTGTCCTGGGCAGCCTTCCGCTTTCGGATGTGAAGCCTGCCGACATCATGGCACTCTGCGACAAGATCAAGGCTCGCGGCTCCCCCAAAATGGCTTTGTTGACCCGCAATGTCGTGAGGCGCATGTATGACTTCGCAATTGCACGGCAGCTAGCCGAAAGTAATCCAGCTTCGGCATTGGTGGCGCGTTTCATCGCTACGGAAGAAAGCCGAACCCGTGTACTGAGTCCAGCGGAAATCGGAGAGGTGCTACGAGCAATTTATGCGTCCGACATACGTCGCGCATTGAAGCTCGCGCTCAATCTACTTTTCATCACGATGGTGAGGAAGTCCGAGCTAACCGAAGCGACGTGGAGTGAATTCGACTTGGAGGCTGCAATTTGGGACATCCCTGCTGAACGCATGAAGAAGGATAAGCCACACCGCGTGTACTTGTCGAAGCAGGCTATTGCGATGTTGAAGGAGCTCCAAACGTACTCGGGGAAGTCCGCCTACGTTTTCCCGAGTGATCGCGGGGTTGTGGATCGCCCGATCAGCAAGAGCACGCTGAACCAAGCAGTGCGCGCTCTGTCGATAGATGTACAGCATTTCGTCCTACACGATTTCCGCCGCACCGCGTCCACGCATCTGCACGAAATGGGGCATCCCTCGGACGCCATCGAGCGCGCACTCGCGCACAAAATTCAAGGCATTAAGGGTGTCTACAATCGAGCCGAATATGCTGACCAGCGCCGCGCAATTCTTCAAACATGGGCAGATTTTGTTCAAGCGCAGATCGATGGCGCGACCGTAACGCCGCTCTTCAGAACAGCCTAAAGGGTGCTGAGACAAAATGACCGAAGCTGAACGTAGGGTGGTCGGAAGCATGAGGAAAATTTATAGTGTGGCTGAGGCTGGGGCAGCTATCGGCCTATCCGAAAGCTATGTACTTGCTTTGGGGAGCCAGGGACGTTTACCGATGTATATCCGTGTGCCAGACGACGTGAGAGCTTACAGAAGCTGCACGGGTCTTCTCGACATGAATAACGGGACGTATTCGGGCCTAGTGAAGAGAACTCAGCTATTGCAGTTCGCTAGTGGTGTTCGACCGCGTGAGTTGAGCGATGCCTATTTTCTTGTCTTGGAACCTCACACGTGCGAACTTCTAGCCGCTCTCGGAGAGGCAAGTCAGCGGGAATTTCGGGATGCTTACCGGATTTCGGCGGAAATGACCCCAGCGGTGATTGACCAACCGCGAGTGCATATTGGAACTGAGAAGGTCGATATTGGAACGGAGCTCGTCGTCTGCTACGCGCGACACCAGGAACCATGTGTGATGGGCGTCGAAACGGGGGCAATTCCTGTAAGCATTCCGTTGACGGCGCGGGCGTTGCGAATATCTCATGGCGACTTAGTTGAATTGGGCCTGCTACCTGGCAACGTGCCACGCCCCTTCGATAACGGGTTCAAGAAAAGGCCGTACATGTCCAAAAAGTTGATCGACTTGAACGACGCAGCTTGGCACTTTTGGGCACGCGATGACAGAGACTGGAAACCGCCGTTAAAGGCGACAGTGACAGAATGGTTCCAACAAAGAAAGTGGAAAATCAAGGCGGCTGAGGCTGCTGACACGATTTTGAGGGATTCCTACGCCAGATGGAATCCAGAAGACTATGACAGTTATAGCGCAGCCATTGTGGAAGAGAGGCGGGGCAAACCAATGAGTTTCGCTCCAGCTGGGCTAAACAAATTTGATGCGGTGGTATTCATTGCTCAGCGATGGGAGAACGCGGATCTTCAACAAGGCGAGCGAACCGAAAAGCTCGATACGTATCCGGACCGGGCGGAGGGGGTGGCGCTCCTGCAAAACAAGTACGGCTTTGCGGAGCATCTTGCAATCGCTGCATGGCGAATTGCATCACCGGAGAATGTCGTAAAGAGGGGGCGGCCTCGTTCTCCCGAATAGTATTGTAGAGGAACGATCATCTCGAAAAGGGAAAGGGGAGAGCCGAGAGGCTGCTCCCCTTTCCCTTTTTTATTCCGCCATGGTGCCGCACCATTCCTCCCGTTTCCTAACGCAGACAAGGAGGACTGCAAATGGCTGAAGAACTCAGGAGGGCACTGACGATCCTGCGCCGCAAGCAGGTTGAAGCGAGAACGGGGTTATCTACTTCTGGGCTCTATGACCGCCTCAATCCTAAGTCACCTCGATACGACCCCAGCTTCCCTTCACAGGTCCGTCTCTCTGACGGCGGCACTGCTGTCGGCTGGATCGAATCCGAGGTCGAGGCTTGGATTGAGTCGCGCATCCGTGCCAGCCGCTAGATCGTCAACATTCAGCAAATTCACGCTCAAGTACAGACTCGGCATCCCAACTTCGAGAACACATCAACACTAAGAAAGACTTTTCAAATGGCTAGCGACAATGACTATCCGGTACATAACTTCCCTCCTTTGATGCGGGAGCTTGCAATCGAATTACATGAAAACTGTGGCGTCCCTGTTGAACTCGCGGCGCTTCTCACACTTGGAGTGTCAGCGTTGGCCTGCCAAGGCGGTGTGCAGGTGACGCGCCCCAACTGCGATCCATCGCCGTGCGCACTGTTCATCCTGCTTATTGCTGGCTCGGGGACGCGAAAAACGACGGCGCTCCACAAGCTGCTTGTGGAAGTCCTCGCGTTGGAACAGGACTTGGTCGCGAGACTCGCGGAGTGTCTGCCCGAACAGGAAGCAGCGGTCCTCACTTGGGAGGTACAACGGAAAGCCCTGCTCAAGCAAATTGAGCGCGTAGCGAAAAAAAACGAGCCTGTGGACCGATTGCAGAGTCAGCTCTCGGATCTGATGGCCGCACGCCCTAGCAACCCGGTCGCCCCAAAATTCGTTTATGAGGACCCGACGCCTGAAGCAATCGTCGAAGGACTGTGCAAGAACTGGCATTCTGCGGCTGTCGTTTCGTCCGAAGGCGGCAGCTTCCTGAACGGCCGGTCTTCTTCCGATCTGTCCTTGTGGAATCGACTTTGGGACGGGAAGGGAGTCTCTGTGGAGCGCGTTGGCCGTGGTGTGGTGTCGAGCAAGGAAGCGCTCGCGAGTTTGATCATCGCTGTGCAGGAGCGACCACTTCAGGATTTCTACGACACCCGTGGCGAAAAAGCTATCGATATTGGGTTTCTGTGCCGATTCGTTGTCTCGTGCCCACCTCGCCTTATCGGTTCTCGTTTTTTGCCCGCTGTCCGTACCCAGCCAAAATGGGATGCATTGACCGCATTTCGCGGGCGTACCAGGGCATTGCTGGAAGAGCAGGTAGGCAATCCTGGCGAACGGCCACCAAAGCCAAGAACGCTTGTTCCTTCACTGCAGGCAGAGCATCGCTGGATCGACGGATACAACAAGATTGAAGCAATGATTCGGCCGGGCGAATACTTTGCAGCGGTGCCTGGATATGCTTCTAAAATTGCTGAGAACGCTGCTCGCATCGCAGCCATATTTCACACAATCGAAGGTAAGGCCGGGGACGAAATCGACTTTGAAGACATGGATCGCGCGTTTCGGATCTGCGCATGGCATGCTGAGCAGTTCATGAGTTGTTTCGGCCCTTCGTCGCAGTTTTCACCTGAGCGGCGGTACGCAAAGAAATTGGAGGATTGGCTTCTTGATCATGTCTGGATGCAGGGCAAGACTGAAGTGCTTAAGAATCATATCCGACAATTTGGCCCGAATTCGATGCGGAAGAGGGACGTGCTGGAAATGGCCTATCAGGTGCTGATTTCCGAAGATAAGATTCGATTCAGCCATGGCTATGAAAACGCGATCTACATCCAGCTCAACCCAAATTTCTTCACTTGGCTGGGGGGGCAGCGAAAGTGCGCATAACGTAGGAAGATAGATTTCACTGGATGAGCTGACAGCCTTCGCTCGAAGGGATGCCACCCGCGTTTGCTATTTCCGCTATTAGTAGCGGGAATAGCGGAGGGGGCATATCGCAACAAGTTTAAATGTGCGCAGTCTGCCTTGTGACCCCTCACCCTCAGCGGTTGCGCTTCACTTCGCCCACTCTGGTCAGCTCGCGGGGGGACTCTCACCCGCAAGAGTGCGCCCTCGCTGGGCGCACAAAAGAAGGGCTATGCAGAAGAGCCTAGCCTGTGACTTGAGCGAGAACCAACTCCCCGTTGGCCAGGCAAATTCCCCCACCTCCGGCCGGGTCAAATTCCCCCACCCCTGAGCGCCTGATCGGGTTGTAGAGTGGGCGCCGCCGGGGAGCAATCCCGCTGG